>Ga0081538_10000069_pt1 | contig 97256 bp, 99 predicted proteins | sample TabmetS5T2R1_FD_71022 | JGI IMG/M metagenome (GOLD analysis project Ga0081538, IMG submission 71022) | Tabebuia heterophylla rhizosphere microbial communities from the University of Puerto Rico - S5T2R1 | ecosystem: Host-associated > Plants > Roots > Rhizosphere ... | reverse complement strand
CCGGATCCCCGGCGACCTGGTCGAGAACGTGCTGGTGCTGGACGGCGGCCTGCTCGAGGACATGGCAAATGCCCCGACCGGGTTCGAGACGGTCGACACCGCGGCCGACGACCCGGCGCAGCTGTACTACTCCTCGGGCACTACGGGCATGGCCAAGGGCATCCTGCACGCGCACCGCTACCTGCTCGCCCACGAGGAGTTCGAGTTCTGCCACGACGTGCGCGACGGCGAGCTGTTCCACGGCTCGGGCGAATGGGCCTGGGCCGCCGGGATCTGCCCGCTGCTCGCGCCCTGGCGCTACGGCGCCGTGGCGCTGGTGCAGGCCCGCAAGGGTGGTTACGACCCCGAGGAGCACCTGCGCTTCCTGTCCAAGCACGGCGTGGAGAACGTGTTCACCACGCCCACCGCGCTGCGCGCCATGACCGCGGTGGAGGGGGCGGGCAAGCGCTACCCGCTCGAGCGGCTGCGGATCACGTGCTCGGCGGGCGAGCCCCTCAACCCGGAGGTGATCCGCTGGTTCCGCGAGCAGTTCGGAATCACCGTGCTCGACTACTACGGGCTGACCGAGAGCTATCCGCTGTGCGGGAACTTCCCGACCGTCGAGGTGCGCGAGGGCTCGATGGGCAAGCCGATGCCCGGCTGGGACGTGGCGATCCTCGACGAGGACGAGCGGCCGCTGCCGGCCGGCGAGCGCGGCGAGATCTGCCTGCGTGCGCGCTCGAACCCGCATTATCCGATCGGCTACTGGAACCGGCCGGAGGAAACGGAGGAGGTGTTCGGCGGCGAGTGGTTCCACACAAAGGACGCGGCTCAGCTCGACGAGGACGGCTACGTCTGGTACGCCGGCCGCGCCGACGACGTGATCATCTCGGCGGGCTACCGCATCGGCCCGTTCGAGGTGGAGTCGGCGTGTGTGGAGCACCCGGCGGTGAAGGAGGCCGCCGCGGTCGCCTCACCCGACCCGCGCCGCGGCGACATCGTCAAGGCCTTCATCGTGCTGGTGGGCGGCCAGGAGGCGTCGAACGACCTGGCCGAGGAGATCAAGCTGCACGTCCGCGAGCGCCACTCGGCCTACGCCTACCCGCGCGAGATCGAGTTCGTGGCCGACCTGCCCAAGACGCTCACCGGCAAGATCCGCCGGGTCGAGCTGCGCGAGCAGGAGCGGGCGCGCAAGCAGGCGGAGACGAGCGTCTAGCTCGCCGGTTCCTCAGAAGACCGGCAGCAGCGGGATGTCCCACAGGACGGCCGCCACCGCGAATGCGCCCACGGCGAGGGCTCCGGCGATCCCGGCCAGCACGCGCTGCTTCGTGGAGGTCTCCTCCGCGCGGTCCTTGGCTCGGTCGCCCCAGATGATCGCCCGCTCGAGGAGGCGCTCGGCCCAGTCGAACTCGAGTGCCAGGAAGCCCAGGCCGATCAGGATCACCGCGATGCCGGGGCCCGGGACGCCGGGCGCGGCAAGCGCGCCCCCGGCGAGCACGATCAGAAGACCCACGAGCACGATGGCGACCCGATGGAGGATGTGCCGCTGCTTGTGGCGCTCCTTGCGCTCGCGGAGCTTCACCAGCAGCTCGGGCGGGTCGTCGTCCTCCTCGCCGCGCTCGGCCTCCTCGGTGGCCATGCGCCGAGGTTAGAGGCTGTCTCGGAGCCGGTCCCGCAGCGGCAGTGACGCGCCGGCGGCGGCCGGCGCCGCGCACTCAGGACCGGGCGAGCGCCAATCGCCAGCGGCGGACGGCCCAGCAGCCGCGCCGTCCTCGTCCTCGGGACACCGGCGTGCCGGCCCCTCCCCGGCTGGGTGGTGGGCGGCGGGCGACGAAGCGGGCGCGCACCAGGCGCTAAGCGGCGTCCGCCAGCCCGTCGAAGACACGCGTTCGCTCGGCGCGGGCCGCGGCCTCGCGTGCCGAGGCCGGCACCACCGTAGCGAGCACCTGCGCCGCCTCGCGCAGCTCCGACTTGGTGTGCGAGGCCATCACCGCGAGCCGCAACCGCGATGTGCCCGCGGGCACGGTCGGCGGCCGGATCGGCTGGGCGAAGATCCCGCGCTCGAGCGCCCGGTCGCCGGCAGCCACCGCCGCCCGGGCGTCGCCCACGATCAGCGGCACGATCGGGGTGTCGCCCTCGGGCACGGGCAGCCCCGACTCGCCGAGCGCCTCGCGCAGCACGCGTGCGTTTCGCCGGAGCTTCTCCACCCGCCGCGGCTGCTCGCGCAACAGGTCGACTGCGGCGATGGCGGCCGCGACCGCGGGCGGGGGCAGTGCTGTGGAGAAGATCAGCGTGCGCGCGGTGTTGATCAGGTACTTCGCCATCGGCTCGTCGCACAGCACGTACGCGCCGTAGGAACCGAGCGACTTGCCCAGCGTGCCCACGATCACGTCGACCTCGTCCTCCAGGCCCATCGATGCCACGAGCCCGCGCCCGCCGGGGCCGAGGCAGCCGGTGCCGTGCGCCTCGTCGACCATGACGCGGGCGTCATGGCGCTGCGCCAGCTCGACGATCTCCATTAGGGGCGCGACGTCGCCGTCCATCGAGAAAACGCCGTCGGTCACGATCAGCGAGCCGCGCCCGGCGGCCTGGCGCAGGCCCCACTCGAGGTGGTCCACGTCGCAGTGGTGGTACACGAAGGTCTCGGCGCGCGACAGCCGGCAGCCGTCGACGATCGAGGCGTGGTTGAGCTTGTCCGAGAAGACGACGTCGCCCTCGCGCGCGAGGGCCGACACCACGCCGGCGTTGGCCAGGAACCCCGACCCGAAGAGTAGGCAGGCCTCGGCGCCGTTGAAGTCCGCGAGCTGCTCCTCCAGGCGACGGTGGATCGTCATGTTGCCCGACCCCAGCCGCGACGCGCCGGCGCCCGCGCCGTAGCGCATGGCCGCCTCGGATGCCGCCTCCCGCACGCGTGGATGGTCCGCCAGCCCGAGGTAGTTGCTTGAGCAGAGCAGCAGCACCGGGCGCCCGTCGAGCAACACGCGCGGGCCCTGGGGCCCCGACACGCAGCGGAGCCTGCGGAAGAGCCCCCGGTCGCGGATCTCCTGAAGCCTTTCCTCTATCTCGCTCATGCGTTCGGCGCTCCATCGGGACGAGAGGGGACGGCCCTCTTTTTCATGTGCCGCGGCATGCTCGACGGGGTTCCAGAGGTTCGCAGCGCCTCTTCCTGGGATATGAGCGGCGGCACGCTGAATTGGACCGTAGGCGCCCGCCCGGACGGAGTAGCGTCCTCGGCGCATGCCGCTGGTGGACCACGTGGACCTGGTCGTCTCCTCGCTCGAGCGGAGCCTGCCGTTCTACCGGGGGCTGCTTGCGCCGCTCGGATGGGTGGTGGTCGTGGAGCAGCAGGGCGAGCGCGGCGAGCCGATCAAGTACCTCGGCGGCCCTGACTGGGCCGGCTCGGTCGGGCTACGCGAACTGCGATCCGGGGAAGCGCCGGTCGACCGGTACGCCCTCGGCCTCCACCACCTCGCCTTCGAGGCCCCGAGCCGCGCGGCGGTGGACGAGGCGGCCCGCTGGCTGCGGGACCAGGGGGCCGAGATCGAGGGCGGTCCCGGCGAGCGCCACTACACGCCCGGCTACTACGCCGTGTTCTTCTTCGATCCGGACGGCATCAAGCTCGAGATCGTGCACCGGCCGCGGCCCTTCTCGCTCTCGTTTGCGCGCGGCATGGTCAAGGGGGCGGGCTCGCTGGCAAACCAGGTCAGGCGGCGCCGGGGGCGCTAGCGCCCCTGCCAGCGCGGCTTTCGCTTCTCCGCGAAGGCGCGGATGCCCTCGCGAAAGTCCTCGGAGCGGAAGCACGACTCGCGCAGCTCGATCAGCTCGCGCTCGAGGCCGGGGGTCAGCGGCCGGGTGCGCAGCGCCCGCATGATGCGCTTGTTGCCGGCCAGTGACAGCGGAGCGTTCGCGGCGATGCGCGCGGCCAGCTCCAGCACCCGCCGCTCGAGGTCGCCGGGGTCGACCGCCTCGTTCACCAGGCCCATCTCCAGGGCACGCTCGGCCCCCACCGGCTCGCCCACGTGGAACAGCTCGGCCGTGTTCGCAGGCCCGCAGACTTCGATGAACTTCCGCAGGCCCGTGTGCGAGTAGATCAGGCCCAGCCTGGCCGGCGGCATCGAGAAGCGCGCCGTGCTGGCCGCCACGCGGATGTCGCAGGTAAGCGCGAGCTCGAGCCCGCCGCCGATGGCGTGGCCGTTGATCGCGCCCACCACCGGATACGGGTAGGCCTCGACAGCCTCGAGGGCGTCATGGAAGGGATGCGCCACGAGCCGCTCGGCCGACTCCTCGAACGACTGCCCCTCGAGGTTCCCGATGTCGTAGCCGGCCGAGAAGACCGGCCCCGACCCGCGGATCACCAGGCACCGGGCGTCGAGCGTGCGCGCGTGGCCGGCCAGCGCATCGAGCAGCTCGTGGTCGAGCGCCCCGCGCCGCTCGGGGTTGTCGATCGTGAGGCGGGCTACGCCCTCCGCGGGCTCGTCGAGTGCGAGCTTGGGGGTCACTCGAGGACGACGAGAGTGTCGCCCTCGGAGACCGACTGGCCTTCCTCGCAGACGATCTCCTTGACGGTCCCGTCGTCCTCGGCCTCCACGGGCATCTCCATCTTCATGGACTCGAGGATCACCACCGTGTCGCCTTCGACGATCTCCTGGCCGACCTCGCATTCGATCTTCCAGACGGTGCCTGTGATGTGGGCCTCGACGTCGGGCACGGGCGGGCACGATATACAGGCCGCCGTGTACTCGGTGGGCGCCGACGGGGTAGGAGGGGCAGATGAAGGAGCAGGTATACAAGGACCCGCGTCCGGCCGAGCACTTCGCGCGCTTCCACGAGCGCACCCGCACCCGGCGCCCCGACTGGGTCTACGATGCCGTACGCGTGGTGCTGACGCCCTACCTGCTGTTTCCCCACCGGGCGCGCTGCATCGACTCCCACAACATCCCCGCCGCCGGCCCGGCGATCATCGCGCCGAACCACTTCTCGTTCCTCGACCACTTCTTCGTGGCCGTGTACCTGCGCCGCAAGGTTCACTTCATGGCGAAGTCGCAGCTCTTCCAGCGGCCGTTGCAGTTCATCTTCACGCACGGCGGCGTCTTCCCCGTGCGGCGCGGCCATCACGACGAGGAGGCCTTCAAGACGGCGCACGCGGTGCTCGCGCGCGGCGACGTCGTCGTGATGTACGCGGAGGCCGGGCGCTCGCGCTCGGGCGAGCTCGGCAAGCCGCGGCACGGGCTGGGGCGGCTGGCGCTCGAGTCGGGCGCGCCCGTGGTGCCCACCGCCATCGCCGGCACCGAGCGGGCGCGGAACTGGAAGCGCTTCCAGTTCCCCAAGGTCACCGTCCAGTTCGGCGAGCCGCTCCGGTTCGAGCGGGTGCCCGAGCCCACGAAGGAGCAGGCCCAGGAGGCGTCGGAGGTCGTGTTCGAGCAGGTGAGCGCGCTGCACGGGCGCCTTCGCACCGACGGCCGCCGCGGCGCCGTGCGCGCCGCCCGAGCGGCGCGGCGCGCGGCCGAGGGCGCTGGCCGCCGGCCGGTCGACGCCTGAGCGCCGCGCTCGCAACACGCGATGCCCGGCAATCCGATTCCGCCCGACTACGACGAGCGGCCCGAGCGCTTCCGCACGGCGCGCTCGATCCAGCGGCGCCACGGGGCGGCGCCGGACATCCACGCCGGCGTGGCGCGTCGCTTCCTCGCCGAGGGCCTCACGCCGGTGCTCGACGTGGGCTGCGGCGAGGGCGAGCTGGCCCGCCACCTGCCGGAGGGCGCCTGGGTGGGAGTGGACAGCTCGCCGACCATGCTCGCCGAGGCGCCCGGCCCGGTGGTGGAGGCCGACGCCACCGCGCTGCCGTATCCGGATGCCTCCTTCGGGTCCCTGGCGCTGCTCTACGTGCTCTATCACCTCCCCGAGCCGGCGCTCGCGCTGGCCGAGGCGCACCGCGTGCTGCGGCCCGGCGGGCTGCTCGCGGTCTCCGTGCCGAGCCGCCATGACTCGCCCGAGCTCTCGCGCGTCCTGCCCGCCGGGGCGCTGACCTTCGACGCCGAGCTCGCTCCGGAGCTGATCGGGCAGCGCTTCGACGAGCTCGAGATACAGCGCTGGGACGCGCAGCTGCTGCGGCTTCCGAGCCGCGCGGACGTGCGCGACTACCTGATCGGCAAGGGCGTCGAGCCGGAGCGGGCGGGCGCCGCCGCCGACGGGGTCGAGGTGCCCCTCGCGGTCACCAAGCGCGGCTCGCTCGTGTTCGCCCGCCGCCGCTGAGCGCGGCCTGCCAGTCTTCTCTCGGTGCTCCGGGAGGCCCGCCTCGCCGTTCTCGTGTTCCTGCTTGCCGCCGGTGGCTCGCTGTCCGTGCTCGCGCTCCTGGACCGGGAGGACAACCCGCCGGAGCACGGGCCGGTGACCGTGGATCCCGATGAGCCCGACCCGTTTGCCTACGAGCCGGACCGCGAGGAGGAGTTTGTCGCGCGGGCCACCGCCGGGCACAGCCACGTGCTGTACGAGAAGAGCCCGGGCGGGGTGTTCGCCACCGCACGCCGCGTGGAGCGCTGGAGGGAGGCGATCGAGGAGCATGCCAACATCGTCGACGTAGACCCAGACCTGCTCGAGGCGATGGTCTTCCTCGAAAGCGCCGGCTACCCCGATGCGCGCGCGAGCGACGACCTCGGGGGCGCGGTGGGCCTCACCCAGATCCTGGCCGAGACGGGCACGAGCCTGCTCGGGATGCACGTGGACGTGGAGGAGAGCGAGCGGCTGACGCGCCGGATCGCCCGGGCTGAGGAGAGCGGCGACGCCGCGCGCGCCCGGCGTCTGCGCGCCCGGCGCGCCCGGATCGACGAGCGATTCAACCCCGACGACGCCCTGCAGGGCGCCGGGCGCTACCTGAAGATCGCGGAGGAGCGCTTCGGCAGCGAGGAGCTCGCGGTCGTCTCGTACCACATGGGGATCGGCAACCTCGAGGACGTGCTGACCGCCTACGGGGAGGAGGAGGTGAGCTGGGCGCAGGTCTACTTCGACGCCACGCCGAGCGCCCACCCGGACACGTACGCGCTGCTGTCCGGCTTCGGCGACGACTCGGCCACCTACCTGTGGCGGGTCTACGCGGCGCGCGAGGTCATGCGGCTCTACCGCGAGGAGCAGGCGGAGCTGCGGCGCCTGGCGGAGCTTCAGACGGCGAAGGCCTCGGCCGAGGAGGTACTTCATCCGCGCTCGGACACCCACGTCTACGAGACCCCCGAGGAGCTCGAGGAGGCCTACTTGTCGGGCCGGCTGCGCCCCTTCACCGACGTGCGCGGCATGCGGCTCGATCCGGACACGGGCGAGCTGGCCCGGAGGCTCGACGCCGAGCCGCGCCTCTACCGCGGCCTACGGCAGGAGGCGCACGAGCTGGCCGTGTACCTGGCCGCCGGCGTGCGCGACGTGGCGGCGACGCGGGCGTCGCTGACCGTGACGAGCACCGTGCGCGACGTCGAGTACCAGCGGGTGCTCGTGCGCCGCAACGATTTCGCCACCCGCGCCTATTCCCTGCACACCACCGGTTACTCGTTCGACGTGAGGCGCGACTACGCGAGCCGAGCCCAGGCGGTGGCGTTCGAGTACATGCTCGACCGCCTGCAGTCCCTAAACCTGATCGCCTGGATCCGCGAGCCCGGCGCCATACACATCACCGCCTCCAGGGAGGCCGGGCGGCTGATTCAGTAGCGCTCGTCAAGGCCCTGCCAGGCGTCCCAGTCGTGCCCCGGGATTACCAGCGCGTCGGGGGTCTGCCGCACGTACTGCTGGATCTCGCCCAGGGAGCGGCGGTAGAGGTGCTCGTCCTCGGTGCGGTGGGGGAGGTGGGCGTCGTCCAGGCTGCGGCGCAGGTAGATGGCGTCGCCCGCCACGAGCACCTCGCCGCCCGCCGTACGGACCACCACCGACATGTGGCCCAACGTGTGCCCGGGGGTGTAGACGGTCCTCACGGACCCGTCGCCGAACAGGTCGAAGGAGCGGGCGAAGCCGGAGAACGAGACCGGTCCCTCCGCGCCGCCGGCATCGAAGTCGAGCAGGCGGTAGTCGAAGGCGTGGTCGAACTGGCGGGTGACGTACCCGTGCATGCTTCCCTGCGTGGTGGCCGCGTCCCACTCGGCGCGACTCACCACAAAGGTCGCGTGCGGGAACTCCGAGATGCCGCTGGCATGGTCCACGTGCAGGTGGGTCATCACGACGGTGGCGACGCGGGCGGGGTCGACGCCCCGGTCGCGCAGCTGGTCGGGGAGCGCCTGGCGGGCGTCCATCTGCAGGTCGCGGAACGCGAGCGTGCCCACGCGGCCGAGGCTCTCGGCGGGCTTCACGGCCACCGAGGGGTGCAGACCGGCGTCGATCAGCACCGGTCCGACGCCCGGATGCTCGAGCAGGAAGGCGACGATCGGGATCGGGACCCACTGGTCCCTGCGGACGCCGATGCCGAGGCCGCGCAGGAAGGCGAGGCGTCCGGACTCGCGCAGCAGATAGGCCGGCGGCGCGATCGAGCGGCCGCAGAGCAGCGGGTGCAGGCGCACCGTGGCGCCCCGGCGGCCGCCCGGCAGCGGAAGCTCGGCGGGGCGGGGCTCGGCCGCGGTCGCCATCGTGCGCGGACCCTAGTACACGCTCCCGCAAGTTCGGCCGGTTTCGGCGGCGCCTGGCCGCTCGCCGATTCCCGACCGAACTTCCGGTCGCGTGTACTAGCGTCCGAGGCCCTCCCACCACTCGATCTGCTGGCGCGCGCTTGCGATGCCGGCCTCCAGCGCGAGCCTGGGGCCCTCGGGCACGTCGTCGGGCAGCGAGTCGCGGATTGACTCGTACTCGGCCAGCTTGCGGCGGTGGGCCTCGATCTGGAGCGGCGCGAGCGCGGCCGGGTCGGCGCCGAAGAAGAGCTTCAGCAGGGCGGGAGCTCGCAGCTCCGGGATGGCGTCGGTGGGCTCGGCGCGCCACTCCTCCAGCGCCCGGCGGCCCTTGTCGGTCGCGGTGTAGACCTTGCGGCGGCGTCCCCCGCGCTCGCGCTTCTCGGTGAGGTAGCCGGCCTTCGCAAGGCGCTCGGGCTCGGTGTAGAGCTGTGCGTGCTGGAGCGTCCAGAAGTTGCCTACCGAGGCGGCCACCAGCTGCTTGAGGCGGTACGGCGTGGCCTCGCCGGACCACTGGACGAAGCCCAGGACCACGTACGACACCGGGCTCAGCCGGGGCTCTTGCATTGGTCCAAAATAGACGGTACAGTTTCGACCATGGTTACAACAATGTCGCAGACGCCCACGACGGACCTCGGCTTCGCCAGCCTCGAGGAGGAAACGGCGGTCGACAGCCTGCCGGTCACCGGCGTCGCGCCCGCGTGGCTGACCGGGGCGCTCGTACGCGTCACCCCGGCGAAGTTCGAGGTCGGAGGGCGGCGGGTGGACCATTGGTTCGACGGGCTGGCCATGCTGAACCGGTTCGGCTTCACCGACGGACGCGTGTCCTACAAGAGCCGCTTCATCCGAAGCCGCGCGTACCACGAGGCGCGGGAGGGTCGGCTGCTGGGGGGGTTTGCCACCGATCCGTGCCGCTCGATCTTCAAGCGGGTGCAGGCGCTCTTCTCGCCCGACTTCACCGACAACCCGAACGTGAACCTCGCGCAGATCGGGGAGCGCTACATCGCGATGACCGAGACGCCGATGCCTGTCGAGTTCGACCCCGACACGCTCGAGACGCTCGGGCACCTCGAATACGCGGATGAGCTGCGCACGCACGTGAGCACCGCGCACCCGCATCACGACCCCGAGCGCGACGAGCTCGTCAACTACATGGCGCGCTTCTCGCGCGTGAGCGAGTACGTGCTTTACGGGCTGCCCGCAGGCGCTGCCAAACGCCGGGTGATCGCCAAGCTGCCGGTGGAGCGGCCCGCCTATATGCACGCCTTCGGGATGAGCGGGCGCTATCTGATCCTTTCGGAGTATCCGCTCCGCGTGAACCCCCTGAAGCTCGCCTTCTCGGGCAAGCCGTTCATAGAGAACTACGCCTGGGACGGGTCGGACAGCACCCGCTTTCAGGTGATCGACCGCGAGACGGGCGAACTGAGAGGGACCTACGAGACGGACGCGTTCTTCTGCTTTCACCACGTAAACGCGTTCGAGCGCGAGGGCGAGCTCGTGGTCGACCTGATCGCCTACGACGACCCGTCGATCATCGACTCGCTCTACCTCGACGAGCGCGGCCCGCGGGGAACCTTCCCGCCCACCGAGCTGCGGCGCTACACGATCGATCTGGACGGAGGCGGTGTGCGCTGGGAGGCGCTCGCCGAGGGAACCGTCGAGCTGCCACGAATCGACTACGGCCGCCGCAACACGCGCGACTACCGCTTCGCGTACTTCACGGGCGCCGGCGAGGGCGCCGGCTGGATAGACCGGCTGGTGAAGATCGACGTGGGCGCCGGGTCGCGGGCCGAGTGGTCGGAGCCGGGCTGCTTTCCGGGCGAGCCGATCTTCGTGCGCCGGCCGGACGCGTCGGAGGAGGATGCCGGCGTGGTTCTGTCGGTCGTGCTCGACGCGGTCGCCGGCCGCTCCTTCCTGCTCGTGCTCGACGCGGGCAGCTTCGAGGAGCTCGCGCGCGCGGAGGCGCCCCACCACATCCCGTTCGGCTTCCACGGCCAGTACCTGCGATGAGCGAGCTCTCCCTTCGTGTCGCCGACGCCGATCGCGAGCGGGTGGCCGAGCGGCTGCGCCGCGCCGCCGGCGAGGGCCGGCTCGCGCCCGAGGAGCTGGAGGAGCGGCTCGAGGCGGCGTTCGCCGCCCGCACTCAGGCCGACCTGGCGCCGCTCGTCGCAGACCTGCCGGGTGAGCCGGCGCCCAGCCCGCGCCGGTCGACCCGCAGCGGCGGTCGCGGAGAGCTGCGCGTTTTCGCGGCCACCTCGGTCCTGCTGGTCGCGATCTGGGCGCTCACCGGTGCGGGCTACTTCTGGCCCGTGTGGCCGATCCTCGGCTGGGGCGTGTTCGCCCTCGGCCCCGTCCTCCCGTCACCGCTCCGGGGTACGCTTCCGGGATGCCGTCGGAACGCTTCGTCGAAGCTCTCAACGATCAGATAGGCCGCGAGTTCAACGCGGCGCACCAGTACACGGCCGTCGCCGCGTACTACGACCAGGAGACCTTCCCGCGCCTGGCGAAGTTCTTCTACGACCAGGCCGACGAAGAGCGCGGTCACGCCATGAAGATGGTCGGCTACCTGCGCGACACCGGCGCGAACCTGCGCCTGGGCGAGGTCAAGGCCCCGCGCACCTCGTTCGCGGACCACGTCGAGCCGATCCGGCTCGCCCTCGAGCACGAGAAGAAGGTCACGGTCTCGATCTCCGGTCTGTTCGAGATCGCCCGGGAGACGGACGACTACGCCAGCGAGAGCTTCATGCAGTGGTTCGTGGACGAGCAGGTGGAGGAGGAGGCCACGATGGACGCCCTCCTCCAGGTCGCCGAGCGGGTGCGCGAGTACCCGATGATGGTCGAGGAGTTCCTCGCGCGCGACGGGGAAGAGCTCGGCGGGTCCTAGCCCTCGGGGCCTGCGTAGGCGCGCTCGAGCCAGCTCTTTCGCAGGAGCGGCTCGTACTTGTGCAGGCTGGGGGGAACGCCCCGGAGGTGCGGTGGCAGCCGCGGCTCCACGGGCAGGCCGAGCGCGCGAAGCACGCGCTCGTCCGCGATGCGGCGGGCGGGGCAGTTGCGGCAGCGGGGTGTGGAGCGGCAGCACTTCACGGCGGCGGACGGGAAAGCTACCAGCTTCTTAGGGTCGCCTAACTCAAAGCCGGGGGTTACGCTCCGGCGCCGATGCCCTCAAAGCTCTTCCAGCCGGGCCTGCTAGCGGGGCAGGTGGCGGTCGTCAGCGGCGGCGGCTCTGGACTCGGGCGCGCGAGCGCACTCGAGCTGGCCGCGCTGGGCGCCCGGGTGGTGGTGTGCGGGCGGCGCGTGGGGCCGCTCGAGGAGACCGCGGCCCTGGCGGACGGCCGGTCGGTGGAGGCGCGCTCCTGCGATATCCGCGAGGAGGACCAGGTGGAGGCGCTCGTGGACGGCGTGCTAGAGCGCCACGGCCGGATCGATCTGCTCGTGAACAACGCGGGGGGCCAGTACATGACGCCGGCCGAGGACATCACGCCGAAGGGCTTCAGCACCGTGATGCGGCTGAACGTGGAGGGCACCTGGCTGATGACCCACACGGTGGCGACCAAGGCGATGATGGGCGGGCCCGGTGCTGAGCCGCGCGGCGGGAAGATCGTGAACGTCACGCTTTCGCCGCACCACGGACTGCCCGGAATGGCCCACTCGTCGGCCGCGCGCGCGGCGGTGGAGAACCTCACGCGGGTGCTTTCGATCGAGTGGGCGCGGTTCGGGATCAGGCTGACCGCGCTGGCGGCCGGCCACTTCGCAACGGAGACGCTCCGGACCAAGTATCCCAAGCAGGTGGTGAAGGGCGTGGCCGGGACGGTGCCGCTCGGGCGGCTCGGCACCGAGGAGGAGTTTGCCTGGCTCGTCGCCTACCTTGCCACGCCGGCGGGCGACTACTTCTCGGGCGCGGTGCTCACGATCGACGGCGCCCGCGACAACTGGTTCGGGTCGTGGCCGCCGGGCGGGCTGGCGGATGACGCCGGCAGGCCCCTCGCGGAGGAGCGGAAGCCGAAGTCGTGAGCACGGTGCCGGAGGTCGAGACCGAGCGCCTGCTGCTGCGCGGCTGGCGCGACGAGGACACCGACCCGTGGGGCGAGTTGTGCGCCGACGCCGAGGTGATGCGCCCGCTCGGGCACGCGGCCGCGGTCTCGGTCGGCGACGCCTGGCGCGAGATGGCGATGTTCGCCGGCCACTGGGCGCTCAAGGGGTTCGGCCACTGGGCGCTCGAGCTGCGCGCGACCGGCGAGCTCGTGGGGCGTGCGGGCCTCTTCCACCCGCCCGACTGGCCGGGGCTAGAAATGGGCTGGACCGTCGCGCGCCCACATTGGGGCAACGGCTACGCCGGCGAGGCGGCGCGGGCGACCATGGACTGGGCGCGAGCCGAGCTCCGGGCCGACCACCTGATCAGCCTGATAGCGGACGACAACCTGCGCTCGCAGCGGGTAGCCCAGAAGCTCGGGATGGAGCAGGAGGGGCGCGCGGAGGTGCAGGGGTACGACCTGCGGGTGTACGGCATCGACCTCTAAGTAGCGAGAGACCGTCGGTCAGGGGTCAGTGCGCAACTTTGCACAGCGAGTGTGTGCAGAACTACGTGGTCCGCCGCAGCGCTTCCCGGGACGATGCAGGTGCTGGCGCAGGCTAGTGATACCGGGAGGAGGGGGTCTGACCCGCTGAGCCACTGGTGAGGGGGCCACATTCACCAGTGGAGGGGGGTCAGACCCCTCCCCCCGGGTGAGGGGTCTGACCCCTCCCCCCGGGGGGAGTCAGCGTTGCAGCAGCGTTGACAGCACCACTTCCGTGACCGTTCGGGTCACTCCCTCGGTGGCCCGGATTCGCTCCAGCGCCGACTCCAGGTCCTGCGTGTCCGCGGCCATCACGTGCAGCATCGCGCTCGCCTCGCCGGCCACCGTGTGGGCGGACACCACGCCGGGCTCGCCCTCGACGGCGCGCTTGATCGCCTCACCCGGCATGTGGCCCTCGCAGAACAGGTCGACGAAGGCCTCGGCGTGCCAGCCGAACGCGCGCGGGTCGACCGTCGCGGTGTAGCCGCGGATCACGCCCTCGCGCTCCAGCCGGTCCACGCGGCGCTTGACCGCCGGGGCGGTCAGGTGCACGTGGCCGCCGATGTCCTTGAACGAGCGGCGGGCGTTCTCGCGGAGCAGCGCAACGATTCTGCGGTCGATGTCGTCCATACAGGGTCGAAGTGTCGCAGCCCTGCAACGAATCGGCGTTGAGAAGCCGTACCAAGGCGGCAATCATTTACCGACCGACGATAAAAGCGAGAGAGGAGTCCGATGGCGACCGAGCAGGTGGCCCCCGGGACGGTGGCCACGCCCGTCCCCGAGCACGACGTCATGCCCGTGCATGGGATCGACCACGTAGAGATGTACGTGGGCAACGCGGCCCAGGCCGCCTACTTCTTCACCCATGCCTACGGGTTCACCGAGACCGCCTACGCGGGACTCGAGACGGGTCGCCGCGACCGCGTCTCTCACGTGCTCGAGCAGGGCCGTATCCGGCTGGTACTGACCGGCACCCTGAAGGGCGGCGACGACATCGCCGGCCACCACGCCCGCCACGGCGACGGCGTCCACAAGATCGCGCTCAGCGTGCCGGACGCCGCGCAGGCCTACGAGCACGCGGTGGCACACGGCGCCCGCGGCGTCCACACGCCGCACTGGGTCGAGGACGAGCACGGCCGCGTGCAGCTCTCCTCGATCGAGACCTACGGCGACACGCTGCACCTCTTCGTCCAGCGGGAGGGCTACAAGGGCGTCTTCCTGCCCGGCTACGAGCCCCGCGCGGAGAGGCCTCGCAACCCCGAGGACAAGATGCTGATGGCCATCGACCACATCGTCGGCAACGTGGAGCTCGGCCACATGGAGGAGTGGGTCGGCTACTACGAGCGCGTCTTCGGGATGACCGAGATGATCCACTTCTCGGACGAGGCCATCTCCACCGAGTACTCGGCGCTGATGTCGAAGGTCGTCACCGACGGCAGCGGGAAGATCAAGTTCCCGATCAACGAGCCCGCCACGGGCAAGCGCAAGTCCCAGATCGAGGAGTACATCGAGTACTACAACGGCGCCGGGGCGCAGCACATCGCGATGGCCACGCGCGACATCGTGGGCTGCGTGTCCGATCTGCGCGAGCGCGGCGTCGATTTCCTGACGATCCCGGAGGAGTACTACGAGGAGGTGCCCACGCGCGTCGGGGAGATCGATGAGGAGATCGACGACCTGCGCCGGCTCGGCATCCTCGTGGACCGCGACGACGAGGGCTACCTGCTGCAGATCTTCACGAAGCCGGTCGGCGACCGCCCGACCGTATTCTTCGAGATCATCGAGCGCCACGGCGCCCGCGGCTTCGGCGAAGGCAACTTCAAGGCCCTGTTCCAGGCGATCGAGCGCGAGCAGGACCGGAGAGGAAACCTCTAGACACCATGCGGTACGCAACGCTCGGAAGCATTCCGCCCAAGCGCCACGTCCAGGTCCGCCGTGACGGCGACGGGTCGCCCCTAATGGTCGAGGAGGTGATGGGCTACGAGGGCTTCTCGGGCAACGAGTCGATCCTCCTGCACCTGCAGTCGCCCTGCCGGCTCGACGAGGTCGGGGAGTTCCGGCCGATAGAGCGCCACGAGTGGGTGCCGGACGCCCATGTCCACCGGCTGGCCGACGCGAACCCGGTGGACGCCGGCGGCGACCCCGTTTCGGGCCGGCGGCTCCTGATGTTCAACAACGACATCGAGGTCTCGGTCTGCAAGCCGACCGAGCCGCTCGACGGCTTCTATCGCAACGGCGAGGGAGACGAGGTCCTGTACGTGCATCGCGGCCGGGGCGTGCTGCGCACCGTCTTCGGGCGCGTGCCCTTCCGCGAGCGCGACTACATCGTGATCCCGCGCGGGACGACGCACACGTTCGAGCTGCCGGACGGCGAAGAGCAGTTCTGGATGTGCTTCCACACCCCCGGCGAGATCGAGACGCCGAACCGCTACCGAAACCGCTACGGCCAGCTCCTCGAGCACGCGCCGTTCTCCCAGCGGGACTTCCACCCGCCCGAGGAGCTCGAGACCTACGACGAGCCGGGCGAGTTTCCCGTCAGGGTGCGCGTGCGCGACGGCTACCAGGAGTACCTGCTCGACCGGCACCCGTTCGACGTGGTGGGCTGGGACGGCTATGTGTGGCCCTACACGTTCAACGCCAACGACTTCGAGCCCCGCGCGGGACGGTTTCACCTGCCGCCGCCGGCGCACCAGACCTTCCAGGGGCCGAACTTCGTGATCTGCACGTTCGCCCCGCGGATGCTCGACTGGGACCCCGAGGCGGTGGTGCTGCCGTACCACCACTCGAACATCCAGTCCGAGGAGGTCATGTTCTACGCCGCCGGCGACTACGCGGCGCGCAAGGGCGTGGACGTCGGCTGCCTGACGCTGCACCCCTCCGGGCTGCCGCACGGCCCGCAGCCGGGTGCCGTCGAGAAGTCGCTGGGGAAGAAGGCGACCGACGAGCTCGCCGTCATGTGGGACACGTTCCGCCCGCTCCGGCTGGCCACGCTGTGGCAGGAGGTCGACAAGCCGGAGTACGCCTACAGCTGGAACCCCGAGAAGGCGGGCGCATCCGCGGCGGCAGCGACCGCGACTGCCCGCTAGGGCCAGATAGGTCTCAGGGAGGCGCGCTCAGGGCCGCGGCCGCTGCTCCTCGCCGGCGGCGCTCTGCCCCTCCCCGGCCGTTCCGGCCTCCCCGGGGGCGCCGGGCTCCTTGACCGCCTCGACAGCCTCCTTCGCCTTGTCGCCCATGCTGGCGTCGCTCTGGGCGACGTCCTTGATCTCCTGCGCGTCCTGCTTGGCGGCCTCGGCGCCACCCCGGCGGGTGAACAGCTCCTTGGCCCTTTCCATGAGGCTCATCTCAGGCAACCTCCGTTCTGGGAGCGGACAAACCCGGGTGGAAGGATCCTCCCGCCCGCGGCGCTCGTCAAGGCTGGCACGCGCGTAATAGCTAGGTGTACATGCCGCCGAACTGGCCGCCGGTCACGTTCAGCACCTGGCCGTGGACGTAGTTCGCCCACGGCGAGCAGAGGAAGAAGACCGGCCCCGCAGCCTCCTCCGGCGAGGCCGGGCGGCCGAGCGGGATCATCATCGCGGCCATCGCCCGCATCTGCTCGGGGATGCCGAGCGCGATCTCCCTGCCCTCCATCTCGATCTTGCCCCCCTCCTCCTTGGAGGCCGTCAGGCGAGTCTCGACGAAGCCGAAGGCCACCGCGTTGACGTTGACCTTGAACTGGCCCCACTCCTTGGCGAGCGTCTTGGTGAGCCCCACCACGCCCGCCTTGGCGGCCGAGTAGTTGACCTGCCCGGCGTTGCCCATCGTGCCGGACACCGAGCTGACGTTCACGATCTTGCGAAAGACCTCGCGGCCCTCCTCGCGCTCCTGCTTGGCGGGCTCGCGCAGGTGCGGCGCGGCGGCGCGGATGATCCGGAACGGGACGACGGTGTGGATCTCGAGCATTGCCTGAAACTGCTCGTCGGTCATCTTGTGGGCGACCCCGTCCCACGTGTAGCCCGCGTTGTTGACGATGATGTCGAGCCCACCGAACTCGTCGACGGCCTTCTGCACCAGCTGACCCGGGACGTCCGCCTGGGTCAGGTCGCCTCCGAACACCGCGGTGTCGCCCGCGATCTCGGACGCGGCCTGCTCGGCCACGTCGCCGTCGAGGTCGTTCACGAGCACGCGCGCGCCCTGCTCGGCGAGCAGCTCCGCGGTCGCCCGGCCAATGCCCCGGGCCGACCCGGTGACGATGGCCGCCTTTCCGTCGAGGACTCCCACTTACGTTCTCCTTCGCTGGCTGACGCGTGTACTTGAGGCGGGAAGCCTACGAGCTACCTTCCAGGCGATGGGTCCGATCGGCCTGAACGCCGTGCGCTACGGGATCCCGCTGGTCCTTCTGATCGCCGGCGTCTTGGTGGCCGCCACCTCGGGTTCCGGGCTGGCTGCCGGCGCCATGTTCGTCAGCGCGGCGACCGCCGTGCTGCTCCTGAACGTCCTGCACCGCATCGGCGTTCAGGGCGACCGCGACCGGGACCGCGAGGAGGAGGCGCGCCGCTTCTTCGACGAGCACGGCCGCTGGCCGGACGAGCCCGAGAGCGCCGTGCGGAAGAGGGCGCGGCCCTAGGCGCCGTTCCGCGGAGAGCAGGCCGCCATCCGCTCGAGCAGCGCGGCCCGTTCGCCGGAGTTCTGGGTCAGCGAGGCGGCGCGCTGGAACTCCGTCCGCGCCTCGTCCTTTCGCCCGAGCTTCTCGAGCAGGTCTCCGCGAACGACGGCGAGCAGGTGATAGCCGCTCAGCGCCGGCTCGGAGCGGATGGAGTCGACCAGGTCGAGGCCCGCCTCCGGGCCAAAGGCCATCCCGATGGCGACCGCGCGGTTCAGCTCCACCACCGGCGAGGGCATGATCTGGGCAAGCGCGTCGTAGAGGGCGACTATGCCCTCCCAGTCGGTGTCGGCGGCGACCCTGGCGCGAGCGTGGCAGGCGGCGATGGCCGCCTGGAGCGTGTAGGGCCCCAGGGCGCCCCCGCTGCGCTTCGCGCGCTCCAGCGCTACGAGCCCCCTGCCCACCAGCAGCCAGTCCCACCGCGAGCGGTCCTGGTCGAGCAGCAGGATCCGCTCTCCGCGTGGGCCGGTTCGCGCCCGTGTGCGCGACGCCTGCAGCTCCATCAGCGCGACGAGCCCGTGCACCTCGGCCTCGGACGGGAGCAGCTCGGCGAGCACGCGGCCGAGCCGAAGGGCCTCCTCGATCAGCTCGGGACGGATCCAGTCGTCGCCGGCGGTGGCCGCGTAGCCCTCGTTGAAGATGAGGTAGATCACCTCGAGCACCGAGGCCACGCGCTCGCCGAGCTCGTCATGCTCGGGGACCTCGAACGGCACCTGGGCCGCCGTGAGCGTGCGCTTGGCACGCACCACCCGCTGCGCGACGGTCGATTCCGAGACCAGGTACGCGCGAGCGATCTCCCTGGTCGTCAGGCCGCCCAGCAGACGCAGTGTGAGCGCCACCCGGGCGTCGGTCGAGAGGACCGGATGGCAGGTCGTGAAGACGAGACGCAGCAGGTCGTCGTCGAAGGGATCGTCGATCTCCGCTTCGAGGTCGCGATTCTCGACCTGGCCGGTCAGCTCGAGCTCGCGCCCGAGCTCGTGCGTCTTGCGCTCGTGGACGTCGGCCCGGCGCAGGCGGTCCACGGCCCGGTGCTTGCCGGTGGCCATGAGCCAGGCGCCCGGGTTGTCCGGGACGCCTGACTCGGGCCACTGCTCGAGCGCTGCGACGAGCGCCTCCTGGGCGAGCTCCTCGGCGATGCCGACATCACGCACGAGGCGCGCGAGGCCCGCGATCAGCCGTGCCGACTCGATCCGCCAGACGGCCTCGATCGCGCGCTTCGGGTCGGCCGCGGCCACCTACTGGTTCGCCTCGATCTGCTCGCGCATGCGCTGCTCGCGCTCCCGCAGCTCAGGCGTGAGCTCCTCGCCGAAGTCCTCGGCCTCGAAGACGGGACGGATCTCGACGACCGCCTCCTGTCCCGGGTCGGCGTCGGGGATGCGCTTGACCCACTCGATCGCCTCGTCCATGTCCTTCACCTGCCAGACCCAGTAGCCGGCCAGGAGCTCCTTGGTCTCGGAGAAGGGGCCGTCGATGACCTTGCGGTCGCTGCCCGAGAAGACCACCCGCGCGCCCTTCGAGCTGGGGTGGAGGCCCTCGCCGGCCAGCATCATGCCGGCCTTCACCAGCTCCTCGTTGAAGGCCGTCATCTCCGTGAGGAGCTTCTCGCTCGGCATCTCGCCGGCCTCGCTCTGCTCGTTCGCCTTGATCAGGACCATGACTCGCATACGTGGTTCCTCCTTGTGGTTGGGTCTCTATCTAAGCGTCGAGCGAGCGTGGCGAAAATCGACAGGCCCGGCGCGCTAGAGCCCGAGCTGCTTGGCGAGGATCTCCTTCATGACCTCGTCGGAGCCGCCTCCGATCGGGCCGAGGCGGGTGTCGCGCATCGCCCGGGCGATCTCCGGGTCGCCTCCGGTCAGGCGGAATGCCGCCTCCGCCACCTCGAACGCTGCCCGTTGGGAGAGGAGCTTGGCCTCGGTCACTTCGCGCAGGGCGTCGTGGCCCTCGGCAAACAGACGCAGCGCGTGGTAGGTCAGGCAGCGCGACGCCTCCAGCCTCACCGCCATCTCGGCCAGCGCGTGGCGGGGCGGGCTGGACTCGAGGGCCCGCTCCAGCACCCTCTGCATCGAGCTCACCGCGCCCAGCGCCATAACGAGGCGCTCCCACTGGAAGTTGGCCATGATCAGGTAGAAGCCGCGGTTCTCCTCGCCGAGCAGGTTGTCCTCGGGCACGAACACGTCGCCAAACGCCAGCTCGGCCGTGTCCGACGCGCGCCAGCCCAGCTTCTCGAGCTTCCGCGAGACCCGGTACCCCTCCATCTCGCGCTCGAGGATCAGGAACGACAGCCCGTCGTGCCCACCCTCCTCGGTCGTCTTGACCGCGGTGACCACGAAGTCGGCTCGTACGCCGTTCGTGATGTACGTCTTCGAGCCGTTCACCACGTAGCCGCCGTCCACGCGGCGAGCGAAGGTGCGGATGCCGGCCACGTCGGAGCCCGCGCCGGGCTCGGTGATCCCGAGCGCGGCGATCCGCTCGCCCCGGATCGCGGGCGCTAGGAAGCGCTCCTTCTGCTCGTGGGTGCCGAACTGCGCGACCGGCGGCGTGGCGATGCTGACGTGGGCGCCGATCCCCGCCGACAACCCGCCCGACCCGCACCCGGACAGCTCCTCGCTGAGCACGGCGTCATCCAGATGGTCGCCCCCGCGCCCGCCGTATTCGCGCGGGTACTTGAGGCCGAGGAGACCGAGCTCGCCCATGCGGGCGAAGACCTCATTCGGGAACCAGCCCGCCCGCTCCCACTCGGCGGCGTGGGGCCGCAGCTCCTCGGCCACGAAGGCGCGGATCTCTCCGCGCAGCTCATTGTGGTGCTCGGTGAAGGGGGGCGCCGGCGCCCGTGCGCGCGCTTCGGCGGCGGCGAAGGTCACTCCTCGTCCCACTCGGGACGCAGCTTCTCCAGCGCGCCTCCGTCGGCTCCGAGCATCGAGCGCGTGATCCGCCCGCCTCGCCCCAGGAGGTCGAGCGCCTCGCGGAAGTGCGCGTCCTCCACGCGCGGCGACCCGGCCTGCGCGGCGTACAGCGCCGCCTTTCGCACCAGCTCGCGGAGGAACGCGGGGCTGACGCCCTCGGTCTCCGCGACCACCGCCGCGCGGTCGCTGAGAGTCACGTCGAGGCCGCGCCCGAAGAGATCGATCAGCCGGGAGCGCGCGTCGGCGTCGGGCAGCGGGAACTCCACGGCCTGGTCCACGCGTCCGGGCCGCGCCGCGAGCGCCGGCTCGAGCAGGTCGGCGCGGTTCGTGGTCATCACGAAGATGACGTCCGCGTCCTCGCCGATGCCGTCCATCTCGTTCAGCAGGCGGAACAGCAGGGAGGTCGCCCCGTAGCCCATCGCGGTGCGCTCCTGTGCGACCAGGTCGACGTCCTCGAGCACCACCATCGCCGGCTGGAGCTCGCGCGCGATCGCGCACGCGTCGCCCACCAGGCCGAGCGCCCCGCCGGTGAGGATCACCACGGTCCGACCCTCGAGGCGTGAGATGAGGTAAGTGGTGCTGAGGGTCTTGCCCGTGCCGGGCGGACCGTGCAGGAGAAGGCCGCGGCGCAGGTGCCAGCCCGCGGCGCGCAGCGTCTCGGCATGGCGCGCGAACTCCACCGTGTGCAGCTCCACGACCTCGAGCACGCCCTCCGGCAGCACGATCTGGTCGCGCCCCACAGGGTCGACGGCCGGGAACTCCACGGACATCCCCGCGCCCATCATCTCGTCACCGGCCTTGAGGGCGAGCACTTTCCCTCGGAAGGCGTTGTGCTCGTGCATGAGCGCGCGCATGTCGGCGATGAACTGCTCCCCGGCCGCCTGATCGGGGGCGATCACCTCGAGCCTGAGGCCGGGCCCCTCGAATCCGCGTTCGCTTTGGACTACTAGGACGGCCAGCCTGCTGTGGCCGTCGGAGATCAGAAAGAGGCCGATGGTCACGCACGTGATAGAGCGGCCGCGCTCCAGGCCGACCACCGTACGTCGCACGGGCCCCTCCGCCAGCCCGAAGCCGTAGTCGTGGACGAGCCCGGCCAGCGAGAGCTCCATGTGGCCGACCGGGCCGCCGAACCCGATCAGGCTGTGCTGTCTGCCGTTCGTCTCGAGGTACGCGTCGAGGGCGAGCTGGAGGTTCGGCAGGTCGTATGCCGCGATGGAATCGCTCGTCAGGGGATACGTCCCGGGGTCCTCGCCGAAGTGCTCGGTGAGCCTCGCCTTGAACGGCGAGCTCTCCCGGCGTGCCTCGTCCATCGCCCACTCCATGAAGCGCTGGTACGAGACCGCGAATTGGCGTGGCGTGATCTCGTCGCTCACGCCTCAATCCTCCAACACGTCGAGGGGAAGCGCCGCCGACACCAGCGCGTTCGGCGCGTCCACCAGCTCGGAGACGCGCAGCTCGGCGGCCACGCTCATCAGCACGTAGGCGGCCTCCCGCCCGAGGCCGCGCTCCGCGACCAACCAGTCGAGCAGTTCGAGCAGCGCCCGCCTGGTCGCCAGGTTGAGGTCGAGGTTGCCCTGGCTCCCGTCGTCGTCGAGCGGGATGCCGGTGGTGGCGAACATCGCTCGCGGCGGCCGCGGCGGTGCCTGGTAGCAGGGGAAGCGGGGCAGCCAGCCGTCTCGCCGCAGGCCGATCCGGAACGTCGCCGCCCCGCCGGTCTCGATCGCCGAGATGCACACCTCGCCGTCGCCCTGGGCGAAGTGGAGGTCGCCCACCGAGAGCAGCGCGCCGGGCAGGTGGACGGGCAGCCACAGGCGCGCGCCCGGGCCGAGGTCCCGTATGTCCATGTTGCCGCCGTTCTCGCGCGGCGGGTAGGTGCGCAGGCCGTCGGCCGCCGCGGGCGGCCAGGCGTGCTCCGGGGTGGGCGGGTTGGGGGCGCCGATCGCGGCCTCGCGCTCGCGGGCGCGCTCGAACAGCTCCACCGACGGGGCCACGCCGATCGTGCCCGCGTGCACGCAGGCGCGCACCGCCACCCCCGGCAGCTGGCCCGAGCGGGCCACGCCGTCCGACAGCTCCCACCGCGCCAGGAAGGGGCGGGGGAACAGATCGCCGAGGAAGCCGGACCCGCTGAAGATCGCCGTCCAGCCGAAGCCGTCGGTCTCGTAGCTGAGCACCTCGAGCTCGAGCACGTCGCCGGGCTCGGCGCCCCGCACCTCTAGCGGGCCGGTCAGCGGGTGGGCGATCGAGGGCAGCTCGGCGAGGTCGTCGTGATCCGAGTTGGGCCCGATGAGCCGATCGCGGGAGTCGCGGATCTCGAAGGTCACCTCGTCGCCCGGGTCGACCGAGGCCACTGGGGCGAGGCCGGGATGCCAGCGGTTGTGCCCCCGCTCGGCGCCCAAATGGAGCGGCCGCGAGCGGTCGATCTCGATGCGGAGCGTCACCGAGCGGGACGCACGCGTTAGCTCAGAGCCCGTAGGAGCGGCCGATCACGTCGAGCATCACCTCGTCCGTGCCCGCGCCTATCCGGTTCAGGCGCACGTCGCGCCAGGCCCGCTCGATCCCGTACTCCTTCATGTAGCCGGCGCCGCCGTGGATCTGCAGGCACTCGTCCACCACCTCGCAGGCCATCCGCGCCGTGTAGAGCTTCGCCATCGAGATCTCGCGAACGGGGTACTCGCCGTTCTGGAAGCGCCACGCGGTCGTGTAGACCATCTGGCGGCCGGCCTCGATCTTCGTCGCCATCTCCGCGAACTTGTGCCGTATCGCCTGGAACTTCCCGATCGGGCGCCCGAACGCGTTGCGCTCGCCGGCATACCGGAGCGTGCGGTCGAAGGCCTTCTGCGCCCCGGCCACGCAGCCCGCGGCGCCGATCAGCCGCTCGCCCTGGAGCTCCCACATGATGTGGTAGAAGCCCTTGCCCTCCTGCCCCAGCACCGCGTCCGCCGGCACGCGCACGTCCTGGAACGCCAGCAGCGCCGTGTCCGAGGCGTGCATCCCGAGCTTCTCGAGCTTCTTCTCGCGGATCACGCCCGGCGCGTCCATGTCCACGAGGAAGAGCGTGAAGCCGTCATGGCCGGCGTCGGGGTCGGTCTTCGTGACGAGCACGATGAAGTCGGCCCGCAGGCCGTTCGTGATGTAGGTCTTCGAGCCGTTGATCACCCACTCGTCGCCGTCGCGCGCGGCGCGCGTCTTGATGCCTGACACGTCCGACCCGGCGTCGGGCTCGCTGATCCCCAGGCAGGAGATCTTCTCGCCGCGGATGGCCGGCACCAGGTACTCCTGCTTCTGCTCCTCGGTCCCGAACAGGTACACCGGCGGGGTCGCCATGTCGGTGTGCACCGCCACACCCATCGCCAGGCCGCCGGAGTTCGAGTGCACCATCTCCTCGGCGAGCACGAGGTTGGCGTAGTAGTCGCCGCCCTGGCCGCCGTACTCCTCGGGGTAGGAGAGCCCTAGGAAGCCGAGCTCGCCCATGCGCGGGAAGACCCAGTCCGGGAAGGTCGTCTCCTCCCACTCCTCGGCGTGCGGCGCGAGCTCCTTCACGACGAACGAGCGGATCGACTCGCGCAGCTGGTCGTGCTCCTCGGTGAAGATGAAGTGCTTCCGGGACGCGGTGTGGTCGGGCTTCAGGAGCGAGTCGGCGGTGGCCATGTCGCCAGCGTACAGCCGCCGGTAGCTTCCCGGCGATGAGCGAGCGAGAGTTCGATGTAGTGATCCTCGGGGCCGGGCCCGCCGGCGAGGTCTGCGCGGGACGGCTCGGCGAGGCCGGCCTCAGCGTGGCGATCGTGGAGCCCCACCTGATCGGGGGCGAGTGCTCCTTCTACGCGTGCATGCCTTCGAAGGCGCTCCTGCGGCCGGGCGAGCTGCTGGCCGAGGCGCGGCGCATCCCGGGCGTGCGCGAGGCGGTGACCGGGGGGCTCGACACCCCCGCCGTGTTGAAGCGCCGCGACGAGATCGTTCACGACCTCGACGACTCGAGCATGGAACCGTGGCTCGATTCCCGCGGGGTCGCGATCCTGCGTGAGCACGGCCGCCTCGATGGCGAGCGCCGCGTGCGCGCGGGCGACCAGACGCTCGTGGCGCGCCGAGCGGTGGTGGTGGCCACCGGCACGACCGCCCTGCTGCCGCCAATCGACGGGCTGCGCGAGGCGAAGCCGTGGACGAACCGCGAGGCCACCACGGCGAAGCGTGTCCCCGAGCGCCTCGTGATCTTGGGCGGTGGCGTGGTCGGCGTGGAGATGGCGCAGGCCTACCGGAGCCTCGGCGCTCAGGTCACGCTGATCGAGGCGGCCGATCGCCTGATCGCGCGGGAGGAGCCGTTCGCCAGCGACCACGTCGAGCAGGGCTTGCGCGAGCTCGGCGTGGACGTGCACCTCGACGTCAAGGCCACCGCCGTGCGCGCGCAAGGCGACGAGGTCGAGGTGGAGCTCGAGAGCGGCGGGCCGGCGCGCGGTGAGGAGCTGCTGGTCGCCATCGGCCGGCGCCACAACACCGACGACATCGGCCTCGACACCGTCGGCCTCGAGCCCGGCAAGCCGATCGAGGTGGACGACTCGATGCGCGCCAGCGACTGGCTGTACGCGATCGGCGACGTGAACGGCCGTGCGCTGCTCACGCACATGGGCAAGTACCAGGCGCGCGTGGCCGCGGACGTGATCCTCGGCGAGGAGAGCGCCTGCCTGCTGGTGGACGGGGCCACCTCCCCGCGTGTGATCTTCACCGACCCGCACGTGGCCGCGGTCGGCTACACCCTCGCGGCGGCCGAGGAGGCGGGGCTGAACGTGCGCGCCGCGGACGTGTCGACCCAGGGCAACGCCGGCGCCAGCTTCTACGGGCGCGACAGCACCGCGGGCACGACCCGGCTCGTGGTCGACGAGGACCGCAGGATCATCGTGGGCGCCACGTTCACCGGTCACGAGGTGGCCGAGTTCCTCCAGGCGGCCACGATCGCCGTGGTCGGCGAGGTCACGATCGACCGCCTCTTCCACGCCGTGCCGGCTTTCCCGACTCGCAGCGAGGTGTGGCTCTACCTGCTCGAGGAGCTGGGCGTGTCCGGCCCCTGCTACCCGCAGCCGTCGGCGTTGTAGTAGGGCGGCCCCTCCCGCATCCCGGTGGGCTTGAGGGGGGAGTGGTTTGGGCTGGGGAAGGGGAGCCGTTTGGTTCGACCCAGCGCGGGGATCAAGGTTCCACTGTCAGATCCTGGTGTTCGTATGGAACACCAAAGTCGGACAGTGGCCAGCTCGCGGCGCTCGAGCCGACCCACCAAAGCCATCGAACCCACCCCTTCCCCAGCCCTCTCCCGCCCGGGCCGACACCACGGCCGCAGCTCACCCAGAAGCGAGGGGGCCGGCGACGGTCGTCGGCCACCCGGGTTACGAAGGGCTTACGCGGCCCGTCGCGGCGGCGCCGCGCTGCCAGAATCGGGTCATGGAGCCGCGCGGCTCGATCCTCGTCGTGGACGACGAGCCCACCATAACCGAGGTGGTCTCCCGCTATCTCGAGCGTGCCGGCTACGCGACGCACGTGGCCGCCGACGGCCCGGGCGCGCTGCGGATCGCGGGGGAGAGCCGCCCCGACCTGGTGGTGCTCGACCTGATGCTGCCCGGGATGGACGGGCTCGAGGTGATGCGCCGGCTGCGCGAGCGCGAGCGGGTTTCGGTGATCCTGCTCACCGCCAAGGGCGAGCACACCGACCGCATCATCGGGCTGCGGCTGGGCGCGGACGATTATGTCGTGAAGCCGTTTTCCCCGGCCGAGCTGGTGGCCCGCGTGGACGCGGTGCTCCGCCGGGTCGACAACTCGCCGGAGCTCGAGGAGCCCATCGTCTTCGACGACCTCGAGCTCGATCCGGTCGCCCGCCGGGTGACCGTGCGCGGCGAGGAGGTGCAGCTGACCATGCGCGAGTACGACCTGCTGCTCCACTTCACGCGCCATCCCGGCCAGGTCTTCTCGCGCGACCAGCTGATGGACGCGGTCTGGCAGTACAGCTTCTACACCGACACCTCGACCGTCACGGTGCACATGCGCAGGCTGCGGGCGAAGATCGAGGCCGACCCCTCCGACCCGCGCTGGCTCCAGACGGTGTGGGGTGTCGGCTACCGCTTCCAGCCGTGATTGAGCTGCTCCGCCCGCTCGCCGTGCTCGCGGTCGCCGCCGCGGTGTGCGGGCTCGTGGTCGGTGTCGTCTACTCGGCGCGGGACGGGGCTCTGATGGTGTTGTTCGTGCTCGCCTCCGGGGTCCCGCCGATCGTGGCCGCCCACGCGTTCGTGCGCCGCCGGGCGGAGAGCGGGTCGCTCGGCCGGCAGTTCGCCGCCGCGGTCGCAGTCACCATCGGCCTGGTCACGCTCGGCGTGGGCGTGGTCGCGCTCCTGATGTTCATCTCGGCCCACGACGCGCTCGTGATGAGCATGCTGCTGCTCCTCGCCGGCGGGCTCACCGCCTACACGACCTGGCTCCTGTCGCGGGACGTGATCGCGGAGCGCGACGCCGCCGAGCGGGCGCGGCGCGGCCTAGTGGCCGCCGTCAGCCACGACCTGCGCACCCCGCTCACCTCGCTCCGGCTGCTCGCCGACGCGATCGAGGACGACGTGGTCGACCGGGAGACCCGGCATCGCTATCTCGAGCAGATGTCCGTGCACATCCGCTCGCTGTCGGGGCTGATCGAGGACCTGTTCGAGCTCTCGCGCCTTGAGGCGGGCGACATCAACTGGTCGCTCCAGCAGGTGCGCATCGACGAGCTGGTGGAGGAGACGGTGGAGGCGATGCGCGCGCAGGCCGACGCGAAGCACGTGGCGGTGCGGGCGTCGTTCCCCGATGGCCTGGAGCCCGTGCGCGGGAACCCTGAGCGGCTCCAGCGCGTCCTGTTCAACCTGATCCAGAACGCGATCCGGCACACGCCGGCCGACGGCAGCGTGACCGTGATGGCTGAGGCGAACGGCACCAGTGTGGAGGTGGAGGTGGCCGACACCGGCGAGGGCCTCCCGGACGAGGCCCGCGAGCGGGCCTTCGAGCCGTTCTACCGCGGCGGCGAGGGCGGCGCGCGCTCAGGCGAGGGCACCGGCCTCGGCCTCACGATCTGTCGGGCGATCGTGGAGGCGCACGGCGGCAAGATCTGGCTGACGGACTCGGCGCGCGGGGCCAAGGTGCGCTTCAGGCTCCCTCGGGCGGCGTAGGCAATGGCGGACGGGGCGGGCGAGGACCGCGACGTCATCGTCAAGATGAGCCGGCCCTGGCCCTACGCCGCCCGATAGATCCGGACACCCCCCGCGCCCGCGCCGTGCTCGAGCGCGCGAAGTCTGTGCCGCGCGGCCACGTGACCACCTACGGCGACCTGAGCCCCGAGGCCCCCCGCTACGCCGGCGCGGTGCTCCACGCCGCCGACGACCCCGATGTGCCCTGGCAGCGCATCGTGCGCGCCGACGGCTCGCTCGCCAAGGGCGAGCGCCAGCGGCGCCTGCTGGAAGCCGAGGGCGTTCCGTTCAGCGGCGAGCGCGTGGACATGCGGGCCGCCTGGGTGTCCGTCTGAGAGGTTGCGTCCGAGCGGCCCGCTCAGGCTCAGGTCGTCTGGACGATCAGCACGTCGCAGGGCGCTCGGTGCGAAACCTTGTTCGGGACGCTCCCCAGCACCCGCCGGGCGCCCCGCATGCCCCTGCTGCCGAGCACGATCAGGTCGGCGTCGTGCCGCTTGGCCGCCTCGATCAGCGCGTCGGCGGCGTCGCCCTTGGGCGCGTGCACCTCGACCTCGACATCGCCGCCGCGGCCTTCGTGCTGAGCGCGCTGAAGCACGGCATCGACCTTGAAGTCGGGTCCCACGGCCCACTCGGCCCCCTCGGGCACGGGCTGGTTGCCGCCCACCCGCGCCGGCGTCGGCTCGTAGGCACTCACCACGTGGAGCGTCGCGCCGGTCAGGCCGGCGAGCGCGATGGCACGACGCAGGGCGATGTCGGCCGTCTCGGACCCGTCGGTGCCGACCACGATCGACTCGAACATGGGTCGCAAACTACCCCGGATTCAACCGGTCTGCACGATCAGCACGTCGCAGGCGGCGCGGTGCGAGACCGTGTTCGGGATGCTGCCGAGCACGCGGCGGTGCATCCCCTGGTTTCCGACCACGATCAGGTCGGCCCCGACCTGCTCGGCGATCGCGAGGATGGCGTCGGCGGGCTCCGCCGACAAGGTGTGCTGCTTCACGTCCACGTCGTTCGCGCCGAGCCGGTCCAGCGTGCGCTCGAGCACGACGTCGGCCTGGAAGTCGGGCCCGAACGAGCGCCCTCCACTGGCGCCGGCCGCACGACCGGAGGCGGGCGGCGGCGACGGCGGGTTCCCCGTGACCACGTGCAGGCGGCCGTCTGACGCGCGCGTGATCTCGAGCGCCTTGGCCAAGGCGATCTCGGCTGTCTCCGACCAGTTCGTGCCGACCACAACCGTCGTGAACATGCTTGCCGTTCCCTCCGTAGTAGAAATCGCCGCGTGTCCTACGAGACGATTCTCTACGACGTCCGCGACGACGGTGTAGCGACCGTCACGCTGAACACGCCCGACAACCGCAACGCGCTGTCGAACGCGCTGCTCACGGACCTCATCGACGCATTCGAATCCGCGCGCGACGACGAGCGCGTGCGCTGCGTGGTGCTCACCTCGTCGCACGAGCGGGTCTTCTCGGCGGGCGCCTCGCTCGACCAGTTCGCGGCCGACGCGCCGCCGGTGCACAAGCACTTCGGCACCGAGGCCTTCCCGCGCTTGTTCCGGACGATCATGGGGCTCGGCAAGCCGACGATCTGCGCGGCGAACGGGCACGTGCTCGCCGGCGCGCTGGGGCTGGCGCTCTGCTGTGACCTGATCGTCGCGAGCGACGCCGCCACCTTCGGCACCCCGGAGATCAACGTGGGCGTGTTCCCGTTCATGATCATGGCCCTGATCTACCGCAACGTGCCGCGCAAGAAGACGAATGAGCTGCTGCTCCTGGGAGAGCGCATCTCGGCCGAGGAGGCGCGCCAGGCGGGGATCGTGAATCGCGTGGTGCCGGCGGCGGAGCTCGAAGCCGCGGTCGACGACTGGGCGGTGAAGCTGGCGGGCAAGTCGCCGGTGTTGATGAGGCTCGGCAAGCAGGCGATGTACCGCCAGCTAGACATGCCATTCGAGGAGGCGCTCGACTACCTGCGCGCCCAGCTGTCGATCGCCTTCACCACCGAGGACATCCAGGAGGGCGTGACCGCGTTCTTCGAGAAGCGCGACCCCGTCTGGAGTGGCAGATGAGCGACATCTCCCTGGTCGCGCTCTGCTGCCGCACCTCCGACCGCACGCCGGGCGCCGTCCGCGGCGCACAGACCATCGCTCCGTTGATCGGCAAGCGGCTCGGCGTCGAGCCGCGCACGATCGGCAGCGCCGCCGAGCCGCGCGAGGCACGCTTCGACGAGGACCTGCGCGAGTCGCGCGGCTGCCTGCTCGAGGCGGGCGGCCAGGTGGACGACGCGCTCGCCGACGGCCGCGTGCCGGTGATCGCCGCGGCGGACTGCTCGATCTCGGTGACGACGCTGCCGGCCGCGCTGCGCCACCGCCCGGACGCCAAGGTGCTCTGGCTCGACGCCCACGGCGACTACAACACGCCCGATACCTCGGGCAGCGGCTACCTCGGCGGCATGTGCCTTGCCGGCGCCTGCGGGGAGTGGGACGCCGGGCTCGGCGACACGATCGAGCCCGAGCAGGTGGTGCTCGCCGGGGTCCGCGACCTCGACGGCGGCGAGCGCGAGCTGCTCGAGCGGAGCGCCGCGACGGTGATCGGTGCGAGCGTGGTGGAGACGCTGGTGGCGGTGAAGAACGCGCTGGACGGCGCGCCGGCGTTCGTCCACCTCGACCTCGACGTGCTCGACCCGGAGGAGTTCCCCGCCGCGGTGCCGGCCCCGGGCGGGCTCTCCTCGGACAAGCTCTACGACCTGATGGATGCCGTGGCCGAGGACTCCGAGCTCGTCGGCCTCGAGATCACGGCGTTCGAGGCACCCGAGGACGAGGACGACCGCGCCGACATGGCGGAGACCGCGATGCGCGTGCTCGACCCGCTGCTCGACCGGCTGTCGCGCTGATGGCCCAGCGAGCCGGCTCCGACACGCTCGTGCCCCGGCCGCCGCTTCGCTCGCTGGTGGACGACCTGCACGCACGACGGGAGACGGCCCGGCTCGGCGGCGGCGAGGAGAAGATCGCCCGCCAGCACGATCAGGGCAAGCTCACCGCCCGGGAGCGCCTGGCGCTGCTGATCGACCCGGACACCTTCGTCGAGCTCGGCATCCACGCCGGTCCGCACTTCTCGCAGCGCGCCATGGAGGGCAAGGACGCGCCGGCCGACGGCGTGGTCACGGGTTACGGCAAGGTCGACGGCCGCCTCGTGGCGGTGGCGGCCTACGACTTCACGGTCATGGCGGGCTCGATGGGGATGACCGGCGAGCTCAAGGTCTCGCGCCTGCGCGACCTCGCCCTCGGCAAGCGCATCCCGATGATCTGGCTGCTCGACTCGGCGGGGGCGCGCATCCAGGAGGCCGCGGGGTCTCTGTTCGCCGGCTCGGGCCACCTGTTCCGCGAGGAGGTCGTGGCCAGCGGAGTGATCCCCCAGGTCGCCGCGCTGATGGGCCCCTGCGCCGCCGGCACCGCGTACATCCCCGGGCTCGCCGACTTCGTCCCGATGGTCAAGGGTCGCGGCTCGATGGCGCTGGCCGGCCCGCACCTCACGAAGGCGGTGACCGGGGAGGACGTGACGCAGGAGGAGCTGGGCGGCTCGCGCATCCACACGCGCGTGTCGGGCGTCGGGGACCTGGAGGTGGCCTCGGACGAGGACTGCATCCGGGCGATCAAGGACTACCTCTCCTTCTTCCCGCAGAACTGCGAGCAGCCGCCGCCCCGCCGCGAGCCGGCCGATCCGGTCGACCGTATGGAGGAGGAGCTGCTCGACGTGCTCCCCGACTCGCCGCGCAAGCCGTACGACATGTACGACGTGATCCGGCGGATCGTCGACGACGGCGAGTGGTTCGACATGAAGCCGCGCTGGGCGCGCACGATCATCACGGCGTTCGCTCGCATGGCCGGCCGCCCTGTGGGCATCGTGGCCAACCAGCCAAAGCACCTCGGCGGCATCCTCGAGAACGACTCGGCCGACAAGGCGGCCCGGTTCATCAACCTCTGCGACGCGTACGGGATCCCGCTGCTGTTCCTTATGGACGTGCCCGGCTTCATGGTGGGGACCAAGGTCGAGCAGGCGGGCATCATCCGGCACGGCGCGAAGATGCTCTACGCGGTCTCGCGCGCGACCGTGCCGAAGGTGACGGTGGTGATACGGAAGGCCTACGGCGCCGGCTACTACGTGATGTGCGGCAAGGCCTACGAGCCCGACCTGATCGTGGCCTGGCCGTCGGCCGAGATCTCGGTGATGGGCCCCGAGGGCGCCGTGAACATCATCTTCCGCAAGCAGATCGAGGCGTCCGAGGACCCGGACGCGGCGCGCGCGGAGATGATCGAGGGCATCCGCACGACGATCGACCCCTACATCGCGGCGGGCAACGCGCTGATCGACGACATCATCGACCCGCGCGAGACGCGGCCGACGGTGATCCGCGCGCTCGAGATGGCCGAGACGAAGCGCCTGGAGCGGCCTTGGAAGCGACACGGGGTGATGCCGGTGTGAGCGAGCCGATCTTCTTCGCCTCGCCGGAGGAGTTCTACGCGTGGCTCGAGGAGCATCACGAGACCGAGAGCGAGGTCTACGTCGGCTACTACAAGAAGCACACCGGGAGGCCCAGCCTGACCTGGTCGGAGGCGGTGGACCAGGCGCTCTGCTTCGGCTGGATCGACGGCCGCCTGAACCGGATCGACGAGGAACGCCACATGCAGCGCTTCACGCCGCGCAGGCCGAAGAGCAACTGGAGCAAGGTGAACATCCAAAAGGTCGCCAAGCTGAAGGAGGCGGGTCTGATGCGCCCCGCGGGGCTGCGGGCGTTCGAAGCGCGTTCGGACGCCCGCTCCGGGGTGTATTCGTTCGAGCAGCGGGACCAGGTCAAGCTCACGCCGGAGTTCGAGCGACGGCTGCGTGCCGATGCGGCGGCGTGGGAGCACTGGCAGGCGCGTCCGCCGAGCTACCGGAAGGCCGCCACCTTCTGGGTGATGAGCGCGAAGCGTGAGGAGACCCGCGACCGTCGCCTGGGGCAGCTGATCGAATGCTCGGCGCAGGGCCGGCCGGTGCCGCCGCTGACGCCGCCGGACAAGCGATGAGCCGCTTCGAGGACCCCTGCATCGTCACCTGCTCGATCTCCGGCGCGGTGGCGAGCCGCGAGCGGTGCCCGGCGATCCCCTACACGCCTGACGAGTATGCGGCGGAGGCGAAGCGGGCCGTGGACGAGGGCTGCACCATGATCCACATCCACGCGCGCACGCCCGAGGGCGTCCCGTCCTACGAGGTCGACGACTTCCGGGCGATCACCGAGGCGATCCTCGGCGCGGTGGACGACGTGATCGTGAACTACTCGACCGGCGCGATCGGCGTTCCGGTCGAGAAGCGGATCGAGTACCTGCGCAAGCTGCGGCCGGACGTCGCGGCGCTCAACATGGGCTCGATGAACTACGCGAAGTACTCGGCGCGGCGAAAGGACTTCGTGTTCAAGGCGGTGTTCGAGAACTCGTTCGACACGATCATCGCGTTCCTCACGGCGATGAACGAGCTGGGGATCCGGCCCGAGCACGAGTGCTTCGACTCGGGCCATGTGGCCAACCTCGACCCGTTGATCGACATGGGCCTTCTCTCGGAGCCACTCCAGATCGACTGCGTGATGGGAGTGAACGGCGGCATCCGGCCGACCCCGAAGAACCTCGTCCACATGGCCGAGCAGGTGCCCGGCGGCGCCGAGGGACGGAACAACTGGGGCGTGATCGGGATCAGCCGCGACCAGTGGCGGCTGGTGGCGGCGGCCGCGGCCCTCGGCGGCAACGTGCGCGTGGGCCTCGAGGACAACTTCTACCTTCCGGACGGCGAGATGGCCCGCTCGAACGGCGACCTGATCGCCCGCGCGCGGCGCATGGTCGAGGACACCGGCCGCCGGGTGGCGAGCGTGGCCGAGGCGCGCGAGCTGCTCGGCACCCCTCGGCGCGAGCCCGTCGCGTGACGGCCCTCGCCGGCATCAGGGTGCTCGATCTCTCGCGTCTGCTCCCGGGGGGCTTCTGCTCCCTGCTGCTGGCGGACTTCGGCGCCGAGGTCCTGAAGGTCGAGGACACCGGGATGGGCGACTACGTGCGCTGGTCTCCGCCCTACCACGAGGGGGCCGACGACTCGGCCAAGGGGGCCCTCTTCCTCGCTCTGAACCGAGGTAAGCGGTCGATCCGGCTGAACCTGAAGGAGGAGGCGGGACGCGGGGTGCTGCTGAAGCTGGTGCGCGAGTGCGACGTGCTGCTCGAGTCCTTCCGCCCCGGCGTCATGGACCGCCTCGGGGTCGGCTACGAGCGCCTGCGCGACGAGAACCCCGGCCTGGTCTACTGCGCGATCACCGGCTATGGGCAGGACGGCCCGTACACGGGCCGGTCGGGCCATGACATGAACTACCTCGGCCTCAACGGGCTGCTGGGCCTGACCGGCGACGCGGGAGGCCCACCGGTGCAGTCCGCCGGCCAGATCGCCGACCTCGGCGGCGGGGGGCTCATGGGCGCGTTCGGCATCCTGGCCGCGCTTCGCGCGCGCGATCAGACGGGGGAGGGGCAGCTCGTGGACGTGTCCATGTTCGACGGCTCGCTGGCCTGGCTTGGCATGGTGGCGGCGGCCTATCTGGCGGGCGGCGGGGCGCCGCCGCGCCGCGGCGACCTCGACCTCGCGGGGCGGCTGATCTGCTACCGGCCGTACGCCTGCAGCGACGGCTGGGTCACGCTCGGCGCGCTCGAGCCGAAGTTCTGGCAGGCGTGGTGCCGCGGCGTGGGGCGCGAGGACCTGGTCGAGAGCCAGTTCGAGCCGCCCGGCTCGGAGGCGCACGCCGAGGTCGAGCGCATCTTCCTCGAGCGCACGCGCGCGGAGTGGCACGAGTTCGCCGAGCGGCACGACTGCTGCCTGGAGCCGGTGCTCGACCTGGACGAGGCGCTCGAATCGGAGCTGGTGCGGGCGCGGCAGATGGTCGTGGAGCTCGACCAGCCCGGCACCGGCGGCGTGAAGCTGCTGGGCGTGCCGGTGAAGATGTCGCGCACTCCGGGCGCTCCGGCGGGCCCCGGCCCCGCCCTGGGCGAGCACACCGACGAGGTCCTGGCGGGGCTCGGCTATTCGCCTGGGGAGATCGCGGCGCTGAAGGAGTCCGGGGCCGCCGCGTAGGCCTAGTAGGCTCCGCCGTTCAGGCCCGAACCCCGCGCGAGGCTCGAATGCAGCGCTTTTTTCGCACTGGAACCGCGGCCGCGGTCGTGGTCGTCGGAGTGGTCGCCTGGGCGGCGACCGGCACCGCTCTGGCCGCAGGCGCACGGGACGAGATCATCGTCCGCTTCGAGCCGGGCCTGAACGCCGCCGAGCGGGACGCGATCCGAGCCGAGGCCGGCACCGCCCTGGACCGGGTCCTTCCCGTCGGCGGGATGCAGCTGCTCGACGTAGCGCCCGATCGGTCGGCGCTCGCGGCCGAGCGGGCGCTCGAGCGCGAGGACGGTGTGCTCTATGCCGAGCCCAACGCCACGCGCCGTCTCTTCCTGCGGCCGAACGATCCCCTCTTCCCGCAGCTCTGGGCCATGGAGAACACCGGCCAGATCATCGGCACGCCCGGCACCCCGGACGCGGACACGGACGCCGCCGATGCCTGGGACGTGGCGGGAGGAGCCGGCGCCGTGGTGGCCGTGGTCGATTCAGGCGTTGACGCCGGTCACCCCGACCTGGCGCCGAACGCATGGCGCAATCCGGGCGAGTCCGGCTCGGGGCGGGAGTCGAACGGCGTTGACGACGACGGCAACGGGATGGTCGACGACTGGCGCGGATGGGACTTCGTGGGCAACGACTCCAACCCGGCGGACGAGAACGGCCACGGCACCCACCTCGCCGGAACCATCGGGGCGCGACGAGGCAACGCTCTCGGTGTGGCGGGCGTCGCGGACAACAGCCCGCTGATGGCCCTGCGCGTGTTCGACGCCACCGGCTCGGGGACGGTCGCCGATGCGATTTCTGCCTACGCGTACGCGGCCCGGAAGGGGGCGAGGGTCGTGAACCTGAGCTTCGGCTCGGGGCGAGGCTTCCGCGCGGAACAGGACGCCATCGCTGCGCTTCCGGGAATGCTCTTCGTCGCGGCTGCCGGCAACGGGGGGCTGGACGGCATCGGCGACGACAACGACCGGGCCCCGCAGTACCCCTGCGCGTACCCGGTGCCAAACCTGGTCTGCGTGGCGGCATCCGACAACCAGGACCGGCTGGCGCGCTTCTCGAACTTCGGCCCGAGCTCCGTCGACCTGGGCGCCCCGGGCGTCGACATCCTGAGCACCTCGCCGGGAGGAGGCTACGAGTCGTACGACGGGACCTCGATGGCGGCGCCCCACGTGTCCGGCGCCGCCGCGCTGCTGTGGGGGGCGACCCCGGGCGCGTCGGCGTCGGCCGTCGGCTCAGCCCTTCTCGCGGGCGCCGACCCGGTGGCGGCCTTCAGCGGGCGGACGGTGAGCGGGGGCCGGTTGAACGTCTTGACGTCGCTCAGGGTGCTGCTCGACTCCGCCCGCCTGGCGACGGCGCCCGCGCCGGTGGCACCGCCGCCGGGCCCGGCGGCGGTGCGCGACCGGGTTGCGCCCCGGCTGTCGGTGCGAGTGGCGCGCCGCAAGCGCGTGGGCGCTCTGTTTCGGCGTGGGCTCGCGGTCCGCCTCCGCTGCTTCGAGGCGTGCGCCGCCCGCCTTCGACTCCGGGTGCGCGGGCGTGTCGTCGCGGGCGCCGGGCCGAGGTCGATCCTCGCCGGCGCCGGGCGGCGGGTTGTCCTTCGCATACCCGTCGCGCGACGCGCTGGGCTGCGCGCCGCGGCGCCGGCTCGTGCGACGCTCGTGGTGAGGGCCACCGACCGTGCGGGCAACACTCGCAGGGTGACGGTGGGCGTATTGCTGCGGCGCTGACGCGCTCTCAGCGCGCGGCAGGCTGTCGCGCCGGCCGGAGCCAGGGGGCCCGTCCCGCGACTGACACCGTGCGCCGCCACGAGACGCTCCCGCGCACGGCCGGCACCACGCGGTAGTCCGGGTGGCGCACCCAGGTCGGTACGTAGCGCACCCGCCGCGCCCGCACGCGGCCGTCCCGGGCCGCGAAGCGGATCAGCGCGATGAGGCCGTCCTGCGAGGCCGCCGGGCAGCAGCCGGCCGTCTGGTTCGAGATCAGGTTGCCCTGGCCGAACACGACCGGCTTGCCGTTCACCCTGCGGATCGGCTGCACGACGTGTGCGTGCTGGCCCACGATCGCGCCAATCGCCGGCGAGCGGGTCAGCCGCTTGGCGAGCGCCCATTGCGAGGGCGAGATCGCGTGGCTGTACTCGTCTCCCCAGTGCAGGTTCACGATCGTGGTGTCGGCGCCCCGCCGGCGGGCCCGGCGGGCGTCGCGGAGGATGCGGCTCGCGCTCGCCCAGGCGACGCTCCACGGGTGCGGCACCGCCTGGCCGTTCGACACCGCGGTGTAGGAGAGGAAGGCGATTCGCACGCCCTTCACCCGGAGGATCGCCGCACGGCGCGCGCCGCGTGGCGAACGGGCCGTCCCGTGGTGCCGCACGCCGGCCCGGTCGAGCGCGGCGAGCGTGGTCTGCACGCCATGTTGTCCCGCGTCGAGCGAGTGGTTCGAGGCCGTGCTGCAGGCGTCCCACCCGGTGGCGCGGATGGCGTGGGCGAGCGACGGCGGCGTGCGGAAGCTCGGATACCCCAGCACCGGTCCCGGCACCAGCGGGGTCTCCACGTGGCAGAGCGCCAGGTCCGCGCGGGCGATGTGGCGGCGGACCGGCCGGAACAATGGCCGGAACTCGTGGCGCCGGCCGCCTCCCTCCGCCAGCGCCTGCGCCGCGACCGGCGTGTGGATCAGCAGGTCACCGCTCGCGGCGACCGTGAAGGGCACCGCCGGGGGCGGGGCCAGCTGCTGTGCCCACAACAGCCCGAGCGCGGCCAGCGCGCCCGTCACCGGGACGAGGGAATCTGGATCACCAGCGCACGTCGTGCCACTCCATCACCCCGTACCCGGACTCGAGCTCGACGTTTCCGGGGAGCACGCCGGAGAACGCGCCGAAGGGCTGGCGGTAGTGGCTTCGGAACGGCCCGCGGCGGGTGTGGTCCTCGCGCGTGCACCACTCCTCGAAGCGCAGCTCGCCGACGCGCGACAGGTCGGCCGCGAACGGCTGCGCGCCCACCTCGCGCGGCTCGCCGTCCACCCACACCGTGCGCTCGCTCGCCTCGGCCCCGTCGTGCACGCCCTCCACGAGGTTCCAGGCCACCGCCCGGCCACCCCGGGCTCGGCCGATGCCCGCCGACCAGCGCCAGCGGGTGTGGCGCGCGTGGTAGCCGGCCGAGTCGTCCACGAACCCGAGCGCGCCGTCGATCGGCCACTCCCTGCCGCTTGCCACCACCCTGCCGCGCACGTGCACGCCGGCCTGCTTGCGGGTCCAGATCCAGCCGCCGCCGTGAGGTGAGACCACCTCGACCCCGTCCGCCTCCTCCAGGGTGAGCTCGATGCGGACGTCGGCGTCGGCGATCAGAATCCACCCCGGAGCCGGAGCGCGGTCGACCGAGCGCGCCGTCGTCCGCTCGAAGAGCGTGCCGTCCGGGAGCGCCACCGCCCACCAGCGCTGCGGCACTCCCGCCACCCGCGCGTCGCCCACGCAGAGCATCAGCTCGGGGCCGTACACGGCGACGTAGCGCCAGCGCTTGAGGGGCCGCCCCCGGTGGAGCGGCGCCATCCGCCCTGGAGGCAGGCGCAGTCCGAGCTCGCGCACCGCCGGGCCTCGAACGGGGCGTACTGGCATGGGCTGGCAGTACACTCCAGATTGACTGGTCAGTCAATGCGGAGGGAAGGAGGACCGGCGTGCGAGCCGCCGCCGTGCAGCTGCAATCGACCGCAGACAAGGACCGCAACCTCGAGGACGCGGACCGGCTCACGCGCGCCGCCGCAGGGGACGGCGCCGAGCTCGTCGTGCTGCCGGAGCGCCTCGACATCCGGGGCAACGCGGCCGACTACGCCGCCGGGGCGGAGACCCTCGACGGGCGGGCGGTCACGTGGGCGCGGGGCGCCGCGCGTGAGCTCGGCATCGACATCGTGGCCGGCTCGGTCGCCGAGCGGCGGGAGGGGCACGAGCGTGTGGCCAACACCTCGGTGCATGCGGGGCCCGACGGCGAGCTGAAGGCCGTCTACCGGAAGATCCACATGTTCGACGTTGAGGTCGGCGGCGTTGAGTACCGCGAGTCCGAGCACTCGGAGCCGGCCGACGAGATAGTGATCTCCGAGACCGCGCAGGGCCTCGGCCTGGGCCTGACCATCTGCTACGACCTGCGCTTCCCCGAGCTGTACCGGATCCTCGCGCTGCGCGGCGCGCGCATCGTCGCCATCCCGGCGGCCTTCACGCGGGTCACGGGGGAGGCGCACTGGGAGATCCTGCTGCGGGCGCGCGCCATCGAGAACCAGGTCTTCGTGATCGCACCGGGCCAGGGCCGCCTGCCCGGGCCCGACCGCGACAGCTATGGCAACTCGATGATCGTCGACCCGTGGGGCGAGGTGCTCGCCCGCGCCGGCGGCGAGGGCGCCTGCTTCGTCGCCGCGGACCTCGACCTGGCCCGGCAGGACGAGATCAGGGAGAAGCTCCCGAGCCTCGCCAACCGCGTGGCCGCGGCCTACCGCTGGCCGCAGGAGGTGCGCGCCTGATGGCCGCAACGCGGACGGCGGCGGTCGACAAGCGCCGGCTGATCCTGGACGCGGCCGTGCGCGTCTTCGCGCGCCGTGGGTTCCACCACTGCCGGGTCTCGGACGTGGCCGACGAAGCAGGGGTGGCGTACGGCCTCGTCTACCACTACTTCAGCTCCAAGGAGGAGATCCTCAACACCCTCTTCCTCGAGCGCTGGCAGATCATGCTGGACGCCATCGCGGAGATCGACTCCCGCGGGGTGCCGGCGCGCGACAAGCTCTACGCGGTGGCGGGCTTCATCATCGACTCCTACCGCCACGACCCCGACCTGATGAAGGTGATCATCGTCGAGGTCACGCGCGCGGCGAATTCTTTCGGAGCGCTTCACATCGACCGGATCCGCGAGGCCTACGCGGGCATCGCGGGGATCGTGGAGTCGGCGCGCGAGGAGGGCTCGTTCAAGTCAGGCATCCCGTCCGAGTTCGCGGCGATGTGCTTCTACGGCGCCATCGAGCAGCTGCTGACGGGCTGGATCTTCGAGGTCCTGCCGAGGACCGACGAGGATTTCGAGCGCGCCAAGGGCCTCGTCGTCGAGGCGATCTGCGGCGGGCTTGAATCAGGTGAGAACGGCGCGTCTGGTTGAATCCGGCCGCGATGTACAACGACCTGCACAAGCGACTGATGTGGACCGGCCTGCTGGCAGGGGTCGGGGCGCTGAGCTCGATAGTGGCCAACCGGATCGCCACCGAGATCTGGCAGCGGGTCTTCAAGGAGGACCCGCCCGTCGAGTGATGGCTGACGAGCCCAACCAGGGAGCCACGGGGGAGCGGCCGATGGGCGAGTCGCCGCTGCAGGCCGATATCGCCGACCCCGACCCGTTCGCCGAGCATCCCGAGGCGTTCGTGGGCGCCGCGTTCGTCGGCGGGCTCACGCTCGCCCTCATTCTGAAAAGGTTCGCGTCGTGAACGGGGTGCCTCCGAAGCAGGACGCCGAGAAGGGGCTCGGCGACATCGTCGCCGAGGTCTCCGAGAAGGCCTCCCTGCTCGTGCGCCAGGAGGTCGAGCTCGCGAAGGCCGAGGTCACCTACAAGGTCACGAAGCTCGGCCGGGGGGCCGGCATCGGAGCGGCCGCGGCCGTCTTCGCGATCTTCGGCATCACGATGCTCTTTCACACGCTCGCCTGGTTGCTGGACGACCTGTTCAACTGGGACACGAGCGTCTGGGCGGGCTTCCTGGTCGTGACGATCTTCCTGTTCGTGCTCGCCGCGATAGCCGCGTTCGTGGCGTCGAGGATGTTCAAGAAGGGGGCGCCGCTCACGCCGGAGATGGCGATCGAGGAGGCCCGTCGCACGCGGGCCGATCTGGAGGCGCAGAACATCGAGCGCGACCAGGTCGACCGCTCGCTTCAGAGGGGCGAGGAACTGAAGGCATGAGCACTCCGCAGAGCCCCGAGATGATCCGCGCGTCGATCGAGGAGACCCGCCGCGAGCTGGCCTTCTCGGTCAACGATCTGCGCGCGAAGGTGGCGGAGTTGACCGACTGGCGCAAGCAGCTCTCGGAGAACCGCAAGGCCGCCCTGATCGGGGCGGCCGTGGCAGGGTTCGTGATCGGCGGCGGGGTGGCCGCCACGATCTCGCTGCTGACCGGCAGGCGGGGTTAGCGTCGGCGCGGGCGTCTAACGACGGCAATGAAGGCGGCCCCAGCGTTGGGGGTCCAGCCCGGGGTCGCCGCGATCGCGGGTGGGGAGCGGGACCGAAGATCGTTCGATGGCTGCGCTCGGGAAGGTCGGCACCGTCCTGACTTATGGCCCCAGGCGGGCCAAAAGTCAGGACAGTGACGCCCGTCGTCTCGCCGGGACCCGCCGCTGCCCGCAGGAAATTCGGCTGAGACGTTGTTCGGCGAATTCCCTTCGGGGGACCCGCGGTGGCCGCTCTTACACACCCTTCCCCAGCCCAGCCGTTGCCCGGCCCGGGGGTGGGCCAACCCCACACCAACCCATCAGCAGCGCCACCAGCAAGCCACTGCTAGGCCCGGTCGAAGAGCAGAGCCGTCACGACCGGCCGCGACTCCGGCGCCGGCTGGTCGTAGCTCGAGTAGGGGCGGTTCAACAGATGGCCCCGGTGCACCAGCGTGGCCGAGCCGCCGCCGTCGAGGTTGATCGCCTCGTCGGCGCCGAACGAGATCAGTAGCCGTGCCAGCTCCCCGAGGCCGAGCCCTCCGTCGACTCCCGAGCGGCGCCCGTCGCAGCAGACCGCGAGCAGCTCGGTCGCGCTCAGCCCGAGCGCGCAGCGCGGATGGCGTTCGATCGTGATGTCGGAGTCGAACTGCCCCGATCCGGCGGAGAAGCCCTCGGGGTCGGTCCCGTCGATCAGGGAACGCCCACCCGAGACGAGCAGCGGCCCGGCCTGCAGCAGGTCACCGGGCGGATCGCCGCCGAGCTCCTCGCGGGGGCCCAGGCGCACGCCGCCATCGACATGCACGCAGCCGCGCTTGGGTCCCCACGGCGGAGCGACGGGCTCGTGATCGATCGGGCGGCCGTCGATCCGGACGTCGCCGAGCGGCCGGTACGGATCACGCACGAAGAACCCCGCCACCATGGCCTCGGGGTGGCCGTGCTCGGCGCACCAGTGGTCCAGCCGGCGCGGCTCGGGAAACCACAGCACCCGAACCGCGGTGCTTGCGAGCGGATGGCGGACGAGGTAGACGGTGGTCTCCAGTCCGTCGCTCAGACGGACGCGAGTGAGCTCGTACTCGATGCCGTCGGCGCTCATGCCCGGGACGTCTCCGGGATCTCCCCGTAGTGGCGGCGATGCACGATCGCAGCGACCCCGCCGGCCGGGAGCGGCAGCCAGAACGAGACGAGCCGGTAGGCGAGCGTTGCCACGACCGCGGCGCCGGCGGGCACGCCCGCGAGGGCCAGGGTTCCGGTAAGTCCCGCCTCCACGAAGCCGAGCCCGCCCGGCGTGAGCGGGAGGGTGCCGAGGAGCTGGGCCGCGCAAAACGCGAGCAGCACGGTCGAGGGCCGCGGGTCCGCGTGTACGGCCGTCAGCGCCGCGATCAGAGTCAGGTAGTCGAGCAGCCAGCGCCCCACCGCGAGCAGCAGCGCCTGCCACCAGCGCTGGCCCAGCACCATCGTCACGCTGTTGCGCTCGCGCAGGAGGCGATCGGGCAGGCCCGACAGGGGCGGCTTGTTTCTCAGGATACGGTTGCGCAGCGACTGCGCGGCGCGACCGATCAGGACCAGCGGGCGGTCCCACAGGAGCGCCGCGGCGCCTGCGGCGAACAACAGCACGAACAGGACACCGCCGATCAGCGCGGCCCTTCCCAGCCCGGGGTCGACCGGCGCCCCGAACAGCACCGCGGGCAGCGCCAGCAGCGGCAGCGCGAGCAGGATGCCGAATAGCAGCACCGAAGAGGCCGTCATGCCGGAGGCGACGCGGCCGGCAGGCACGCCGGACCCTCGCAGCATCGCGTACTGCATCGCGCCCGCCGCGGCCACACCCCCCGGCACCACGCGCCCGAACGCGTTCGAGGCGAGCTGCGAGGTCACCACCGGCCTGCGGCGCTCCGCCCGCACCGCGATCCGCTGGAGCTCCCAAATGCAGGCGTAGCTGCCGATCTGCAGGAGCACCATCGCGATCCACCACAGCGGGTTGAAGTCATCGAGGCGGTCGTACGCACCGAACACCTCGAGGAGGGCGGGGGCGAGCAGATACAGCGAGACGCCGGTAACGGCGAGCAGAAGCCCTCGCTTTGCGAGCACACCGGCGCTCATGAAGCCGACACTACGCGGGGGCTGCGTCGGGCGGCGTGTCCGGAGGCGGTGTGGGCGGCGGGGGAGCGGGCGGCGGCTCCCGCGCCTCGGGCTTGATCGACAACGTCCGCAGGTCCACCCACTCGCTCACCAGGATCTGGATCGACGCGGCGACGGGGATCGCCACCAGCGCCCCCAGCACCCCCAGAAGCGTCGCCCCGAACAGCACCGCGACGATCGTGACGAACGGGTGCACGTTGACCGTGCGCTTCTGGATCTGCGGCTGGATCAGGTGGTTCTCGATCTGCTGGTAGACGATGGCCCAGACCGCCCAGATGATGGTCGCCGTCGGGAAGTTCTCGAAGAGAGTCACCACCCCGATCAGGACGGCGGCGATCGTGGCGCCGACGAGCGGGATCAGGGAGAAGAGGCCGGCGATCACGGCGAGTGGGGCGGCGAACGGCACGCCCAGGATCGAGAGCACCACGTATGTGGCGATGCCGGCTATCAGCGCGATGGTCAGCGCGCCCGCCACGTAGCCGCCGACGGCGTGTGCCATGTGGTCGAGCGAGCGGCGCAGCCGCTCGCGCTGCTCCGGCGGGCGCATCGCGATCGCTCGGTCCACCCACCCGCGGCCGCTGCCCAGCAGGAAGGCGGTCAGCACGAGGATCGTGATCAGCGCGAACGCCGAGTTGACGATGCCGAGCCCGACGTCACGGAGCGTGCCCGCTGCGCCGCCCAGCCGCTCGGGCAGCTTGCCGGCCTCCTCCTCGAGGCGGCTCGTGATGTCGTAGTCCCGGTTGATCTCGCGCAGGCGCCTGTTCTCCCTGACGAACTCGGTGACGTCGCGGGCGTACTGCGGCACGTTGTCGGCGAAGTCGTTGCCCTCGTTGATGAGCGGCGGCACGATGAGCGCGATCAGCAGCGCCGGCACCGCCAGCAGGCCGAGATAGACGATCGCGATCGCGAAACCGCGCCGCATTCGCCGCGCCAGCATGTTCACCAATGGGGACAGCGCCACAGCGAGGAAGATCGAGATCAGGAGCCACGTGATCGGCTTGCGGAGCAGGAAGAGCAGGTACAGCGAGATCGCCACGCACACGACGATGAGCACGATCCGGACGATCTCCCTCGCGCTGGGCATCAGGGCGGTATTCGCCCCGCCCCCGGCGGCTCCTACTCCACGAAGTGCTCGGGGAGGGCGCCGATGCCCAGCAGCCCGGGGCCCGTATGTGCCGCGAGCACCGGGCCGATCTCGCTGACGATCGTGGGCCCGTGGCCGAACACCTCCGTGCAGCGCTCCACCAGCGCGGCGCACTGATCGGGCGCGTTTATGTGCTGAGCCGACCAGGCGCCCGCCCCGGAGTCGCTGCGCTGGCGCGCGTAGTCGACCATCCGCTCGAAGGCCCGCGAGCTGGTGCGCACGCGCTCCACCGGCGTCATCTCGTTCTCGACGGTGAGTATGGGCTTCACCTTCAGCGTCGAGCCGATCCACGCGCTGGCCGCGCCGATCCGCCCGCCGCGCTTGAGGAACTCGAGCGTGTCGATCGCGAACCACATCTTCAGCTCGCGGCGCGCCTCGGCGGCGGCGGCGGCCACCTGCCCCTTGTCGGCGCCCGCGGCCGCGGCCTTCGCCGCGGCCAGCACCAGGAAGCCCAGCCCGCCGGCGGCCGTGGTCGAGTCGACCACCTCGACCCGCTCGCCGCCCGCTCCGTCGCGCTCGAGCGTCTGCTTGGCCTGGCGTGCCGCCTCCGGCGTGCCCGACAGGCCGCCGGAGATGTGGATCGAGACCACCTCGCGGCCGTCCGCCAGGAGCGGCTCGTATGCCGACGTGAAGTCGCCCACCGAGGGCTGAGAGGTCGTCGGCAGCCGCTCCGCGCTGCGGAGCTCCTCGAAGAACGCGTCGTAGTTCGTGATCTCGACCTCGGGCACCGGGCGGTCGCCCTCGAACACCACGTAGAGGGGCACCACGTGGACGTCGTGTCGCTCGATCAGCTCCGCCGGGAGATAGGCGGTGCTGTCGGTGACGATCGCGACGTTGCTCATGGCCGGGCGGCAGCCTACCCGGGCTTTGGGTCGGGGTAACCTCCCCCCGCTTGGCCAAGGTCCTCGTCACCGGTGCGACCGGCTTCATCGGCTCGCACGTCGCGCGCCTGCTCGCCGAGCGCGGTGACGAGGTCGTGCTCGGCGTACAGCCCGACTCGTCGCAAGCGGCGATCGCCGACCTCGATCTCAAGCAAGTCAAGCTCGACGTGCTCGACCGTCGCTCCGTGCGGCGCGCCCTCAAGGGGGCGGAGCGCGTGTTCCACTGCGCGGGAGTCACGTCGGTCCGGCCCGACGACGCGGATCTCCTGTTCGAAGTGAACGTGGGCGGCACCAAGCTGGTGATGAACGAGTGCCTGCGCGCCGAGGTCGAGCGCGTGGTGTACACCTCGAGCGCCGCCGCGCTCGGGCCGGCCGAGCCGGGCCGGACGGCCGACGAGACGCAGCTCTTCACGGCGGGCCGGCTCGGGATCCCGTACGTGAACTCGGTACACGAGGCGGAGGTCGAGGCCATGCGCGTCGCGGCGCACGGGCTGCCGCTCGTGTGCGTGAACCCGGGCGTCTGCTTCGGGGCCGCGGACCACCTGCTTAGCTCGACGCGCCTGGTGCGCTCGTTCCTGCTCGGCCGGGTGCCGGTCTACACGGAGGGCGCCGTGTCGATCGTGGACGTACGCGACGCCGCCGCCGGCCACCTGCTCGCGGACGAGCGCGGCGAGGTCGGCGAGCGGTACATCCTCGGCGGACGCAACTTCACGTTCGACCGGCTGTTCGCGGACCTCAGCCGCCTGTCCGGGGTGGAGCCGCCCGTGAAGCTGCCGGCACGCGCGGCGCACGCCGCCGCCGCGCTGCTCGCGGCCGCCGGCCGCGGGTGGCCGCTGACGCCGCTCGAGATGCGGGCCGCGAGCCAGTGGTGGACGTACCGGTCGACCAAGGCCGGCCGCGAGCTCGATTGGAAGGCGCGGCCCCACGAGGAGACGCTCGAGGCGACCGTCAGCTGGCACCTCGAGCGAGAGCACGACCGGATCGCACGGACGCGGCGCTCACAGCAGATGCGATACCGGCTGGCGGGCACGGCGATCGGGGCGACCGAGGGCGCCATCGGCCTGCTGCGGAGGGCCGGAGCCTGGCGTCCCTAGCATTCGCCGGGATGGCCACCCTGTACCGCTGCAAGGCACCCACCGACCTGGTCTGCCGCTGTGGCAAGGTCGCGCGCCGGCTGCGCGCGGCCGGGATCGAGTTTCAGGAGGTGCGTGTGCCCTTCCTGAAGCGCGACCGGCCCGAGATCGAGGAGTTGACAGGGCAGCGCTGGGTACCGGTCTTGGTACACGGCGACGAGATCATCCACGACTCGCACCGGATCCTGGAATACCTGGAATGGCTCGACAAGTCACAAGAGGAAGTCGCGTAAGCCAGCTGCGCCGGCTGTGGCCCTACGTCCTCATGGCGTGGGAGCGCTGGCAGCAGCTGTCGGATGAGGACAAGGAGCGCTACAAGCGCCAGGCTCGAGACGCCGCCGAGCGCGGTCGCAAGGTGCTCGAGGAGCGCCGCAAGCGGCGCCCCCCGAAGAAGCGTTAGTCCAGCCTGTTCTCGAGGCCGATCGGGCGCTTCTGCACGGGCTGCGGCTCGGGCTCGAAGGCCTCCCCTTCCGGCTGCTCGGCGCCGAGCAGCGTGGCCAGCTCACCCGACTCGAACATCTCCATGACGATGTCCGAGCCGCCGATCAGCTCGCCGTCCACGAACAGCTGGGGGATGGTAGGCCAGCCCGATAGGTCCGACAGCTCCTGGCGGATGCGCGGGTCGGGCAGGATGTCGAGCGCCGCGTACTGCACCCCGAGCGCGTTGAGCGCGCCGGCGGTGCGGGCGGAGAAGCCGCAGGCGGGCTGGTGCGGTGTGCCCTTCATGAACAGCATGACGCTGTTCTCCTTGATCGCGTTCTCGATGAAGCCGCGGATCTCTTCGTTCGTCATGGCTGGGCTCCGGGGGTCGAAGTCTTGATCGATAGAGCGTGGATGGGGCCGCCGACCTCGTCGCCGAAGACGTCGTAGATCAGCTTGTGCTGTTGGATACGCGACAGGCCTTCGAACCTGTCGGAAACCACCTCGGCACGGAAATGGTCGCCTCCGCCCGTGAGGTCCTCCACGCGAACGTCTGCGCCGGGAAGCGCGGCGGTGATGCGGTTCTCTAGTTCCTCTGCGCGTGGCATCGGGAACATTGAGGGTACCGAGGGATGCGCCGATACAATCCGAACAGATGGTGATTCTCACCGACATCGCAGCCGAGAAGGTCCGCACCTTCATGGAGGGCCAGTCGGCGGCCGGCGACATCGGGCTCCGCGTGGGTGTCCGTGGCGGCGGCTGCTCGGGCTTCCAGTACGCTCTCGCGCTCGACGAGAAGCGCGACGACGACCACGTCTTCGACACGTCCGGCATCGCCGTCCTCGTCGACCCCGCCAGCCTCCGCTACGTCGAGGGCTCCACCGTCGATTACACAGAGAACTTCATGGGTTCGGGCTTCGAGGTCTCGAATCCGAACGTGGTCGCCTCGTGCGGCTGCGGCTCCTCCTTCCGCGTGGCGGACGAAGAGCCGAGCTGCGGCGCTTCGGTCTGAGCTCAGCTCGGGGGCCGCGCAGCCTCGAACGCTCCGCGAACGGCCGGCAAAGAGGGGGTTGGCAGGGCGAATCCTTCCAGTGTCCGATCTAAGTGTTCATATGGAACACCAGGATCGGACAGTGGAAGAGGATGGCGGCGCGCGAGCCCTCCCTAGGCCGGCACGTTGTCCAGCGAGCTCCACAGGAACAGGCACGCCAGCGTCCGGTGAGGGCGCCACGGGCGGGCCACCCTCTCGAGCCGCTTCGGATCGGGCGGCTTGCGCATGCGGTACTGGACCTGCACGGCGCGGCGGATGCCCTGGTCGCCCACCGGGAGGACGTCGGGGCGGCGCAGGTGGAACATCAGGAACATGTCCGCCGTCCACTGGCCGAGGCCCTTGATCGCGGTCAGCTGGGCGCTCACCTCCTCGTCCGGCAGCTCGTCGAGCCGGTCCAGCTCGAGGGTGCCCTCCTCCACGTGCTGCGCCAGGTCGCGCAGGTAGGCGATCTTCGCACGCGACAGGCCCGCCGCTCGGATCTCGTCGGGGTCGGCGGCCAGGAGCTGGCGCGGCGTCGGCGCGTGCCCGCCGAAGATGTCGATCATGCGGCCGTAGATCGTGCTCGCGGCCTTGGTGGAGAGCTGCTGCCCGACGATGGAGCGGAGCAGCGCGCCGTAGGCGTCGCCGGGGCGCTCGCGCCGCAGGTCGCGCCGCACCACCGCGGCGTGCTCCTCGACCAGGCGGGCCATGACCGGGTCGGCCTCGCCCAGCGCGGCCACCGCCTTCCGCCCCGCGAGCGTCAAGTCAGGCCGCCGCCCTGGCGTGGAAGGGGTGCTCGGCCGCGCCGAGCTCGGTGGACGGCGCCTCCCCGAACAGCCACTCGCGCGCGATCAGGTGCCAGTTCGCCGTGGCCCCGAGCTGGCCGAGCACGCCGAGCGTGAGCGCCTCCATGCGGCGCGCCAGCATCGCCTGCGGCGGCATCGTCTCGCGCCGCATCAGCTCCCAGTGACGTGAGCGCGGGTCGCCGAAGTCGATCAGCACCGCGGTGACGAGCTCGCGGTCGACCGTCACCTCGCGATCCTCGATGTACCAGCGGGTGACGTCGTGGAAGTGGTCGAACACGGCCTCCGGGGTGACCTCCTCGTCCGCCGGGTCGTAGAAGCCCATCGCGCCGAGCTGGCGGTGGAGGCCGGCCACGTCGCCGTCCATCCCCAGGCGGATCGCCGCGGTCTCGGCCTCGAGATCCTCGCGCCTGACGCGCTTCGTCATGCCGAAGTCGATGAACGCCACCCGCCCGTCGTCCATCAGCCGGTAGTTGCCGGGATGCGGGTCGCCGGAGAAGTGCCCGTTCCGGTAGAGCGAGCCGAAGAAGAAGCGGAAGACGATCTCGCCGAAGCGGTCGCGCGTCGCGCGGTCCATCTCGCGCACCTCCTCGAAGCCCTTCGCCTCGACCCACTCCGACACGAGCACGTGCTCGCTGCACAGCTCGGTCACCACCGGCGGGACGTAGATGAACGGGTGTCCGCGCCAGCTGCGCGCGAAGGCGCGGTGCTGCTGCGCCTCGTGCTCGTAGTCGAGCTCGTCGGTGAGGCGCTCGCGGATCTCGCGGGTCATTGCCTTGGCGTCCATGCCGGGCGCGATCCGCTTGGCCACGCGCATGATCAGGCCCAGGTTCTGGAGGTCGGCCCGGACCGCCTGCGCCACGCCCGGGTACTGCACCTTGACCGCCACGTCGCGGCCGTCGTGGAGCCGGGCCTTGTAGACCTGGCCGATCGAAGCCGCGGCCACCGCCTCCTCCTCGAACTCGGCGAAGACGTCGCTGAGCTTCTCTTCGACGCCGTCCTCGACCACCTTGCGCATGCGGTCGAAGGAGACGCGCGGCGCGGCGTCCCGCAGCTCCGCGAGCTTCGCCTGGATCCGCTCCTGGAACTCCGGCGGGAAGGCCCCGGTGTCGATGAATGAGGCCACCTGGCCGACCTTCATGGCGGCGCCCTTCATCTGGCCGAGCACATCGAAGATCTGCTCGGCGGCCTCCATCTGACGCCTGCCCGCGGCGTCGCGGCGGGCCTCCTGGTCACGGGTCAGGTTGGCCGCCTTGGTGGCATAGCCGCGCACCGTCTGGCCGCCCGCCAGCCGGCCGACCTTCGCGGCGCGCCGCCAGCGTCCGGTGGGGAGGTCGTCGGCCATGGGCTTCCAGGGTACGCATGGGTCTACGGCGACGGCGCTCTCCGCCAGGCGAGCAGCGCCGCCACCGCCAGGAGGGCCGCCATCAGCCAGCCCGAGGCCGCCAGCCCCGCGGCGAGGGCGTCCTCGAACGAGCCGCCGGCCTCGCGTTCCTCGAGCTGGGCGCGCTCGAGCAGGGCGCCGGCCGCGGCCACCACCAGGGCGGCGCCCGGCGCCGCCGCCGCGGCGAGGGGGGCGGCCTCGGCGCGGCTCGCGAGCGTCCCGGCGGCCGCGCCGATGCCGCTGCCGAGCAGCCCGAGCGAGGCGACCACGAGCGCGTAGCTGCTCGCCGGGTCGACGCGGGTCATTCCGAGCGCGCCCAGCGCCGCGCAGCCGAGCCCGCCCACCACCGGGAGGTTCGGCGGCAGGCGTCGCCCGAACCGTGCGACCGCGGCTGCGAGCGCGGCCGCGGGCAGGGTGAGCACCGCGGTCAGCAGGCCCGAGCGGAGCGGCGACAGCCCGCGGGCCAGCTCGAGGTACTGCGGGGCCAGCAGGAGCGTTGCGGCGAGGCACCCGGCGAGCACGAGGACCGCTGCATCCGCGCCCGTAGGCGCGGCCTGCCGCGCGAACGCGAGCAGCCCCACTCCCGCCGCGAGGAGCAGGAGCGTGTCAGCGGACGCCCAGCCCCAGGGGCCGGACTGGACCAGGGCGGTGACGGCGAGGATCAGCCCCGCCGCGGGCAAGGCCGTGCGGCCGGCTTCGGGCGGTCGCGGCGCGCCGCCGTTTGTCGCGGCCAGCACGAGCAGGGCCGGTACCGCCGCAGCCAGCTCGATCCGGAAGATCCAGCGCCAGCTGGACCCCTCAGCCACCGCGCCTCCGGCCAGCGGGGCAACGGCCAGGCCGAGCAGCGCGATGCCGGCCACGGCCGCGAGCAGGAACCGTTCCTGCCCGGCCCCGCGCAGGCTCTCGAGGGCCGGGACGAGCAGGGCCGCGCTGCCGGCGCCCTGCAGCGCCCGGCCGGTCACCAGTGTCGCCGTGCTGTCGGCGGTCGAGGCGAGCAAGGTGCCGCCGAGGAAGGCAGCCAGGCCCGCCACGGCGAGCAGCCGGCGGTCCGCGTCCAGCTGGTTCAACAGCACGAGGACGACCGCGAGCGCGAGCAGATACGCGTCCTGCACCCACACCATGCCGGAGGAGGACGACCCGAGCTCGATGCGCACCGACGGCAGGACGACCGGCACGGCGGCCACATCGAGCACGAGCAGCCCGAGGACCGTGAGCGCCCCAAGCATCGCCAGGCGGGGCCTGCGCCGCGTCGCGCTCTCGGTCTCGCGCGCCCCGGCCGCCCTCACCCGATCTCCACCTCGCGCCCGAGCGCGTGCGCGAGCAGCCCGGCCTCGCGGCGGGCGGCCCAGATCGGGACGCTCGAATCGCGGGCGGGGTCGACGTCGGCGTCGAGCGCGACGGTTCCGTCCTGCGCGGCCACGCGCACCCGGCGGATCGCCCCGTCGCGACTGCGTTCGAGCTGCTCGGCGAGCCGGATGATCGCCGAGAGCAGCCGCAGCCGCTCGCTGTCGCCGCGCTCCTCCAGCGGGCCGAGCTCGGTCGTGTCCGGGTCGCCCTTGCGGTGGTAGCGGGCGATCAGGCCCACCAGGACGAGCTCCCGCGGCGTGAATCCCGGGAGGCCGGCGTTCAGGATCAGGTAGTGGGAGTGGCGATGGTGATCGTCGTAGTCGATCGCCGTGCCGATGTCGTGCAGCATGCAGGCCGCCCAGAGCAGCTCGCGCTCGGCGGCGCCCAGCTCGTGCAGGCCCGCGCGGGCCAGCCCGTCGAACATCTCGAGGGACAGCGCGGCGACGCGCTCGACGTGGCCGGGGTCGGCGTTGAAGCGGTGCCCCAGGTTCAACACGGACTCCTTGCGCACGTCGTCGAACAGCTTCTGCTCGCCCAGCAGGCGGTCGAAGAACGCGCCCTCGCGCAGGCCCGCCTCGGTCACCTCGATCCGGTCGAACCCACCGCTGTCGAGCGCGGCGGCGAGCACGAGCGCGCCGCCGAGGATGACGTCGCCACGGTCGGGCTTGATGCCCGGCAGGTCGCCCCGCTTCGAGGCCGGCCGGTCGGCGAGCGACTCGATGAGATCCTCGAGCGCGTCGCGGGTGAGCTCGAAGCCCTGGACGTCGAGAGCGGGGAGCTCGGCGCGCTTCATCGCCGCGGCCGCGAGGTTGCGGATCGTGCCACCCACGCCCACGAGCCGCCCGCCCTCCCCCCACCAGCCGAGCGACTCGAGCTCTCCGGCGGCCTTCTTGCGCAGCGCCTTCATCGCCTTCGCCGGCGCCTTCTCTCCGGGCAGGAACTCCTCGCTCACGCGCACGGATCCGAGCCGAAGCGACTCGGCCTCGGCCAGCCGGCGGCCCTCGATCCGGAGCGCCTGGATGCTGCCGCCGCCCATGTCGAGCCCGAAGCCCTCCTCGATCGTCGTGGAGTTGGCGATCGCGAGCCAGTCGTAGCGGGCCTCCTCCCGGCCGCTGATGACGCGCGGCTCCAGGCCGGTCCGCTCGCGTATGGCGTCGAGCAGCGCGGGGCCGTTTGCGGCGTCCCGGATCGCGCTCGTGGCCAGGGCCTCGACCTCGTCGATGCCGGAAGCGCGGCAGAAGGAGGCGAAGACGGCGGCGGTGTGGAGCGCGCGGTCGATCCGCTCGGGCCTGATCGCTCCCGCCTCGGCCAGTCCCGCCCCTACGCGCACCGCCTCCCGGATCTCGTCCACGAGGCTCCACCAGGGGGTGCCGGGCTCGTAGCCGAAGACCACGAGGCGCCAGGAGTTCGAGCCCATGTCTGCGACGGCGACTCTCTGCATGGGCCGGATCATTCCTGACCGGGCCGTCGAGCCCGGGTCTCCGCCTAGACTCGATGCCGGGATGGCTTCCATCGGAACGTCCGAGAATCCAATGCGCGTCGCCATCGTCGGCTCGGGCCCGGCGGGCTTCTACGCGGCCGGACACCTCCTGAAGTGCAAGTCCCATCCGGACCTGCAGGCCCAGGTGGACGTGTACGACCGCCTCCCCACGCCGTGGGGGCTCGTGCGCGGCGGGGTCGCTCCCGACCACCCCAACATCAAGGCCGTCAGCCGTGTCTACGAGAAGACCGCGACGCACCCGGAGTTCCGTTTCTACGGCAACGTGGAGTACGGCAGGGACATCACGCACGACGACCTGCTCGCCCGCTATCACGCCGTCATCTACGCGGTCGGTGCGCAGACCGACCGGCGCATGGGCATCCCAGGCGAGGACCTTCCCGGCAGCTGGGCGGCCACCGAGTTCGTGGCCTGGTACAACGGCCATCCCGACTACCGCGATCTCGAGTTCGACCTCTCGGGCGAGCGCGCGATCGTAATCGGCAACGGCAACGTGGCGGCGGACGTGGCGCGCATGCTGGCGCTCACCCGCGACGAGCTCGCCACGACCGACGTGGCCGATCACGCCCTCGAGGTCATGGCGGAGAGCAACATCCGCGAGATCGTGGTGCTCGGCCGACGCGGTCCGGCCCAGGCGGCGTTCACGAACCCCGAGCTCCTCGAGCTGGGCGAGATGACGGACGCCGACGTCTACGTCGACGCCCGCGACGTCGAGCTCGACGAGCTCAGCCGCAGCTGGCTCGAGAGCGACGGGGCGAGCGCGACCTCCCGCAAGAACGTGGACATCCTGACCGGCTATGCCGGTCGGGAGCCCGAGGGCAAGCGGCGCCGCATCGTGCTGCGCTTTCTGGCATCGCCGCTCGAGCTCCTCGGCACGGACAGGGTCGAGGGCATCCGCATCTGCCGCAACACGCTGCGTGACGAGGACGGGTCGCTGCGCGCCTGCTCGACGGACTCGATCGAGGTGCTCGACTGCGACATCGTGTTCCGGTCGATCGGATACCGGGGGGTGGAGGTCCAGGGCGTCCCCTTCGACGAGCGCAAGGGAACCGTGCCCAACGAGCACGGCCGCATCCTCGGCGAGGACGGGGAGCCGGTCCGGGGCGAGTACGTGGTCGGCTGGATCAAGCGCGGACCGACCGGAATCATCGGCACGAACAAGCGCGACGCCCAGGAGACGGTCGACGCGATCCTCGAGGATCTCGACGCCGGCCGCCTGAACGAGCCGGCCGACCCGGGCCGCGAGAGCCTGGACGAGCTGCTCGACGAGCGCAAGCCCGACCACGTGACCTACGCGGGGTGGGAGGCGATCGACAGCACCGAGAAGGCGGCCGGCGAGCCGCAGGGCCGCCCGCGCGTGAAGCTCACGACGACGGACGAGCTGCTCGAGGCCGCCCGCGAGCGCGTCGGCTGAGGGTCTGACCCTCCCCCCGGGGTGAGGGTCTGACCCTCACCCGGGGTGAGCGGGCCTATTTGGCGCATAGGCGCTCGGGGGCGGTGAACCAATGCGCGTGCGGGCTGCGCACTGGGGGTCGTAACCCGACTCCCAGGAGGAGCAGCAAGATGAAGCGCAAAGGACTAGCGCGACTCGCCCTCGGCGCGACCTGCGTGGCCGCCCTGGCGGTGCCGGTCGCCGGACATGCGGGAAGCTCGAAGGACGGCGGCGGCCGTGACTTCTACGCCACGGACAATCAGGGCAACCTGCTGAGCTTCTCGGCGGACGACCCGCGTCAGCTCGACAGCAGCCAGCCGATCACGGGGCTGCCTATGGGCGTGACGCTCAGGGGCATCGACTTCCGTCCCCTCACGGGCGAGCTGTACGGCGTGGGCAGCGACAGCGTCGTCTATCGCGTGAGCCCGGTTACCGCCCGTGCGGTGGCAGAGGGCCCGGCGTTCACGCCCAGCCTGAACGGGCGGTTCTTCGGTGTCGACTTCAACCCGACCGTGGACCGGATCCGGGTGACGAGCGACGCGAACCAGAACCTGCGGCTGGTCCCGGACACTGGGGCGCTGGCGGCAGCGGACAGCGACCTCAACCCGAACGATCCGACGGTCGTCGGCTCGGCCTACACGAACTCGTCGTTCAGCGCGAGCCTCGCGGCCTCGACGACGCTGTACGCGCTCGATGCCCTCGACGACGCGCTCTACGTGCAGAACCCGCCGAACAACGGCACGCTGACGATGCCCACTCCGGTGAACATCAATGTCCGCGGCGACAGCGGCTTCGACATCGCCGGCCAGAACAACATCGGCTACGTGGCCACCGCTTCGGACAGGCGTCCCGGCGCGGAGCTGTACCGCGTCAACGTCCAGACCGGCGCCACGATGAAGCTCGGCCAGATCGGCCGCGGCTCGCACACGATCACCGGCCTCGCGGCCGTGCAGGATCAGCCCTAGCGGGCCCGGGGTCAGACCCTCCCCCTAGGGGTGAGGGTCTGACCCTCCCCCGGGTGGGGCTCAGGCCGGCGCGCGCACGCGCTCGCCGTCGAGCGCGTCCAGCGCCCGTTCCAGCGAGGCCGAGATGCACGTGAAGATGGGCGTTTCGGACTCCGTGTAGGCGCTCGATTCCGTCGCTCGCAGCTCCTGCACGAGGTCGAGGAACTCCGCCGGGTCGTCGGCGTCGAAGGCGACCACGAACTCCTGGTCGTCGAGGCCGAACGAGTAGGCGGTGTTCGTCTCGATGCCCGTGAACCGCCGCGCGACCGCGATGTGCTCGCGCATCACGCGCATGCGCTCCTCGCCGGGCAGCCGGTACCAGTCGCGCCGCTTCCACATCGGGTACACGATCAGGTACTTCGAGTCGGCCCCGGCCCTGGGCCCGAGCGGCCGGTCCGGCTCGTCCGAGTAGGGCGACTCCTTCGTCATCGCCAGGTAGGAATGGGGCACGTCCGCGAACCGCATGAGCCCGCTCTGGTTGAGCAGCACGTGCAGCTCGTGGATCGGATCGAGCGTGCGCGCCATCGCCCGGACCATCAGGTCGCAGTCCCCCCGCGTGCCCACCAGCGAATACGCGCGCAGGTAGTGCTCCTCGGCGAAATCCCCGCAAGCGGCCGCGAATTCGCGCTTGTCCGCGGCCCGCTCATCGGCCGACCGCCGGCGCCAGGCCGGGTCGACCTTGAGGAACGTGTACTTCACAAAGCTTCGTGCATCGGTCACTTCCGTAAGTGTCGCCGATAGAGTTGCCAGGATGCGTGTAGCGCTTGTCTCGCCCTACTCGTACACGTATCCAGGTGGAGTCGGTCGGCATGTAGAGGCCCTGGCAAGCGAGCTCACGGTCCAGGGTCACGAGGTTCGCCTCCTCGCCCCTTACGACCCCGACGACCGCCTGGCACGCGTGATGCACCGCGGCGCCGCGCCCGTGCGGCGGCCCGTGCCCGACCACCTCATCCCGCTGGGCCGCACCGTCGGCTTCCCGATGAACGGGGCGGTGTCGAACCTCTCCTTCTTCCCCGAGTCGGTCGCCACCCTGGGCAAGGAGCTCCGGAATGGCGGCTACGACGTCGTCCACGTGCACGAGCCGAACGCCTTCGCCGTGAGCTGGTACGCCACCGAGGCGGCGCGCCAGCCCACGGTCGCCACGTTCCACACCTACTCCACGAGCTGGATGGTCGGCACCTTCGCCGCGAACGTGGCGGGGGCCCGCCGCTTCTACTCCAAGCTGAGCGCGCGCATCGCGGTGTCCGAGGCGGCCGAATGGACGGCGCGGCGCTTCTACGGCGGCCGCTACCGGATCGTCCCGAACGGCGTGGACCTGAGCGCCGCGCGGCCCGACCCCGCGCGGCCGAACGGCCACCTCGACATCCTGTTCATCGGCCGCGCCGAGGGTCGCAAGGGGCTCCCCGTGCTGCTGCGCGCCTTCGAGGCGCTTCGCCTCGCTGGGGTGGACTCGCGCCTGACCGTCGCCGGGGCGACCGAGGAGGAGGTGGCGCCGCTGTTGCTCGACACCGAGGGCGTCGAGATCGCCGGCCGTGTGTCCGAGGAGGAGAAGTGGCGGCTGCTGGGGCAGGCCGACCTCCTCTGCGCCCCGTCGCTCGGGGGCGAGAGCTTCGGCATGGTGCTGACGGAAGCGTTCGCCTCGAGCACCCCGGTGGTGGCCTCGAACATCGCCGGCTACCGCGACGTGGTCCGCAACCGCATGGACGGGCTCCTCGTGCCCGCCGGCGACGCCGTGGAGCTCGGCGAGACGCTGCGCGACCTGGCGCTCGACCCACCACGGCGCCAGTGCATGGCGCGCTCGGCCCGCGACCGCGCCGAGCGCTTCGCGTGGCCACAGGTGACGCGGGAGGTCACGGAGATCTACCAGGAGGCCCTCGACCGGCCCCAGCCCGAGGGCCGCGCTGCCAGGCTCGCCGTCCGGGCCGGCATCCGGCCGGCCGCGCCGGAGGACCGCGCGCGGCCTGCCAGGCTGCCCTCGCTGGAGCCGAAGGAGGCCGCGGTGACGGGCCGCAGCCGCCTGGCGCGGGTGGGGCGCCGCGCGCTGATCGGAGTCGGCGCCGTCGGAGGCATAGGCCTGGCGGCGCTCGCTCTCCAGCGGATCGGCCTCGAGCCGGTGGCCCGTGCGATGCTCGCCGCCACCCTGACCTGGGTGCTCGTCGCCTTCGCCCTCATGTGCGCCTCCATGCTTCTGCGCGCCGAGGCATGGCACGCGATCCTCCGCGCCGCCCTGCCCGGCCTGCGGGTCCACCGGCGCGACACGGCCAGCGGCACGATGATCGGCGTGCTCATGTCCGCCACGCTGCCCGCCCGGCTCGGCGAGCCCTCGCGCGCGCTCATCGTGGCCCGCCGACTCGGCCGGATGCGCGACCGCTTCCCTGTCGTGCTCGGCACGATGGTCTCCCAGACCCTGCTGAACATCCTGGCCCTGACCCTGCTCGGCTCGGTGATGTTCGCCACCGTGGGGATCTTCCGCGGCGGCGAGGACGCGCTTGTGATCGCCACGATCGCGCCCGTCGTCGTGCTGGCGCTGGTGCTCGCGGCGCCCTGGCTCCTGCGGCGCGGCAAGCCGAGCCGCTTCCAGCGCCTGCACCAGGCCGCCACCGTGGTCCGCTGCGCCATGCTGCGCGTGCGCTCCGGGCTGCAGGTCTTCCGGCGCCCCCGGCTGGGCGGCTGGGCGGCGCTGATGCAGCTGAGCGCGTGGGCGATCCAGTGGCTTGCCTGCTATCTGCTGCTGGTTGCCCTCGGGCTCGACGACCGCGCCGGGCTGGGCGCTGCCGCGGCCGTGCTGTTCGCCGTCAACGTCACCGCCGCGCTGCCGGCCACGCCGTCCAACCTCGGCGTCTTCCAGGCGGCCTGCGTGGCGGTGCTGTCGGCATACGGCGTCGGCAAGACCGACGCCCTCGCCTACGGGATCATCCTCCAGGCCGTCGAGATCGCGACGGCCCTCGCGATGGGCATGCCGGCGCTCGTGCGCGAGGGAATGACCTGGAAGGACCTGCGCCTGCGGGCGCTCCACGCCGCCCCGGTGCAGCTCGCGAGCGTCTCGCGCCGCGGTGAGGCGGCCGAGGCGGAGGCGTAGGACCGATGAGATCGGGGGGCTCACGCCCCCCCAGGCCCGAAGCAGCCGGCTCGGCCGGCTGCGCAGGGTGCGGTATCCCCCCGTCGATGCCTGGCCGGCCGTTCAGGCTCGGAGGGAACCTTCACACAGTTGTGTCAAGGTTCGTGTAGGATGAACGGGACCTTGCCCGCCGAACGCGACTACATCCAGGCCACCCGCGAGCGCGTCATCATCTTCGACGGCGGCATGGGCGCCACGCTGGAGCAGTTCGACCTCACCCGGGAGGACTACGGCGGGCTCGAGGGCAAGTGCCACGAGGCGCTCGTGCTGAACCGCCCGGACGTGATCCAGGGAGTGCACGAGTCGATGCTCGAGGCGGGCGCGGAGGTGCTCGAGACCGACACCTTCCAGGGCTCGCGGCTGAAGCTCGAGGAATGGGGGCTCGCCGAGCACACGCTCGAGATCAACCGCAGGGCCGCGGAGATCGCCCGCGCCGCCGCCGGCGAGCACCGCTTCGTGGCGGGCTCGATCGGCCCCACCGGCCACCTGCCGGCTAGCGACGACCCCACGCTGGGGCGCATCACCTTCCGCGAGCTCATGGAGATCTTCACCGAGCAGGCGCGGGGCCTTGTCGAGGGGGGCGCCGACCTGATCATCATCGAGACCGCCCAGGACATCCTCGAGGTCAAGGCCGCGGTGTTCGGCGCCCGCGAGGCCTTCAAGCTCACCGGGCGCACGCTTCCGATCCAGACGAGCGTCTCGCTGCTGCCAAACGGCGGCAAGATGCTGCTCGGCACCGACATCCAGGCCGTGCTCGCCACGCTGACCGCGCTGGACGTCGACGTGATCGGGCTCAACTGCTCGACGGGCCCCGAGGACATGCGCGACGCGATCCGCTACCTCGGCGAGAACAGCCCGCTGCCGGTCCACTGCATCCCGAACGCCGGGCTGCCGCTGCAGGGCCCTGACGGCGAGACGATCTTCCCCGAGGAGCCCGACCCGCTCGCGAACACGCTCCAGGAGTTCGTGGAGCGCCACGGCACGTCGATCGTGGGCGGCTGCTGCGGCACGACGCCCGACCACATCCGGGCGATCGTGGACCGCGTGGGCGGCCGCCCGGCGGGGCCGCGGCCCCGGCCCGGCACCGCCCTGGTCTCGAGCATGATGACCGCCACGCCGCTCGCGCAGGAGCCGCGTCCGACGCTGGTCGGCGAGCGGGTGAACTCGCAGGGCTCGCGCAAGGCCAAGGAACTGCTCCTGGCAGACGACTACGACGGGCTGGTCCAGATCGCCGAGGACCAGGTGAACGGCGGCGCGCACGTGCTCGACGTCTGCGTGGCGCTCACCGAGCGCCAGGACGAGGACGTGCAGATGCGCGAGGTGGTCAAGCGGATCGCGCTCAGCCAGCCGGCGCCGATTCAGATCGACTCGACGGAGCCCGACGTGATCCGCGCGGCGCTCGAGCAGATCCCGGGCCGGGCCATCGTCAACTCGATCAACCTCGAGGCGGGCCGCGACAAGCTCGACACGGTCGTGCCGCTTGCGAAGTCGCACGGCGCGGCGGTGATCGCGCTGACGATCGACGAGGTCGGGATGGCAAAGACCGCCGACCGCAAGCTCGAGGTCGCGAAGCGGATCGTGGAGCTGGCCTGCGACGAGCACGGCCTCGACCGCGAGGCGCTCATCTTCGACGCGCTCACCTTCACGCTCACCACCGGGGACGAGGAATGGCGGCCGTCGGCGGTGGAGACGATCGAGGGCATCCGCCGCATCAAGGCCGAGCTGCCGGGCGTAAAGACGTCGCTGGGCGTGTCGAACGTGTCGTTCGGCGTGTCGCCGGGCGCGCGTGCCGTGCTCAACTCGGTCTTCCTCCACCACTGCGTGGAGGCCGGGCTCGACCTCGCGATGGTCAACCCGAACCACATCACGCCCTATCCGGAGATTCCGGAGGACGAGCGGGAGCTGACCGATGACCTCGTGTTCAACCGGCGCGAGGACGCGCTCGAGCGCTTCATCGCCCACTTCGAGCAGAAGGGCGAGAGCGAGGAGGCCACGGCCGGCGACCCGACCGAGGGCATGGAGCCCGAGGAGGCGCTCCACTTCCACATCCTGCGCCGCAAGAAGGAGGGCGTGGAGGACTGGATCGACCGCTCCGTCGAGAAGATCGGCGCGGTCCCCACCCTCAACGAAGTGCTCCTGCCCGCCATGAAGGAGGTGGGTGACAAGTTCGGAGCCGGCGAGCTGATCCTGCCGTTCGTCCTTCAGTCGGCGACCGTGATGAAGCGCGCCGTGGCCCAGCTCGAGAACTACCTCGAGAAGATGGAGGGGCACACCAAGGGCAAGGTCGTGATCGCGACCGTGTTCGGCGACGTGCACGACATCGGCAAGTCGCTCGTCAACACGATCCTGACCAACAACGGCTACACGGTGATCGACCTCGGCAAGCAGGTGCCGGTGGACACGATCATCAATGCGGCCATCGAGCACGAGGCGGACGCCATCGGGCTGTCGGCGCTGCTCGTCTCGACGTCGAAGCAGATGCCGACCTGCGTCCGGGAGCTGCACGAGCGCGGGCTCGAGTTCCCGGTGCTGGTCGGCGGCGCGGCGATCAATCGCGACTTCGGGCGCCGCATCCTCTATCCGAAGGGCAAGGAGTCGGACGAGGTCTACGAGCCGGGCGTCTTCTACTGCAAGGACGCCTTCGTCGGGCTGGCGACGGTCGACCAGCTCGTGGACGAGGACGCGCGCGCGGGACTGCTCGCGAAGACGCGCGACGAGGCGCGCAAGTTGCGCGAGCAGGGCGAGCAGGTGGACGACGGGCCGCCCGTGACCGACTCCTCGGTCCGCTCCTCGGCCCGCACCGACGTGCCCGTGCCCGAGCCGCCCTTCTGGGGCGTGCGCGACGTCGACGTCGACCTCGACGAGGTCTACCCCTACCTCGACCGCCACGTGCTGTTCAAGCTGCACTGGGGCGGCCGCGGGGTGAAGGGCGAAGAGTGGGAGCGGCTCGTGTCCGAGGACTTCCAGCCGCGGCTCGAGCGCATGTGGCGCGAGCAGGACTACCTGAGCCCGCGCGCCCGGCTCGGCTACTTCCCCGCGGCCGCGGACGGCAACGAGCTGATCGTGTTCGACCCGGACCAGCCGGATCGCGAGCTCGAGCGGCTCGTGTTCCCGCGCCAGCCGAAGCACGACCGGATCTGCCTGACCGACTTCTACCGGCCGCTTGGCTCGGACGAGCGCGACGTGGTGGCGATCCAGGGCGTGACCGTCGGCCCCGAGGTGACGGAGCTGATGGCGCGCCTGGAGCGCGAGGGCGAGTTCGCCGAGCAGCTGTTCACGCACGGCCTGGGCGTGCAGGCGGCCGAGGGGCTCGCCGAGTGGCTGCACTCGGAGGTGCGGCGCGGCCTCGGGATCGACCTCGACCAGGGCCGGCGCTACTCGTGGGGCTACCCGGCCTGCCCGGACCAGTCCGAGCACGAGAAGGTCTGGCGGCTCCTGGACCTCGAGCGGATCGGGATGACCCTGTCGGACGGCTACGCGGTGATGCCGGAGCAGTCGACGGTGGCGATCGTGGCGCACCACCCGCAGGCGGTGTACTTCGGGATGAAGTCGGGCTTCATCCCGAAGGAGAAGTCACCGGACGAGATGATCGCCGGGACCGAGCGCGGCGGCGAGCTGCCGGCGCGGGCGTAGCCACCGATAGCGGGCTCGACTTCCGCCGCTCGCCGATATAGCCTCACGCGGCCCCCGGACGAGAGGTCACGATGGGCAGCACCCGCGAGTTCGACGTCATCGTCATCGGCGCCGGTCCGGCGGGGGAGCATTGCGCGGGGCGTCTCGCGGACGCCGGCGTCCGGGTGGCGATCGTGGAACGCGGCCTCGTCGGGGGCGAGTGCGACTACTGGGCCTGCATCCCGTCGAAGACGTTGCTGCGGCCGGGCGAGGCGCTCCAAGCGGCGCGCGACGCACCGGGGGCCCGCGAAGCCGTGGATGGGGGCGTCCGATCCGATGGCGCGTTCGAGTGGCGCGACTTCATGGTGGCGGATTACGAGGACGGGACCAAGGCCGCCTGGCTCGAAGAGAACGGGATCGAGTTGCTGCGCGGGACGGGCCGCCTGGCCGGCCCGGGGAGGGTCGAGGTGGACGACGAGACCTACAGCGCGAACCATGTCGTGATCGCGACGGGGTCCGACCCGGTGTTCCCGCCCGTTCCCGGGCTGGATGAGCTCGAGGGCGTCTGGACGAACCGGGAGGTGACCGGGCTGACCGAGGTGCCGCGCAGGCTGCTCGTGCTGGGCGGGGGGCCGGTGGGGGTCGAGATGGGGCAGGCGGTGCATCGCCTGGGCGCCTCCGTGGCTCTCGTCGAGGGTATGGACCACGTTCTGCCGCGCGAGCCGAAGCCGCTGGGCGACACGCTCGGCACCGCGCTCGAGGCAGACGGGATCGAGCTCCGCCTAGGCGAGCACGCCAGCCGTGCCCGCCGCGATGGGGACGACTACGTGCTCGAGTTCACCGCCGGCGACGAGCTGCGCGGTGATCGCCTGCTCGTGGCGACCGGCAGGCGTGCGCGTGCCGCGGGCATCGGCCTCGACACCGTGGGCGTGGAGCCGACGCGGCGGGGGGTTCCGGTCGACGAGCGGATGCGCGTGACGGACGGGGTTTGGGCGATCGGCGACGCAACCGGCGTCTGGCCGCTCACCTACATGGGCAAGTACCAGGGCCGCGTGGCCGCCGACAACATCCTCGGGCGCGACCGCACCGCCAACTACGACGCCGTCCCGAGAGTGGTCTTCACCGATCCGCAGGCGGCGGCCGTCGGCGCGCCCGAGGGAGCCCTGTCCGCGACGGTCCCGCTGGCGGAGGTGCCGCGCACATCCACCTACACGCGCGAGTACGCGGAGCGCCCCGGCTTCATGACGCTCCTCTCGGACGGCGAGCGGCTCACCGGGGCGTACGCGCTGGGCCCCGAGGCAGGCGAGTGGCTTCAGCAGGCCACGGTGGCGATCCGCGCGCGCGTGCCGCTCTCAGTGCTGTTCGACGTGATCCAGCCGTTCCCGAGCTTCTCGGAGGCGTTTTTGTCCACGCTGACCGAGCTCGAGGCCCGGACCGTGAGCCCGGTGCCCGCCTAGGCCGCGGCCTGGGCCACCGCCCGCTCGATGCGCTGCCGCACCTCGCCGAGGTCGTTCACCACGAACAGCTCCACCGAGCCGTCCTCCGCCTCCACCCGCAGCCGCTCGCGGAGCGCGCCGTTGAACGGGTTCATTCCGCGGGGCTCGGTCCCGACCGAGCGGATCGACGTGAGCGGCAGGGACCAGCCCTTCCCGGCCAGCGCCCGGTCGAACCCGTGCGGGCGGAACTCCAGCCGGTCCTCCTCCAGCGCGAGCTGACCTCCGACCGCTCTGAAGGTGCTCTGTGTGCGGTTCGCGCGGCATGACCATTCGCTCATCCGAGTCCTCCTCGAAGCGTGGGGATCACGGTAACGAGTCCATCACCGCGTCGAGCACGCGGTCCGGACCGAACCGGACCACGTCGTCGGCCACCAGACCGGTCTCCGCCTGCGCCGCGGCGATCACCTCGCGGGCGTCCTCGTCGGTCTCGAGATCGGCCGTGTTGAGCGCTATCGCCGCCACCCGCGCCGGGCGGACACGGCGCGCCACGCCCTCGTAGGCGGCCACGAGCTCCGGCAGCGGGGGGATCGGCAGGTCCGGGTAGTTGCGGATCCCGGAGGCGCCCGCCTTGTGGACCAGTACGAGCAGGTCGGGCGCCGACCCGTGCAGGAGCCCCAGCGTGACGCCCGAGTAGGCGGGATGGAAGAGGGCGCCCTGGCCCTCCACGAACAGAAGGTCGCCGCGCCCGGCGCCCTCGTGCACGAGCCGCTCCGCGGCCCCCGCCACGTAGTCGGAGATCACATGGTCCACCGCGATGCCCCACCCCGCGATCGCCACTCCCGTCTGTCCCGTGGGAACGTAGACGGAGCGCAGGCCGCGCTCGCGCGCGGCGCGGTCGAGCTCCAGTGTGACCACCTTCTTCCCGATCACTGTGTCGGACCCGACGCTGTGCACCACGCGCACCGACCCCGGCCGGCTGTCCGGACCCTGCGGCACGGTGAGGCCGGGCGGCGCCGCGCGCAGGTCGCGCAGCGCCACGCCCGCGCGGGTGGCGGCGCGGCGCAGCTCCGGATCCTCCGAGAGCTGGGTGTGCAGCCCCGCCTCCACGTGCAGTCCGGCGTCGATCGCCTCGAGCAGCACCGCGCGCCAGTCCGGGTCGAGCCTCCCGCCGGTGGGGGCCACCCCCACGAGCAGAGCCGACGCGCCCAGGTCGATGGCCTCGCGCAGCGTGGCTACGATCGGCACCTCGCGCAGGGCGAACGGCACCACCTCGACGGCGCTCCGGCCCGCCTGCGTCGAGTCGATGACGGCCACCACGTCGCGCGCGCCGTACCGGATCACGCCGTGGGCCGTCTTACCGTTGTGCGCCGCGAACAGCCCCTCCGCGAAGATCGCGAGCCGCTCGCTCACGACGCCACGTCCGCCGGGGCGGCGGGCTCCACGCCGAGGCCCGGCGCGTCCGGCGGCAGCACGCGTCCGTCCACGAGCTCCAGCCCGGTGAAGGGCCGGTCGGCGAGCAGCAGGTGGCCGTCGAGGTCCACCCAGTCGAAGAGCGAGGCGATCTGCGCGGCCGGGGCGATGCCGAGCTCGGACTCGATCATGCAGCCGAGCATTGCACGGAGCCCCAGGGCACGCGCGGCGTGCACCATGCGAACGGCCTCGCGCAGGCCACCGCACTTGGCGAGCTTGACGTTGATCGCGTCGGCATATCCGGCGCACGGGGCCACGTCCTTCAGGTCGTCGCAGCCCTCGTCCACCACCACGGGCGGTCGCGGCCGAAGCTCGCGCAGCGCGCGGAACGAGTCCAGGTCGCCGGCCGGGAAGGGCTGCTCTACCAGCTCGGCCCCCAGCTCCACCAGGGCGGGCAGGAGCTCGCGCGCCTGCTCGAGCGTCCAACCCTCGTTGGCGTCCACGCGAAGCGGGGCGTCCGACTCGCCGCGCACTGCCTCCAACCGCGCGAGGTCGTCGGGGCCGCCCAGCTTGACCTTCAGCGCCCGGTAGCGGCGCGCCCGGCGGGCGCGCTCGCGGGTGCCCTCGAGCGTGTCGATGCCGATCGTGTACGAGGTGGGCGGGGCGGAACGCGCGAGGCCAAGAAGGCGCCAAACCGGTACCCCGAGCCGCCGCCCGATCCAGTCGTGCATCGCGGCGTCGAGCGCGGCACGCCCGGCGGCGTCCCCCTCCAGACCCGCGAGCGTCTCCTCGAGCGCGAACGGGTCGTCCCCAAGCCCGGGCCCCACACCCGAGAGGAATTTCGTGGCGCTCTCCACGCTCTCGCCGCGGTAGTAGACGGGCGCTCCCTCCCCCCGCCCGATCAGGCCCTCGTGCTCGAGCTCGACCTGAACGACCGCCTGGGTGGTACGGGAGCCGCGCGCGATGCCGAACTCGTCGGCGAGCGCCAGCGACACGGTGCTGGTGCGCAGCTGCACGGGCCGAAGCATGACGGCGCGGCCGGCACGGGGGTTCAACAAGAAACGGCCGCATGTTGGCCGCAACTTGTGGAACCCCCCGCCGGGCCGCCTTGGTTGCTGTCGTAGACGTGCCGCCCGACTCAGGCGACGGCCTCGGCATCCGCCAGCCCGTGGCGGTGCGCCACCGCGGCCGCCTCGGTCCGCGAGCGCACGTCGAGCTTCGCGAGGATGCGGGAGACGTGCACGCTGGCCGTCTTCTCGGCCATGTGGAGCCGCTCGCCGACCTCCCTGTTGGTGGCCCCAGACGCCACGAGGGCGAGCACCTGGCGCTCTCGCGCGGTCAGGCCGAACGGGTCGCCGTCCTCGTCCCGCGCAGCCGCCGCCGGCGCGCCGTCCAGTTGGAGACGGGCCCGCGCTCCCAGTCCCTCGAGCTCGGCCACGAGCCAGCGGCTGCCCAGCCGGCGGGCGCCCTCGATTGCCGCGCCCACGGCCCGCGCGGCGCCGTCTCGGTCCCGGGCGCGCGCCAGCGCCTCCGCCTTGCGCCAGCGCGAGTAGACCGCGCGGTAGGGGCGGCCGACTGCGTCCCAGGCGGCGGCGGCCGCCTCCCACAGCTGCGGGTCGTCGCGGCCCCGCGCCCGTGCCAGCTCTGCGTCCGCCAGCGCGCTCACGGCGGCCACCGGGGGGCCGCCGTCGGCCGCCGCCAGCTGCACGCGCTCGGCCATCGATCCGGCGCGTTCCAGGGCGGTTGCCTCGGCGTCCGGGTCCTGGCGGTCACGGGCGCGCTGGGCCTCGTCGGCCTCGACCCGCACCCCGGCGATCGCCACCTGGGCGAGCCGGGCCAGGTCGTCTGTGCAGAACTCCATCCGGTCGAGGCCGTCGTCGACGGCGCGGCGCGCGGCCGCCACGTCGCCCGCCCGTCGCTCGAGCTCCGCGCGGTAGGCGGCGATCGGCGCGAGGAACTGCGGCTCGGTCGAGTCGACCGCGACTCGCTCTGCCACGTCCAGGTCCAGCCGGGCGTCCGCCACGTCGCCGCGGCCGAGCGCCTGCTCGATCCGGCGCACGCGATGGTTTAGCAACGTCGAGCCCCAGTAGCGGCGCCGCTCGCGCGGCATCGAGGCCGCCGCGGCGCGCCAGTCGCCCATCTCCCACTCGATCTCGGCCACGGTGAGCGCCACCCAGGTCCCGGAGCGTCCGCTGGCCCGGACCTCCTCGAGCCCGCGGCGGGCGACCTCGAGCGCCTCCTGGCTGCGCCCCTCGAGGTGGAGCACGTCTGCCAGGTTCACCGTCGAGCGCCCGACGTGCTCGACGAGGCCGTGCTCGCGCACCAGGGAGAGCGCCTCGCGGAGCGCCGCAATCCCCTCGTCCACGTCCCGGGCGGCCGCCATCGCCACTCCCATGGAGTTGAGCGCCAGGATCTCGGCGCCGCGGTCGCCGACCGAGCGAGCCACGTCGAGCGCCTCGCGGCCGGCCGCGATGGCCTCGCGATTGCGACTCTGGAGCATGCGGGCGCGGGACTTGCGCGCCAGAAGCTCGGCGCGCTCGCCGGAGTCCTCGTGCGGGTCGAGCAGCGAGAGGGCCCGGTCGAGCGTCTCGACCGACTCGTCCTGACGGTTCAGCTCCCACTGGGCGCGGTGGAGATGGGTCAGCACCGATGCCGCCAGGAGCGGCTCGGCCTCGGGATCCACCAGCTCGAACGCGCCCCGTGCCAGCGCCTCGAAGCGGCCGGTCTCGTGACCCAGGTCTGCCGCGTTCGCCGCGCGCAGGAGCAGCTCACGCCGTCCGGTCCCCGCGAGCGCCTCGGGGTCGTCCACCCGCTCCCACAGCTCGAGGGCCCGCTCGAACAGGGCGTGCGCCTCGGCGTAGGCATCCACGCGCTCGGCCGCCTCCGCGGCGCGGACCGCGGCCGCCATCGCCGCGGACTGGTCGCCCGCCGCGATCCAGTGGTGCGCGGCCTGGGCGGTGATGTGCGCGCCCGAGTCGCCCGCTTCGATGCGGTCCTCCAGCGCCCGGGCGAGCACCGAATGGAAGCGGGCCCGCTCGCCCGGGAGCAGGTCGTCGTGCACCACCTCGCGCAGCAGCGCGTGGCGGTAGGCGTAGGTGCCCTCGGCGCGTGCCACGAGGATGTGGCTCGCGGTGGCCTCCCGCAAGGCGTCCATCAGGGGGTCGGCGGCGAGGCCGGTGACCTCGGCGAGCAGCTCGTGGTCCACCGACGTCTGGCAGGAGAGCCAGCGAAGCACGTCCTGGGCGGTCCCGGACAGATGTTCCACCCGGAGCATGAGGGCGTCGCTGAGCGTGGGCGGCAGCGGCCCGCGGCCGTCCAGGCCGGCGGCCAGGATCTCCTCCGTGAACAACGGGTTGCCCTCGCTGCGGTGCCAGATCCGCTCGAGGAGGCCGGGGTCGGGCGCGGCGGCAAGGATGCCCTCGAGCTGCTCCGCGAGCTCCTCGCGCGTGAAGGCCGGCAGCTCGACATGCCGTGTCTCCGGGCCGCGCGTGAGCTCGGCGAGCAGCGGCCGCAGCGGGTGGCGGCGGTGGAGCTCGTCGGAGCGGTAGGTGCAGACCACCGCGATCCGCGCGTCGCACAGGGTGCGCGACAGGAAGCTGAGGAAGTGCCGGGTGGAGCTGTCGGCCCAGTGGAGGTCCTCTATCGCGAGGAGGACCGGGCGCTCCTCGGCCAGGCCCTCGAGGAGGGCAATGAGCGCCTCGAAGACGGTCGCCTGGGTGGCCTCGCCGCCTCCGACGCGATCGCCGTACCCGGGCAGCACAGCCGAAAGCGCCGCCCGCAGGGGGTCGGGCAGCGCGTCGAGCGCGGGGTGGCCGTCGCGGAGCAGCGGGCGTAGCGCGCTGAGGAGCGGGGCGTACGGCAGCTCGCCCTCGCCCAGCTCCACGCAGTCGCCGACGAGCACGAGCGCATCGAGCGAGCGGCCGCGGCCGACCAGCTCGTCGAGCAGGCGCGACTTGCCGACGCCGGACTCGCCGGCCACGAGCACGAGGGTGGACCGCCCGCCGGCCGCGTCGTGCAGCGCGGCCTCGAGCTCGGCGAGCTCGCCCGCGCGACCGACGAAGCGCGCGCTTGTCATGCGTGTGGCCATCTTGGCCTGACCATCCTTCCACCCCATGCTCGAAAGGTGGCGCTAAGACCCGCGTGCGACATCAGGAATTCGCCTACCTGCGAGCCTTACGCGAGATGAGGGCCGGCCTCTGCGACTCCTGCCGCCATCAGAAGCTGATCAGGAACACGCGCGGGAGCACCTTCTCGATGTGCGAGCGCTCCAAGACGGACGAGCGGTACCCGAAGTACCCGCGACTGCCGGTCGCCGAATGCGAGGGGTGGGAGGGAGGCGGGAAGAACGCGGAGATCGCGCGGCGGGCCGTCGTGGAGCTCGGCCCCGGCCCGTACGAGGGCGGCGTGTGGGATCCCGAGGTCGAGGTGATCAACGCCGAGGGTTGGGTCATCCACACCACCTATCGCGGCCACGCGGGACTGGAGCGGTGGTGGGAGGACCTCGCGGAGGCGTTCGGCGACTTCCGCGTCGAGCTCGAGGATGCGATCGAGGTCGACGAGGAGCGGGTCGTGACCACGCAGCGCTTCGTGGGCCACTTCCGGGCGACCGACATCCCATTCGACGGAAGCTGGGCGTCGGTCCTCTGGATCAGGGACGGCAAGATCGTGCGCGCCCAGGGACATCTGAGCACGCGGCGGGCCCTCCGGGCGGCCGGGGTGCCGGTCGATTAGACGCGCTTCTGGGTCCGATGGCCGCGGTTGGTCGGCTCGAGCGCCGCTTCCGGGCTAGCGTCCGGCTTTGGTGTTCCATACGAACACCAGGGCAGGTCGGTAGGGCGTGATCGGCGCGCTGGGCCGACCAATCCGGGGGGCTCGCTCCCGCGCCGCCGCCGCTTAGCGCGTTCCCTCGACGACCGTCCTGCCGTCGTCGGCCACGCGGACCTCGGGCGCCTCGTCCGAGACCGTGCCGCTGAAGCTGCCGGCCGGCGCCCTGCCGCCGCCGGGGCTCACGGCCTTCGCCTTTCCGTCCAGGCCCGCGGCCACGCGCCAGTTGATCTCGTAGTCGCCTGCCTGCACCGCGGTGACCGACCAGCGGAACGTCCTCTGCTTGTCGGCCGCGAGCGGCCCGCAGGCCCACGTGTTCACGTAGGCGGTATCGCAGCCGAGCGGTGAGGCGTCCTTCGCCTCCGGGAAGCCCCCGATCTCACGGGGGACGCCGTTGATCACGAACTGCGGCCGCTCGGGGTCGGCCAGCTCGGGGTCGGATCTTCGGACGTTGAAGCCGTCGACCGTGACAGCGATGTTCGGGATCGTGCGGTTGCCGGCGTTCCGCAACGTTAGGATCAGGTTCGAGCTCTTGGCGAGCTTCTGATCCTCGGGGAAGCTCGCTTCCACGACCTCCACGGCGAACTCGCCCTCGGGTTCGTCTTCGTCCTGCCGCTCGCCGCCACCGCAGCCGGCCAGCGCCACGACGCCCGCCAGCGCAAGCGCGCAGAGGTTCCTCCTCGCCTGCAAAGCCGGGCGAACATACCACCGAATCCCCCGCACATGTGCCACTCGGCCGCCGTGGCGGTTATCGCTGGCGGCCGCAGGGAACATGCCATAGGCTTCCTCCGCGAACGTGTTTCGCGGGGAGGGCGCGTGCTTTTCCGGGAGGAGTTTGCGTAGTGGTCCGGGCTGCAGCTGATCGGGTCTTCTTGCCGACCAAGAACCTGCTCGAGCAGGTGGGCGACATGATGATCCTGACGGGCAAGACGCTGGTTTCGGCGCTGCGTCCGCCCTACCCGTACGGGACGGAGTTCGTGCAGCAGTTCCTGTTCATGCTGCGCCTCTGCTGGCTGCCGCTGACGATCTCGACGATCGCGTTCGGCTACGGCGCCCCGGGCCTCCAGGCCGGGAACTTCCTCGTCCTGTTCGGCGCGATCGACCGGCTCGGCGGCTTCTTCGTGCTCGCCTCGATCCGGGAGTTCGCTCCGTTCGTGACCGCCATCATCCTCGCCGGCGTGGGAGGCACCGCCATCACCGCGGACCTCGGCGCCCGCAAGATCCGCGAGGAGCTCGACGCGCTCCAGGTGCTCGGCGTGGACCCGATCAAGAACCTCGTCGTGCCGCGGTTCCTCGCGCTCATGGTGGTGACCGGCCTGTTCAACATCTACGCGCTGATCTTCGGCATCTTCGGCGGCGTACTCGCCACGCTCACGTTCGACGCGCCGTTAGGCCCGTTCTTTGCGACGCTGCTCAACAACGCATCTACGACGGACTTATGGGGATCTGTCGTTAAGACGACCCTGTTCGGGGCGATCATCGCCATCGTTTCCTGTTACAAGGGGATGACTGCGTCCGGAGGCGCCGAGGGGGTGGGTCGAGCAGTGAACCAGGGTGTGGTCATCGAGTTCCTCGGCATCTTCGCGTTCAACTACGTCTTCACCCAGACCCTTCTCGCGACCCATCCCGAGATCTCGGTGATTAAGTAATGGGCGACAGCTGGCTCAGCGTCCCCAAGGACTGGATCGCCTCCTTCGGCGACATCGCCAAGTTCTCCGCGCGCGTGGTCGCGGACGTGTTCAACGGCCGCGTCTTCCACTTCTTCGGCGAGGCGCTGCGGCAGGCCGGCATCCTGATCCTCGGCTCGGCGCTCGTGATCTGGGGCCTCGCCTTCATCCTCGGGCTCCAGTGCGGGATCGAGGGGGCCTACTTCAACCGCTCGGTGGGCGCCCCCGCCTACGCCGGCGTGTTCTCCGCCTGGTGCGACCTTCGCGAGATCATGCCCTACGCCTTCGGCTACATGATGTCGGCGAAGGTGGGCACCGGACTCGTCGCGGAGATCGGCGCGATGCGCATCTCGGACGAGATCGACGCGCTCGAGGTGATGGGCATCAACTCGCTCGTCTTCCTGTGCGCCACCCGCCTGCTCGCCGCCTGGCTCGTGCTGCCGTTCATGTACATCGCGGCGGTGGGAGCCGGCTTCTTTGCCAGCTACTTGGCCGTGGTGCAGCAGATCGGCGAGGTCAGCTCGGGTGGGTTCTTCCTGATCTTCTGGATGTTCCAGAACCCGCCTGACCTGCTCTACAGCCTGATCAAGGGCATGGCGATGGCCACGGTGATCGTGCTGGTGGGCTGCTACTACGGGTACACGGCCGGGGGAGGACCGGTGGGAGTCGGCACGGCGACGGCGAAGTCCATGGTGCTCAACACGGTGATGGTGCACCTGGTGGGCATGGTGGGCACGCAGATCTTCTGGGGCTCGAATCCACGAGCACCGATAGGCGGTTAGCGGGAGAGGAATGGAACGCACAGGCGACGAAGACGACCGGCCGCTGGACCCGCGCGACTGGGAGGAGACCCGCGGCGAGGAGCAGCAGGAGCCGCATCCCGACCCGCACGAGCAGCCGACCGCCGTGGAGCGCGAGCAGGCGTATCACGACGAGCCGGGCGGCCCCGGCGCCCCTGAGCAGATGGAGGAGGGCGAGCCCGGTGCACAGGACGGCGGGCCGCGCGGCGAGGAGGACCAGCCGACTGCGGAGGAGAGCGAGCCCGCGGCCGAGGAGGGCGAGCCCGGCGCCGATGAGGGCGAGCCGCGCGCCGAGGGGGACCAGCCCGCCGCCGATGAGGGCGAGCCGCGCGCGGAGGAGGACCAGCCCGCCGCCGATGAGGGCGAGCCTCCGGCGGACGAGGGCGAGCGCGCCGAGGAGGACCAGCCCGCCGCCGATGAGCGCGAACCCGCGGCCGACGAGCGCGAGCGCGCCGACGGCGGCGACGGCTCGAACGGCGGGGCGGCCGCTGGAGGAGCGGCCGCCGGGGCCGCGGCGGCCCGGCCGCGCGGCACCGGAGAGATGACGCACGAGCGCGGCTCGGCGGCGGAGGCCGAGGAATACCAGTGGCACACGGGCACCAAGCGTGAGCACGGCTCCGAGGACGCCGTTGAGTTCATCGACGTGGTCAAAGCCTTCGGTCGCAACCGGGTGCTGAACGGCCTCAACCTGGGTCTGCCCGACAACCAGATCTCGATGATCCTCGGCCCGTCCGGAACGGGCAAGTCGGTGTGCATCAAGCACATGGTCGGGCTGCTCTACCCGGACGAGGGCGATGTGCTGGTGCACGGCGAGTCGGTGCCCAACATGGCGGACGACGAGCTGTTCGAGATGCGAAAGAAGTTCGGCGTGCTGTTCCAGGACGGCGCGCTGTTCGGCTCGATGAACGTCTACGACAACACGGCGTTCCCGCTGCGCCAGCACACCGACAAGGGCGAGGAAGAGATCCGCGAGATAGTGTCGCGCCGCCTCGGTGAGGTGGGGCTGGCCGCGGCGGCCGAGAAGATGCCCAACGAGCTCTCGGGCGGCATGCGAAAGCGCGCCGGCTTCGCCCGGGCATTGGTTCTGGACCCCGACATCGTGCTCTTCGACGAGCCCGATTCGGGCCTGGATCCCGTGCGTACAGCATTGCTGTGCGAGCTGATCATGGAGGTACACGAGGAGAACGGCGGCGCGTACTGCGTGATCACGCACGACATCATGTCGGCGCGGCGCGTGGCGGACTACATCGCGATCCTGTGGAAGGGCAGGATCGTGGAATCGGGCCCCGCGAGCGAGCTTTTCAACTCGGACAACCAGTTCGTCAGGCAGTTCTTGTCCGGGGAGGCCCAGGGGCCGCTCGGAATGGAATAGGGGGAACCCGCGCGGGCAAAATCCCGCGCGAGCTGCGGGGCTCTGCCTAGGGGTCCCGCGCGGGAGGCGTCGGTCGATGGACCGCGCTTGGACTCAAGGAAGACGAGAGAGGGATGGATTCGCGAACCGCTCGCCCATGAGCGCGGTTCGGCGCCGGCACGCGTGATCGCGATCGCGGCGCTGGTCCTCGCCGTGGCCCTGGCCGCCCTGGCGATGTTCGGCGACGGCGACGCGTACAGGGTCAAGGGCGTCTTCCTGAACGCCGGCCAGCTCGTGCGCGGCAACGAGGTGCGCGTGGGCGGCCAGCCGGTCGGGCGCATAACCGACATCGAGCTCGACGACAGGGCGCAGGCGGTCGTGACGATGGAGATCGAGGACGACCTGGCGCCGCTTCACCGGGGGACCCGGGCGACCATCCGGGCCACCTCGCTGTCGGGCATCGCGAACCGATACGTCTCGATCCAGCCGGGGCCGAACAGCGCTGGAGAGATCCCCGACGGCGGCGAGATCGGCGCCGACGAGACGAGCGCGCCGGTCGACATCGACGTGCTGTTCAACACCCTCGACGAGGACACGCGCGAGGGTCTGCGCAACTTCGTCCGCGGATCGGGCACGCAGTACGACGGCCGGGCGGAGGAGGCCGGGGAGAGCATCGAGTACTTCGCGCCGTTCCTGTCCAGCACCACGCGCCTGACGCGCGAGCTGGCGCTCGATCAAGCCGTGCTCGAACGCTTCGTCGCCGACGGCGCTGACACCGTGTCGGCGCTGGCCGAGCGGCGCGACGACCTGGCCGGGCTGGTGGTGAACACCAACGCCGCCATGCGCGCGATCGGCGACGAGAGCGACTCGCTGCAACGCGCTCTCGAGCTGCTGCCGGACACGCTTCGCAGGGCGAACACGACCTTCGTCAACCTGCGCGCCACGCTCGACGACCTCGAGTTGCTCGTCGAGGAGTCGAAGCCGGCCACCCGCGAGCTCGCCCCCTTCTTCCGCGAGCTGCGCCCGCTCGTCACCGACGCGCGTCCCACGATCGCCGACCTGCGGAACCTGATCCGCACCCCCGGCGAGAACAACGACCTGATCGAGCTCACCGCCAAGCAGCCCAGGCTCGCGCGGCTGACCGGGTCCGTCTTCCCGCGGGCGATCCGCGCCCTCGACCGGTCCCAGCCCGTGATCGAGTACGCGCGCCTGTACACCCCCGACCTCGCCGGCTGGTTCACGAAGTTCGGCCAGGTGCCGGCCACGTACGACGCGAACGGCCACTACGCCCGCGTCATGCCGGTGTTCGCCCCGACGGTCAACCGGGGCGGCACGCTCGAGGCGGTCGACCCGCAGCGCCGGCTCGACACCTTCGAGCGCGGCGTCCTGAGGCACTGCCCGGGCGCCGCCGTGCAGCCCCCGCCCGACGGGTCGGCGCCGCTCAGGGCCCCCGGCTGCGACCCCACCGACACCCCGCCCGGCCCGTGAGGCGGCTCGTGTACATCGCGCTGTTCGTGGCGATCGCGCCCTGGGTCGTGATCGGGATCGTGCGCGAGGCAAGCGACGACGACACCAAGGACGCCTACTACGTCCGGGCCGTCTTCGACAACGCCTCGACGCTGGTGCCGGGCGAGGACGTGAAGGTGGCCGGCGCTCCGGTCGGCGTGATCTCGGACATGGACGTGACCGAGGACAACAAGGCCGCGGTCACGCTTCGCATCGACGACGAGGGGTTCACGCCCTTCAAGCGCGACGCCGCCTGCACGATCCGGCTGCAAGGGCTGATCGGCGAGCGCTTCGTGGAGTGCGAGCCGGGCAGCGCCCGGGCCCGGCCGCTGCCGGCCATCGGCGACGGCGACGGGGAGGGCGAGCGGCTCCTGCCGGTCGAGCAGACCAGCTCGCCCGTCGACCTCGACCTCGTGAACAACATCATGCGGCTCCCGTACCGGGAGCGCTTCGCGATCCTGATCAACGAGCTCGGCACCGGCCTGGCCGGCCGCGGCGAGGAGCTGAACGAGGTGATCCACCGCGCCAATCCGGCGCTGCGCGAGACCGACGAGCTGCTCGCCATCCTCGCCGAGCAGAACCGCACGCTGGCGCGCCTGGCGGAAAGCTCCGACCGCGCCCTCGGTCCGCTCGCGCGCGAGCGCGAGCGCTTTGCGCACTGGATCGTCGAAGCCAACCGCACGGGCGAGGCGAGCGCCGAGCGGCGCACGGACATCGCGCGCGGGATCAATCGGCTGCCCGCCTTCCTGCGCGAGCTGCGGCTGCTGATGGCGGAGCTCGAGGGCTTCGCCGACCAGGGCACGCCTCTGCTGGACGACCTCGGCGCCGCCGCGCCCGACCTCGGCCGGCTGATCGAGGCGCAGGGCACGCTCGCCGACGCGTCGCGGGAGGCGTTCCCGAGCCTGGGCGACGCGCTCGAGCGCGGCCGGCCGGCGCTGGTCCGGGCCCGCCCGCTCGTGCGCGACCTGGGCCGGCTCGGCGAGCAGCTCGCCCCGACGTCGGTGGACCTCGACGAGCTGACGAGGAGCCTCGACGAGACCGGCGCGGTCGAGCGGATCAACGACTTCCTCTACTACCTGGCGCTGTCCACGAACGGGTTCGACTCGCTCGGGCACTACCTCCGCGCCGGGCTCGTGACCAACACCTGCACCGAGTACGCGCTCGCGAGCGCGGGGGCCGCGTGCACGTCGAACTTCACGACCAGCTTCGCGTCGGCCGCGCGGAGGGGGCCGCTCGCGGCCCGCAACGCGCCCGCGCCGAAGCGGACTCGCGGCGGGAGCGTGCCCGCCACCGGCACGCTGCTCGAGGACCTGCTCGCCCGCGGCGGACCCGGCCTCGAGCGCGAGCGGGAGGCGGGCCTCGAGGCGCTGCGGCGCCAGGCCTCCAAGGGTTCTCCCGCCCTCGAGGCCGAGGAGCCGGTGCTGGACTACCTGCTCGGGGGTGAGGAGCGGTGAGCCCCCGGCGCAGCGGTCCGGCGGCGCTGACCGCGAGCCCGGTGCTGGTCGGCGCGGTGACCGTGCTGGTCACGATCGTCGCCGTCTTCCTCTCCTACAACGCCAACTCCGGCCTTCCGTTCGTGCCGACCTACGACCTGAAGGCCAACCTGCCGAACGCCGCCCAGCTCGTGCAGGGCTTCGAGGTGCGGATCGGCGGGGCGCGGGTGGGGGTGATCTCGGACATCGAGCCCAAGCAGCGCGAGGACGGGTCGACCTACGCGCAGGTGACGATGAAGCTCGACAAGGAGATCGAGCCGCTGCCGGCCGGCACCAAGCTGCGGGTGCGGCCGCGGTCCGCGCTCGGGCTCAAGTACGTCGAGGTGACCCCCGGCCGCGGCGCGGGATCGGAGCGGGACCTCGAGGCCGGCTCGGTCATCGGCGTGGAGCACGTTCAGACGGCGGTCGAGCTGGACGAGGTGCTGGGCATGTTCGACGCCCCGGCCCGGGTCGGGTCGCGAAACTCGCTGGACGGCTACGGGACGGGCCTGGCGGGCCGCGGCCCGGACATCAACTCGGCGATCGAGGCGCTCGTGCCGCTGCTGCGCGACCTCGAGCCGGTGGCGCGCAACCTGTCGGACCCGGACACTCGCCTGGACCGCTTCTTCGGGGAGCTGGCCGACGCCGCGGAGGAGGCGGCCCCGGTGGCCGAGCAACAGGCCGAGCTGTTCGTGAACCTCGACATCTCGTTCTCGGCGCTTGCGGAGATCGCCCGCCCCTATCTGCAGGAGACGATCACCGAGGGCGCGATCAGCGAGGAGGTCGCGATCCGCGACTTCCCGCTCCAGCGGCCGTTCATCCGCAACAACACCGCCCTGTTCCGCGAGCTGCGCCCCGGCGTGGCCACGCTGCCCCGGTCGGCGCCGATCCTGGCCGATGCCTTCGAGACCGGCACCGAGGTGCTGCCCCGCACCGTGCGGCTGAACGAGGACCTCGCCGATGTTTTCGACGCCGTCGCCGACTTCTCGGAGGACCCGATCGTGCGCCAGGGCGTGGACCAGCTCACGCGCCTGTCGTCCTCGCTGCGGCCGACGCTCCGCTTCCTCACCCCGGCCCAGACGGTCTGCAACTACGGGACGCTCTGGTTCCGCAACGCGGCCAGCCTGCTCTCCGACGGCGATTCGAACGGGACCTGGCAGCGCTTCCAGGTCGTCGCCGCGCCGACCGTGCGCGCCTCGAACGTCTTCGGTCCCAACAACGAGGGTTTCCCCTCGAGCGCGCCCGCGGACGGGCCGCAGGTGGAGAACCACCTGCACTCGAACCCGTACCCGAACACCGCGGCACCCGGTCAGACGCGCGAGTGCGAGGCGGGCAACGAGCCCTTCCTGCGCGGCCGGACGGTGATCGGCAACGTGCCCGGAAACCAGGGCACGAGGACCTCCGGGCAGGGCGGACCGTCCGTGGCCAGTGCGGGGGTGACGCCATGAGGGCGTTCAGGCACGGCGGCCGCCTGACGGCCTTCCAGGTGGGCGTCATCGCGCTCGTCCTGATCGCGATCGCGACCTTCCTCGCGTTCACGAAGGACATCCCCTTCACCAGGCCTTTCGAGCTGAACGCGCGCTTTACGAACTCACCGCCGATCCAGAAGGGTCAGGCGGTACGGGTCGCCGGCGTCGAGATCGGAAAGGTGTCCGCGGTCGAGCCGGTCGGAGGCGATTCGCCCGCGGTGACCGTGACGATGAAGCTCGAGGACGAGGCCCTGCCGATCCACCGCGACGCCCGCATCAAGGTGCGCCCGCGCATCTTCTTCGAGGGCAACCTGTTCTTCGACATCCACCCGGGCACGCCCGGCACCGGCGAGCTCGAGGACGGCGACACGATTCCGGCATCACAGACGTCTGCGCCCGTGCAGATCGACCAGGTGCTCGGCACGCTCAAGTTCGACACCCGGCGGGGCCTGCGCAAGCTGCTCGTGGGCTACGGCGGCGCGCTGGGCGCGGAGCCCGAGGCGGGCGAGGACGACGACCAGGACCCGGACACCCAGGGCGAGACCGCGGGCCAGGCGCTGAACGACTCGCTCGAGTACTCGGCCGCGGCGCTGCGCGGCGGCGCGATCGTCAACGACGCCACGCTCGGCTCGGAGCTGCACGACCTCTCCAAGCTGATCGCGGGCCAGCAGCGCATCTTCGCCGCGCTGTCGTCGAACGAGGAGCAGCTCAAGGACCTCGTCTCGAACTTCAACGTCACCATGCGCGCGCTCGCCCTCGAGGAGGCGAACCTGCGTCAGACGATCCGCCTGCTCCCGCGCGTGCTGGCCGCCGCACGCCCGGCGCTCGACCGGCTGAACGAGGCGTTCCCCCCGACGCGCGCCTGGGCGCTCGAGATGATCCCCGGCGTTCGCGAGACGCCCGCGACGATCGACGCGGGGTTCCCGTGGATCGAGCAGACGCGGGCGCTGCTCCAGCCCTCCGAGCTGCAGGGCCTGGTGGACGAGCTCCAGCCCGCGGTCGACGACTTGGCCGAGTTCACCGACGGCCAGGTCGACTTCCTGCCGGTTCTGGACCTGTTCAACCGATGCCAGCTCGAGGTGGTGCTGCCCACCAACGAGACCCGGATCGATGACGGTCCGCTCTCCACCGGCCTGCGCAACTACGAGGAGTTCTTCCAGACGATGGTCGGCCTCTCCGGCGAGTCGGCGGGCTTTGACGGGAACGGCTCCTACACGCGCTTCCAGTCAGCGGGCGGCGGCTACCGCGTGAACACCCCGCCGGTGGGGAGCTTCCGCGAGGGCCTGCTCGGATCGGCCGCGGCGCCGCCGCTCGGCACCCGGCCGGCGCGCGGGCCCAAGGCCCCCTACCGGCGCGAGGTGGCCTGCCACACCCAGCGGCCGCCGGACCTCAACGCGGCGCGCATCGGAGCGGGCCCGTGAAGCGCCAGATCCGCAAGCAGCTGCCGGTGTTCGTGGCGATCGTGTTCCTGTTCGCCGGCTCGCTCGCGATCGCCGGATACATCCTCTCGAACCAGCGCTTCTACCTGCCCGCCTGGTTCCCCGTGCTCGGCACGGACTTCTACGAGGTGAAGGCGGAGCTCCCGACCGGCCAGGCGGTCGTGCCGGGGCAGGGTCAGACGGTCAACGTCGCGGGGGTCAAGGTCGGAGAGGTCGGCGAGGTCACGCTCGAGGGCGGCAGGGCCGTGATCGACATGCAGATCAAGGAGGAGTACCAGCCGATCTACAGGGACGCCACGATCCTCCTGCGCCCCAAGACCGGCCTGAAGGACATGTTCCTCGCCCTCGACCCGGGCACCGGGGCCGCGGGCGAGCTGCCGGAGGGCGGGCGCGTGCGGGTGGCGAACACGCTGCCGGACGTCAACGCGGACGAGGTCCTGGCGCAGCTCGACGGCGACACGCGCGCTTACCTGCGCATCCTGCTGGATTCGGGCGGCACGGCGTTCGACGACCGCCGGGCCGCAAGCACTCGGCTCGGCCGAGTGCGCGCGGATCGCTCTTCGGCTCAGGCCGACCTGCGCGAGACGTTCAAGCGGTTCGAGCCTACGGCCCGCGACGGCGAGAGGTTCACGCGCCTGCTGGCCGAGCGGCGGCGCAACATCAAGCGGTCGATCCACAGCTTCCAGCAGATCTCGACGGCGCTCGCGCAGCGCGACGACCAGCTCGCCCGCCTGGTCGACTCCGCGAACGCCAACTTCGAGGCGTTCGCATCGGAGGAGGGGGCCCTGCGCGCGGCGCTGCGGGAGTTCCCGCCCGCGCTCTCGCAGACCGAGACCACGCTCGTAAAGGCGGAGGCGCTCGCCGCGGAGCTCGGGCCCGCGCTCGAGCGGCTGCGTCCGTTCGCGCGCGAGCTGGCGCCCGCCCTCCGGCGCACGCGCCCGTTCTTCCGCGAGACCACGCCGATCATCCGCGACCAGATCCGGCCGTTCGCGCGCGACGTGCAGCCGACGGTGCGTGACCTGCGCGACGCGAGCGAGGACCTGGCCGTGGTCACGCCGCGCCTGGCGCGCAGCTTCCGGGTGCTGAACGACTTCTTCGACACGCTCGCCTACAACCCGCCCGGCGCGGTCGAGCCCCACCTCTTCTGGGCCGCCTGGGGCGCCCATGCGGGCGCCACGCTGTGGTCGCTCCAGGACGCGCACGGGCCGGTCCGGCGCGGCATCGTGCTGGTGGGCTGCACGACCTACAACTCGCTCGAGCAGATCGTCATCGCGAACCCGCAGCTGGGCGTGCCCACGCAGCTGCTCAACCTGCCGAACGAGAAGGAGAACTGCCCCAGCAACTTCCCGGACTTCCCCACGGAGCTGGTGCCGTGATCAAGCAGGCGCCCAGCGTCGGCCGGATCCTCGCGATGGTCGTGTTCGCGCTGTCGTGCTTCGTCATCCTCGGGTTCCTGTGGCTGAACTTCGGCGGCTCGGTGCCGCTCCAGCCGAAGGGCTACCGCGTGACGGTCGCCTTTCCCGAGGCCACTCAGCTCTCCAAGGAAGCCGACGTGCGCATCTCGGGCGTGCCCGTCGGCACCGTGAAGACGACGGACCCGAACGAGCAGACCGGCCTGACCGACACGGAGATCGAGATCGACGCGCGCTACGCCCCGATCCCCGCCGACACACGCGCCATCCTGCGCCAGAAGACGCTGCTCGGCGAGACCTACGTCGAGCTCAGCCCGGGCAACGCCGGTAGCGACGGCGAGGGCATGCTCGACGACGGCGGCGCGCTGCCCGCGGGCCAGGTCTCCGAGACCGTCGAGCTGGACGAGATCCTGCGCACCTTCGACCCCGAGACCCGCCGCCGCTTCTCGACGTGGCTCGACCAGCAGGGCCAGGCGGCGCTGGGCAGGGGCGAGGAGTTGAACGACGCGCTCGGCCACCTGACCCCGTTCGCCGAGGAGACCGGCGACGTCCTGCGCGTGCTGCGGGTGCAGGGTGACGCGACTAAGCGGCTGGTCCGCGACACCGGCGTGGTGTTCGAGGCGCTCACCGAGCGCGAGGGGCAGTTCCGGCAGCTGATCGTGAACTCCAACCGCACGTGGCGAGCGGTCGCGAGCCGCGACGCGCAGCTCGCCGAGACATTCCGCGTGCTTCCGACCTTCCTGCGCGAGGGGCGCACGACGACCGAGCGCACCACGGCCTTCGCCCTCGAGGCAAACCCGCTGATCGACCAGCTGCGCCCCGCGGCGCGCGAGATCTCGCCGACGCTCGTCGAGCTGGAGCGGCTGGCGCCGGACCTGCGCGGCTTCTTCGGCGACCTGGGCCCGCTTGTGCGGGTGTCGCGGCGCGGCCTGCCGGCCACCGAGCAGGTGCTCGACAACACGCGACCGATCCTGGCCCGGCTCGACCCGTTCCTGCGCCAGCTCACGCCGATCGTCGACTACCTCGGGCTGTACAGGCGCGAGATAGCCGCCTTCTTCGGGAACGGCTCGGCGACCACGCAGGCCATCGGCCCCGGCTTCTCCTCGAGCGACCCGGTCCACTACCTGCGCGTGATGAACCCGATGAACCCCGAGATCATGACGGGCTATCCCAATCGGCTCGCGACGAGCCGCAGCAACCCGTACACCCAGCCGGGGGCCTATGACCGGCTCGCCAAGCGCCGGCCGCTCCCCGTGTTCGGCAGCTATCTGTGCACAGGCAACCCGACGCCCAACCCGCCCCCGCCGAACCAGTTCATGAACGAGCGGCTGGCCGGCGAGATCCAGAAGTTCGTGTTCGGCATCGGAACTCAGAACGCGGGCCGCGCTCCGCCCTGCGTCGCACAGGCGCCGCTCGGCGGGATCGTGGACCAGCGGCGCGCCTTCCCGGCGCTTCAGCCGCTGCCCGAGTAAGGGCGCGGGTGGGTTCGGCGTCCGCCGTCGTCGCGTCGGGGCGGGCGTCCAACGACGGCAATGAAGGCGGGCCCCGTGTTGGGGGTCCAGCCCGGATGCACCACCCTTCCCCAGTCCGGCCGGGGGTCCCCGCCCCCTAGTGGCCGCCCCCCTCTCGCTTTTCGTTGGGCTCGATCGGGTCAACGTCGGCAGTCAGGAAGCTCCCCCTTGCTTCGAGGTGGATCGATCGGCGGCTGCGAGCGTGGGCCCTCCCAGGCACCGAATGGGTGCATAAAAGGGCCCACATTCCGAGAGCGGGACGCGACTCCGCGAAGTGCGGGCTGTCAAAGGCGCCATATGCGTGACTTAGACAGCCCACACTCGTGAGTTGGGGGGCCGTTCGCGACGCTCGGCGGCGCGACCCACGGCTCGCAACGCGTCGACCCAACAAGAAGCGAGTGGGGGGCGGCTAGCCCTGGGCCAGCTCGGTGACCTCCGCGTCGATCGCGGCCATGCCGAGCGAGCGTGCCACGGACACGCGGTGGTGCCCGTCCCGCACGAAATGCTCCCCGCCCAGGCGGTAGACGGAGATCGGCGGCAGCACGGCACCCCGCCGGCCCGCCATCCACAGCCGTTCCCAGCGGCCACGGCTCGATGACGGTGGGCGGAAGCTGCGGTCGAAGCTGCGCGTCTTCGCGGTCTCCGCGGTCCCCACGATCGACGTCAGCGGGATGGCGCTCAGCCCGGCCGGCCGCCGCGCGGCGGGCGGTGCGTCGTGAAGCGCCTGCTCGAGCGAGGCGAGGGTCGTGCACTCACGGGGCCGCCGCCTGACCCAAGCCGCGGCGCGGGCGCGGCGGCGCCGGCGTTGCTCGCGCGAGAACGCCGTCTGTGCGTCGATCATGAGGTTTCCCGTCTCCATGAACGACAGGATGAAGCTAAGGCCGCCCCCTTACATCGGGCATTTGCTGCGCATTTCGGCACCTGACCCCTTATAAGCTGACCCCGGTGAGGAGGAACGCCTTCGCACGGATCGTGGGCGTTGTCACGCGCCGCCCGCTTCTCGTGCTCACGATCACCGCGCTGTTGGCGCTGGGGGGCGCTGCGCTGGCGCTTCGGCTGGAGCCGAGCGCGGCCACCGACACGCTCGTGGATCGCGGCTCGGACAGCTTCCAGGCGACCGAGCGCTTCAAGCGCGACTTCGGCGACGAGGCGGTGCTGGTGCTGGTGCGGGGCGACCTGGCGAAGACCGTCCTGACCGACGACCTCGGCCGGATGCTGAGCCTCGAGGGCTGCCTGTCGGGCAACGTGCCTGACACCAAGCGCGGCCTCGGGAACCTGCCGCCGGTGTGCCGTGAGATCGCCGAGCTGAAGCCGGCCAAGGTCGTGTTCGGGCCGGGCACGTTCATAAACACCTCGGTCAACGAGATCGTGGAGGAGTACGCCCGCCGGCAGCAGGCGAACCAGCGCCAGGCCCAGCGGGCCGCCGAGGCCGCCCGCACACTCTCGAGGCGCCGCGGCGACCCGCCCGCCCAGCAGGAGCGCCTGGCGAAGGCGGCATTCGACGCCACCACCGCCCAGTTCCTCCAGCAGACGCTCGCGCTCGGCCTGCGCTACGGCATCACCGGCATCCCCCGCATCGACGACCCGCAGTTCGTCGCACGGCTCGTGTTCGGCACGAGCACGGACACGCCCAAGTCCCGCTTCGCCTACCTCTTCCCCTCGCGGAACGCCGCGATGATCACGATCCGCCTGCGGCCCGACCTGAGCGACGCGGAGCGCCGCCGGGCGATCGACCTGTTCCGCACCGCCACCGAGCAGCGCGTGTTCCAGCCGCGGCGCGGGGCCGAGTACATCGTGACCGGCGTGCCGGTGGTGAGCGAGGGCCTGGCCGACGCGGTGCAGCGCTCGATCTTCGTCCTGCTCGGGGCCGCGCTCCTCGTGATGGCGGCCACGCTCGCCCTGGTCTTCCGCAGCCGCCTGAGGCTGCTCCCGCTGCTGCTCGCGCTGGCCGCGTCCGCGATGACCTTCGGGGCCCTGTACCTGGCCGGAGGCGACCTCACGATGGCCTCGATCGCCGTGCTGCCGGTGCTGATAGGGCTGGCCGTGGACTACGCCATCCAGTTCCAGGCCCGCTTCGACGAGGAGGCGGCGCGGGGCCGGGAGGGCCCGGACGCAGCCACGGCCGCCGCCGGCGCCGGGGGGCCGACGATCCTGAGCGCGGGAATCGCAACCGCGGTCGGCTTCCTGGTGCTGCTGCTCTCGCCCGTGCCGATGGTGCGCAGCTTCGGCGCCCTCCTCGTGGTGGGCATCGGGCTGGCGCTGCTGTGCGCCCTCTGCGCGGGCTTCGCTGCGCTCGCCCGCTTCGGCGGCGGGCCCCGCGAGCCCGCCGCGCGAAGGATCGCCTCGCATCCCCGCGTGGAGATCGCGCGGGAGTGGCTCGCGGACCGCGCCTGGCGCTCGCTCGGGGTGGCGCTCACCCGCCCGCGCCGGGTGCTCGCGATCGGCCTCGCCGTGGCCGTGGTGGGCCTCGCGCTCGACACGCAGAGCGAGGTTGTCTCGGATGTGCGCGAGCTCGTGCCTCAGGACCTCCAGGAGCTGCGTGACGTCAGCACGCTGCAGGAGGAGACGGGGGTATCGGGTGAGATCGACGTGACCGTCCGCGCCGACGACATCACCGATCCGGCCGTGATCGCCTGGATGACCCGCTTCCAGGCCGGCGTCCTGCGCGACCACGGCTACCGGCCGGGCAAGCGCTGCACCCAGGAGCGCAACGCGCCCGAGCTGTGTCCCGCGCTCTCCCTGCCGGACCTCTTCAGCGAGTCGGGGACAGGGCGGAACCAGGTGCGCGAGCTGCTCGACGCCGTGCCGGCGTACTTCTCGCAGGGCGTCGTGACGCCGGACCGACGCACCGCCAACCTCGCATTCGGGATCCGGCTGATGCCGCTCGACCGCCAGGAGGAGGTGGTGGACGACATCAAGGAGCGGCTCGATCCGCCCGAGGGCGTGGAGGCCAGCGTGGTCGGCCTGCCGGTGCTGGCGGCGGAGGCGAACGGCGCGCTGGCGTCGCCCTGGCGCCGCGCCCTGACCCTGCTGGCGGCCCTCGGCGGCGTCCTGCTGGTGCTGCTGCTGGTGCGCCGCTCGCTGCGCGAGGCGGCCGTGCCGCTGATCCCGATCGCGCTCGCCACGGGCTGGTCGGCCGGCGTGCTGTTCGTGCTCGGCCTGCTGCCGGGCTCGCTCGAGGTCGACCTGAATCCGATGTCGGTCACGCTCGGGGTCCTCGTGATCGCGATCTCCACCGAGTTCAGCGTCCTGCTCTCGTCGCGCTACCTGGAGGAGCGGGCCGCCGGGGCCGGGCCGGCGCGGGCGATCGAGCGCACCTACGCGTCGACGGGAGCGGCGGTGCTCGCCTCCGGCGCCACCGCCATCGCCGGGTTCGGGGCGCTGATCGCGTCGGACATCCGCATGCTGCGCGACTTCGGCATCGTGACGGTGGTGGACCTGACGGTGTCGCTCCTCGGCGTGATGATCGTGCTGCCCGCGGCGCTCATGTGGGCGGAGGAGCACGGGGCGTTTCGGGTTCCCCGGCCGCGGCTGCGCGGGCTGCGGCCGCGGCCCGCCCACTCGGATACGTCGTGACCGAGGACCGGTTCAAGGACTTGACAACCGGCGAGAAGCTCGCCCGGCGCGACGAGACGCACCCGGAGCCCGTCAAGCCGCCCGAAGTGCCGCGGCCCGGCAACAAGTACGCCTGGCTGGTGGGGATCGTGCTGCTGATGGGACTGGGCGTGCTGCTGTTCGCGCAGACCCTGCCGAACGCGGGGGAGGCGGTGCAGGGGCCCAACGAGGGCCAGCGGCTGCCGGCCTTCGCCGCGCCCGCGGCGGACGGGAACCTCGAGGGCGACGCCAACGTCTGCCAGGAGCGTCCCTGCCCCGAGGGCGCCGGCAGGAACCCGGCGTGCGAGCTCGAGAGCGAGGACGTGGTGACCGTCTGCCCCCGCCGCGGGCGGCCGCTCGTGCTGACCTTCGTGGTCACCCGCGGCACCGACTGCGAGCCCCAGGTGGACCGCGTGGAGCGGGTGCGCCGCCAGCTGCCCGAGGTGGACTTCGTGACCGTGGTGAGCGGCGACACGCGCGAGGAGACGGAGGGGCTCGCCCGCCAGCGCGGCTGGAGCCAGCCGGTGGCGGTGGACGAGGACGGCTCCGTGGTGAACCTGTACGGGATCGGCATCTGCCCGGTCACGGTCTTCGCCCGTGACGGACGGGTGCGCCAGACGAATCTCGGCAACCTCACCGAGGACCAGCTGCGCCGCCGCGCCGAGAGCCTGGCCGGCTGATGGAGCTGGAGCTCGCCGAGGGCTGGATCGAGGGCGAGCTGGCCGAGGAGTTCCCGCAGCTGGGCGTGGTGCACGCGCCGCTCGCGGCGCGGGCCGGGCGCTCGCCGGTCGAGGTCAAGGAGCGGCTGCGCCAACTGGCCAACCGCTACACCGGCGGCCACGTGATCCACATGCGCCAGGACGCCGTGCCGTGGGCATACCGGGTGTTCGCGCGCCAGGTGGGGGTGGACCCGGACACCGACCGCACCCCGGTGGAGGCGATCGCGCTCGAGCGGCTGCGGCACGGAGGGTTCAAGAGCCGGAACGTGGTCGACGACGCCCTCACGATCGCCATCGCCGAGACCGGCGTGCCGGTGTTCGCGCTCGACGCCGACCGGGTCGAGGGCGAGCCGGGCCTCCGCCTGTCCCGGCCCGGCGAGCGGCTGCCCGGCGTGCGCCCGCTCCCGGCCCGTCAGATAGTGGTGGCGGACGACGCCCGGCCCGTGGCGGTGGTGCTCGGCGAGGTGTCGCACGAGGCGGGCGTGACGCCGGCGACCCAGCGCATGATCCTCTGCGCTCTGCGCGTGAAGGGAGTGCCCCCCATCGCCGTCGAGGAGGCGCTCTGGACGGCGGCCGAGGTGTTGGTGGGCGCAGACTGATCCGGGTACGCTGTAGGCGTGCTTCAGGAGCAGCCTCTGGCCGCCGGCGCCCCGCTCGGCCGGGTGCGCTCGGACCGGATCCCTCAACGGACTCTTCCCGATGAGCGGGCCGCCCGGCGCAGCCTGCTCGACCAGGTCGCCCGCCTCGAGGAGGAGCTGTCCCAGCTGTTCTGCTCGACGTGGCCGCGCAAGGGCGTCTCGTTCGGCGTCGGGGGCCGCGGCGGCCCCAGATTGCTCGAGCTGGGCGAGCTGGAGGAGCTGCGCGACGACCTGGCGGCGCGCGTCCAGCACGCCCGCCGCACGCTCTCCGACCGCACCTACTCGGAGGAGCAGCACAGGCGCCTGATCGAGGAGATGATGCTCGACCCGGCCGGGCACAAGTGGCGCCTGGTCTCGAATGAGGACATCGGGGAGCCCGGCTGCAAGCACTGGCACGTGCGGCCGCGATGGAGCTTCATCGGCATGCTGATGGGCTGGTGGCGGGTGGTCATCAGCTCGGGCTGTCCGTTAGCCATCGGACATGGGTCGCAGGAGCCGTAAGCGTGGGACCACCACGCGCGCAGAGCGCGACGCCGCGCGTGGGCGGCCGGAGCCGGCGCGACGGCCGGGGGCGCAGCGGCCGCCCGCGCCGTGGGGGAGCTTCCCGCTCTCCGAGCTGGTCATCCTGGCCGGCATCGTCGTGATCTTCTGGGGTCTCTTCAGCGGCGGCGACGAGGGCAACGAGCGGGTGGCGGCCGGGCTCGTGCTCGCCTCGCTGGGCGGGGGCGAGCTGGCGCTGCGCGAGCACCTCGGCGGCTATCGCTCGCACTCGTCGCTGCTCGCGGGCGTCGCGACATTCGTCACCGTGACCGTGGTAGCGATCGGCCTCGGTCCGGTTGAGCTCTGGGTGCTGCTGGTCGTCGCCGTCGCGGTCTTCGGCGGCACCTTCTACGCGATGCGGGAGCTGTTCAAGCGGCGCTCGGGGGGCCTCGGCTTCAGATGACGGACGAGCGCCGCCTGCGGATCGCGGGCATCCATCACGTGACGGTCATCTGCCGGGACGTGGGGCGGTCGGTCGACTTCTACCGCAACCTGCTCGGGATGCGTCTCGTCAAGCAGACCGTCAACGAAGACGACCGCGGCGCCCGCCACCTGTTCTTCGGCGACGAGGAGGGGCGGCCCGGCACGATCGTCACTTGCCTCGAGTATCCCGAGCTCGACGAGGGCACCGTCGGCCGCGGATCGACCCACCACTTCGCCCTGGCGGTCGAGTCCGAGGAGGAGCTGGCCGGGTGGCACGGCTACCTGCGCTCGCGTGGGATCCCGTGCACAGACGTGATGGACCGGAGGTACTTCAAGTCGCTGTACCTGCGCGACCCGGACGGCCACATCGTGGAGCTGGCCACCGCGGGGCCGGGGCTGACCGCGGACGAGCCGCTGGAGGAGCTCGGCCGCCGGCCGGTGTGAGGACGGCGGCCGGGCCTCCTTCCCGGCCGCCATCGCTCGATTCCTCCGGTCAGGCAGCCGTGAGGGCGCGCTCGCGCGCCGCCAGCGATCGCTGGGGCCCGCGCGCCGGTCCGGCGTGCGCGTCCGCCGCAGTCGGGGTGCGGCGATCAGTCGGCTCTTGACCTGACCGGGCGTTCTTGGCGGTCAGCACCGCCGCCAGCGCGAGGCGCTGGCGCTCCGTGAGAGTCCCGACCTGCTTGTTCTCGGGAACACCCAGGGAGACGAGCAACCGCCTGCAGCGAGTCCTTCCCCAGCGCTTCTGGCTCATCAGCAGATCGCTGATCGACATGCTGTGAGCCTGCCAGGGACAGGTCAGCACCACCTCGGCTGCAGGCAGCTCTCCGGCGCCGATCATGCGCTTCATCTGAGCCCGGGCGAGACGTACGCGGTTCGCGTACTCGAGCGCCCGTAGGTGCTGCTCTTGACTAGCGCCGACCACGGCAGAGTTGCCCATCAGACCTCCCCGCACATTGTGTGCGTTAACGGATGCAGTTCCCCGGTGGCCTCGGGACACGGCAGGCCTGCATGCGAGCCGCGGGGCCAGTGCCGACGGTCGGGGACCCGACCCGCCGCCGGCGCCACACCTCTCTCACACCGGACCTCGCCGTCTAAGGCCGAAGGCCATGAAACCCGCCCGGCGCGCGAGCGTCAACCGGACGCCGAGTCGCCCGGTCGCTAAGAGCGGCCTTTTCGTGCGCGCCGCTTGCTCTATGTTCCAGACCTCCATGCGCTCGACGAAGATAGTCGCGACGATCGGCCCCGCCTCCCTGGAACCGGGCGTGTTGAGGGCCATGGTCGCCGCGGGCATGGACGTGGCGCGGCTCAACTTCGCCCACGGCACGTCGGAGCAGCACGCCGCGACGGCGGCCCGCATCCGCTCGGTCGCCGAGGACATGGACCGGGAGGTGGCCATCCTCGGCGACCTGCCCGGGCCGAAGCTCCGCATCGGTCCGGTGAAGGACGGAGTGACCGAGCTGACGCGCGACTCGCGGGTCATCCTGACCGCCGACGAAGTGGAGGGCAACGAGCAGCGTCTGCCGGTGGCGTGGCCCGGCTTCTCCGAGCTGGTCGAGCCGGGCGACGTGTGCTACCTGGCGGACGGCGCCGTGCGGCTGCGCGTGGAGGACACGCCCGACGGCGAGGTGGTGACCAAGGTCGAGGTGGGCGGCAGCGTGGCCTCGCGCCAGGGCCTCAACCTGCCGAACGTCACGGTCTCGCTACCGGCGGTGAGCGCCGAGGACATCGCCCTGATCGACGCCGGGCTCGAGATGGGCCTCGACTTCTTCGCGCTCTCTTTCGTGCGCCGCCGCGAGGACCTCGACCCGGTGCGGGAGCACCTGCGCGAGCGCGGCGTCGACGTGCCGCTGATCGCCAAGGTCGAGAAGCCCCAGGCCGCCGCGAACGGCGAGGAGATCGTGGACGCCTCCGACGGGATCATGATCGCTCGCGGCGACCTCGGCATCGAGCTGCCGATCGAGGAGGTTCCGCTCGTGCAGAAGCGCCTCCTGTCGCTTGCGGGGCGCCACGCCAAGCCGACGATCACGGCGACCCAGATGCTCGAGTCGATGGTGCACTCGACCCGGCCCACGCGCGCCGAGGTGGCCGACGTGGCGAACGCGATCTTCGACGGCACCGACGCCGTGATGCTGTCCCAGGAGACCGCGGTGGGCAAGCACCCGGCCCTCGCCGTGGAGATGATGGCGTCGATCGCGCTGACCACCGAGCGCGAGCTGCCCTACGGGCGCTGGCTGGCCGAGCGCGGGCCCCGGGCGAACAACCAGTACCACGCGATCTCGTTCGGCGCGGTGGGCGCCGTGTACCAGCTCGGCCTGAAGTGCATCGTCTCGCCGACCAACACGGGAACCACGGCCCGGCTGATCTCGGCCTACCGGCCGCGGGCGCCGGTGCTCGCTCTCTCGCCGCGACACGAGGTGGTGCGCCGCTGCCGCCTCCTCTGGGGCGTCCACCCGCAGCTGAACGAGGAGCCGCTCGACACGCTCGACCTGATCGAGGCCTGCGCCGACGCGGCCTGCCGCGCGGGGATGGCGGCGGCGGGCGACACGATCGGGATCACCGCCGGCCTGCCGGCGGGGCGTTCCGGCGGCACGAACCTGTTCAAGGTCCATACCGTCGAGTGAGGTCCGGCGAACTGCGGCAATAAGGGGTGGGTCCGGGCCTCGCTGGGAGGGTCGATAAGTTTGTTGACCTATAGGCAACAAACTTGCCTAGCCTCGGCTGGCGCCCCCCTTTATTGCTGCCGTTCGATGGCGCCGCCGAGGGGCTTCGCTGAGAGCCGGCTACGCCGGCGCCGCCCGGTGGCGCTCCCTGAAGGCCCGCGCCTTCTCGATGTTGCCGCAGGCCTCCATCTTGCACCAGCGTCCAGAGCGGTTCTTCGAGCGGTCGTAGAAGGCCCAGAAGCAGGGGTCCCGATGGCATGCCTTGAGCCGCTGCCAGGTCCCGTCCTCGACCGCGGTGGCCACGATCGCCATCAGGCGTCCGATCGCGCCGTCCACTGCGGCGGCGTCCGGCTCGAGCGCGGGCTCGGCGCCCGCCTCGAAGCGCATCCGCAGCCCGGCGCGCGCGACCGCGGCGTCGAGCCGCTCCACCCGGCCGGCGTCGAGCGGCAGGCCCGCGTTCTGGAGCAGCAGGGCGCGCAGCCCCTCGCGCACGTCGAGCGCCCGCCGCAGATCCGCCGCGGTGGCGCGGTCGCCCGAGTCCATCAGGCCGCGCTCGGTCAGCCACTGGCGCAGCGCCTCGGGGCTCGTGAGCTCCTCCTCGCCGGTCTCGAGGTCGACGCTGTTCACGAAGCGCTGGAGCAGAGAGAGCTGCCCCGGCGCGGTCTTCTCGGGGCTCGTATCGCCTGGGGCCATAACTACCTAAACATGATAGTCGGTGCTACACTACCGTCTAACCCGTAATGACGGTTAGGAGGCATGCAGTGACAGGGCCAATCACCATCAGGCATTCGGTGGACGGCGACCGCGAGCGCGTGCTCGAGCTGTCCCAGCTCGACGGCCGTCCGGCCCCCGCCGGCGACCTCCTCCTGGCAGAGGTGGGCGGCAAGCTCTGGGCGGCGGTGGGAATCGCGGACGGGGCGGCGGTGTCCGACCCCTTCGAGGCCGCCGGAGAGGTGGTGTGGCTCCTTCGGATGCGGGCCGAGCAGGAGCGCGCGATGCGGGCGCCCGGCTCGCTTGTGGGACGGCTCATGACCGTGCGCCAGCAGGCCGGGGCGATCGCCTGACCGGATCGAGCGGTTCGAGGGGCGACCCTTCGGCGCGCGCGAACACGAGCGAGCTCTGAACGCGGCCGACCTCGCGTCGCTCTATGAGCCCCCACACCAGGTCGCGCAGATGATTCATGTCGCGCACGGCGACGTGGATGATGAAGTCGGTGGTGCCGGTGAGCGCCATCACCCGCACCGTCTCGGGAAGCCCCGCGCCGTCCTTCAGGAGGCGCTCTGTGGCCTCGCGGTGGGACCCGCGCTGCTGGATCGACAGGATGGCCTCCATGGGCCGGCCGATGGCGGCGGGGTCGACCTCGGCCCGGAAGCCCGTGATCACGCCGCGGGTGCGGAGCTCGCGTATCCGCTCGAGGCATGTGGAGGGCGCCACGCCGACCTTTTCGGCCAGCGCCCTGTTCGTCTGCCGAGCATCCTTCTGCAACTCCCGCAGCAGCGCCCGATCGACTGAATCAAGTTCGCCAACATCGTTCATCGGTCGAACATCCTTCGATGAGAGCCATGATTCTCCATACGGCGAGTAGCGTACTTCGGCTCGTGCCGGAATCGAAGACAAGACAGCCCCGCCGCGGGGGCTACCGCCTCGGCCTTCGGGCGGTCACCCCTCTGCTGCCGGCCGTGCTCGCGTTCGGCGTCTCGTTCGGCGTTCTCGCGCAGGCGGCCGGGATGGGGGCCGAGGCCTCGATCGTGATGTCGCTGACGACCTTCGCCGGCTCGGCGCAGTTCGCGGTGGTGTCCGTGCTCGGCGCCGGAGGCACGGCGGTGGCGGCGATCGGCGCGGCGGTGCTGCTGAACGCCCGCTACGGCCCCATGGCGCTCGCCGCCGCCCCGGCCTTCCGCGGCGGCCGGCTGCGCCGCCTTCTCGAGGCCCAGCTCCTGGTGGACGAAAGCTGGGCCCTGTCGCGCCGCGAGGGCGGCTTCGACCGCTGTGTGCTGATCGGCGCGGGCGCGGCGCTTTACGTCGGCTGGACCGGCGGCACGGCCATCGGTGTGGTGGCGGGCGACTCGCTCGCCGACCCGGCCACGCTCGGTCTCGACGCCGCGTTCCCGGCGCTGTTCCTTGCGCTCGTGGCGCCGCTGCTCCGCAATCGCGACGCCCTCGCCGCCGCGCTGCTCGGTGCCGGCATCGCCATCTGCCTCACCCCGGTGACCCCGGCGGGGATCCCCGTCATCGCGGCCACGGCCGCATGCCTCGTCGGGCTGCGGCGTCCGGCGGCCGCTCCCGCCCCCTCCTACGACGAGCGGCCGCCGGGCCGCGGCGCCCCGGCGGAAGGGACGTCCCGATGAGCGCCGCCTGGGTGGCCGTGCTGGCCGTGGGCGCGGCCACGATCGCCATCAAGGCGGCGGGGCCGCTGCTGGCAGGCGAGCGCGAGCTGCCGCTCGCCAACGCGCGCGTGGTGGACCTGCTCGCGCCCGCGCTGCTCGCCGCCCTCGTCGCCACCCAGGCGTTCGCCACGGACGAGTCGCTCGTGCTCGACGAGCGCGGGGCGGGGCTCCTGGCGGCCGGCGTCGCGATCCTGTTGAAGGCGCCGCTGCTCGTGGTCGTGGTGGTGGCCGCCGCCACCGCCGCGCTGCTTAGGCTTGTGACATGAGCGCACGCGGCTGGGTCCTGTTCGCCGCCGTCTCGGTGATCTGGGGCATGCCGTACCTGTTCATCAAGATCGGCGTGGAGGAGCTCACACCCGGCTTCGTGGCCTGGTCCCGCGTGGCCCTCGCGGCGCTCGTGCTGCTCCCGCTTGCGATCAAGACCGGCGCGCTGCGCGGCCTCCCGCTGCGCTGGCTGGTCGCGTTCGCCGCCGTGGAGATCGCGATCCCGTTCCCGCTGATCGGCTTCGGCGAGCAGCACATCTCATCGTCCCTGGCGGCGATCCTCATCGCCGCGCTGCCGCTCGTGGTGTCCTTCCTGGCGCTCCGCTTCGACCACGCCGAGCGGCCCACCCCGGTGCGGCTGATGGGCATGCTGATCGGCCTCGGCGGCGTGGCGGCCCTGGTGGGCATCGACATCGGCGGGCGCGGCCCGGAGCTGCTCGGCGCCGCCGCGGTGCTGGCGGCCACGTTCGGCTACGCCTGCGGGCCCCTGATCGTGAAGCGGCACCTGGCGGACGCCGACCCGCTCGGCCCCGTGACAGCCGCGATGGCGATCGCGTCGATCATGCTCCTGCCGTTCGGGGTCGGCGACTTCCCGACGCAGACGCCGGAGACCGACACGCTCGTGGCGATCGTCGTGCTCGGGCTGGTCTGCTCGGCGCTCGCGTTCCTTGTCTTCTTCCGCCTGATCGCGGAGGTGGGGCCCAGCCGCGCGACCGTGATCACCTACGTGAACCCGATCGTGGCGCTCGCCCTCGGCGTGGCCGTGCTCGGCGAGAGCGTGACCGCGGGTGCGGTGGCCGGACTGCTCCTCATCCTCGCCGGCTCCTGGCTCGCCACCGACGGCCGCCTGCCGCCCGGGCTGGCGGCGGTCGCCACGCGCGTGCGAGGGCGCGGCGGCGGCGCGGGCGCCGCGCGGACCCGCCCGGCCGAGCTGCACGGCTAGCGACGCCCCCCTCGCGGGCCCGCTCCGTCAGGCGGCGGATCAGCGCCGTGCCGACTCCGCGCGAGCGCTAGTCGTCCGCCACGGCCACCGGCGAAATCGGCCACATTGGGCCTGAGGGTCAATCAAGAACAAGCTCCGATACTAATATTATTCTCTTGACAGAACTAAGTTTGATCCCTAAAATCAGCCTGCAACCAAAACTTAGGGAGGCTTCTACATGACTGTTGATTCCCCGCCTCAGGCCTTCGAGAATCCCTTTCGGCCGGGAGCGGGGCATACCCCACCACACCTGGCTGGCCGTGAGGAGGAGCGTCAAGAGTTCGAACGGCTCCTCGACCAGTCGATCATCCTCGAAAACCTTGTCCTGACTGGCCTGCGCGGTGTCGGTAAGACCGTTCTCCTCGAAGCCTTCAAGCCAGTAGCGATCCGGAAGGGTTGGCACTGGGTCGGCACCGATCTCTCAGAGGCTGCCAGCGTGAGCGAGGATGCGCTTGCGACCCGCTTGCTGGCGGATCTCTCAGTCATCGGCTCAACAATGGTGATCCAAGAGAAAGACGCCGTGGGCTTCGCGGACCTGGCGAGCGAAGTAAAGCTCGACTATCCGACGCTTAGGAATGTCTACACCTCGACGCCCGGCCTGGTGGCGGACAAGCTCAAGCGGGTGCTAGAGATCGTCGCCGCTGCGGTCGCGAAAGAGGGCAAGCGCGGCGTCGTCTTCGCTTACGACGAGGCGCAGAACCTGGCCGACGCGCACGCGGACGACGAGTTTCCCCTCTCGCTCCTCTTGGACGTGTTCCAGTCGATCCAGAGGAAGGGCATTCCCTTCATGCTGGTTCTTACCGGTCTCCCGACGCTGTTTCCGAAGCTGGTCGAGGCACGAACGTTTTCGGAGCGCATGTTTCATGTGCTCACGCTCGACAGGCTCAATCGCGACGACAGCCGAGAGGCCATCCTAAAGCCAATTCAGGTCGCCGAATGTCCAATCGTCTTTCAGGAGGAGTCGGTCGAAACGATCTGCGACGAATCGGACGGATATCCGTACTTCATCCAGTTCATTTGTCGCGAGGTCTTCGACGTGTTCATCCAAGCGATCACGGTGAGCGGGGAGGCCGAAGGCGTGCCACTGGAATCGATCACGCGAAAACTCGATACGGACTTTTTCGCCGGCAGATGGGCAAGGGCGACAGACCGACAACGCGAATTGCTTTGGTCCATCGCCCACCTGGACAACGCAGGAGGGGAATTCACGGTCCAAGAGATCGTCACGAAGTCCACCGAGCTTCTCCCGAAGGCCTTTAGCAGCAGCCACGCGAATCAGATGCTGTCCACCTTGAGCGACCACGGCCTGATCTACAAGAACCGATGGGGCCGCTACTCGTTCGCCGTGCCCCTATTCGACCGGTTCATCAAACGTCAGGTCGAGACCATCGAGCCTGTGCAGCCCGTCTAGCCGATCCCTTGCGCTCCTCGGGACTCATCTTCGCAGCGCGTGCCAGGCCGCCCTTTAGCCCGCCACGTCGCCCCAGTTCCACCGCCACAGAATCCTTCTCGTCGACCGGCTGGGGAGACTCGTCGGTCGCTTCTGTCAAGTCCGGTTGAAAACGCACCCATCTGTTCCGGTTGAAAACGCACCCGCCCTTGGGTGGCGCCGGGCTGCGGAGCCGCGCCGTAGGCGAGGCGGAGCGGGCGGGCGCGCGAGCCGTTGAGAGGCCGGCTGCGGCCCTGTGGGCGGTCGGCGGCGTCGTCCGAGAGCGGGTGTGGGCGGCGATCGCGGCTCGATTTCGGGTGCTGGGTCCGAAACGGGGGACTGAGAGTCGATCTGCGGGCCTGCGGAGGATCGCCGCGGGTGATCGGGTCAGCCGATCTGGGCGTGTTCGGCGCCGGGTCGGGCGCCGAGGTCCTTGCCGCGCAGGCGGTAGGAGTCGCCCTTGAGGGAGAGGATCTCGGCGTGGTGGACGAGCCGGTCGATCATCGCGACGGCGGTGGTCTCGTCGCCGAAGATCTCGCCCCAGGCCGAGAACGGTTTGTTGGAGGTGACGATCAGCGAGGCGCGTTCGTAGCGGGCCGAGACGAGCGAGAACATGAGGTTGGCGGCCTCGGGGGCGAAGGGGATGTAGCCGACCTCGTCGACCACTAGCAGCGGGATGAAGCCGAGCCGCCTGAGCTCGGCGTCGAGGCCGCCTTGGCGCTTGGCGTCGCCGAGCCGGGCCACCCACTCGGTGGCGGCGGCGAAGGCGACGCGCTGGCCGGCCAGGCAGGCGCGGATCGAGATCGCGATCGCGAGATGTGTTTTGCCGGTGCCGGGCGGGCCGAGCAGCACGACGTTGTCGCGGGCGTGCAGGAAGTCGAGCTGGCCGAGGTGCTCGACCACCTGGCGGCGGACCGAGCGCTGGAAGGTGAAGTCGAACTCCTCGAGCGTCTTGCGGGCCGGGAAGCGGGCCGCCTTGATCCTGCTCTCGCCGCCGTGGCTTTCCCTGGAGGCGACCTCGGTCGAGAGCAGCGCCTCGCAGAAACGCTCGTAGCTCCACTGCTCCTCGCGCGCCCTGTCGGCCAGCCTGGGCAGCGCCCTGGCGGCCGCCGGCGCCTTGAGCGCCCGGAACAGATGGGCCAGCTCGGAGGCTTTGCTCATGCCGGGATCAGGCGGTCG
>Ga0081538_10000068_pt1 | contig 97659 bp, 99 predicted proteins | sample TabmetS5T2R1_FD_71022 | JGI IMG/M metagenome (GOLD analysis project Ga0081538, IMG submission 71022) | Tabebuia heterophylla rhizosphere microbial communities from the University of Puerto Rico - S5T2R1 | ecosystem: Host-associated > Plants > Roots > Rhizosphere ... | reverse complement strand
CTCGCCCATCAGCGGGCGCTTGTCGCGGTCACGGTCACCGCCGCAGCCGAAGACGGCGATCAGGCGGCCCTCCGTGACCTCGCGCGCCGCCAGAAGCACGTTCTCCAACGAGTCGGGGGTGTGGGCGTAGTCGACGAGGACGGCGAACGGCTGACCTTCGTCCACCGGCTCGAAGCGGCCCGGAACGCGCGCGGTGTGAGCCAGCGCCGCCGCCGCTCGGTCGACGTCGATGCCGAGCTCGCCCACGATCGCCAGCGCCGCGAGTGCGTTGGCGACGTTGAACTGGCCGGGCAGTGGGGTTGAGACATCGGTCTCCCCCCGCGGGTGGGCCAGCCGAAACCGCGAGCCGGTCGCGTCGTAGCTGACGTCTGCCGCGCGGTACTGAGCACGCGGATCCCCCTTGGCGGAGAACGTCGTCGCCTCAAGCTCCGCCAGCAGGCGCTCGCCGTAAGGGTCGTCCAGGTTGATCACCGAGCGCTCGGCTGCATCCGACACGAACAGGTGCCGCTTTGCCTGAAAGTAATCCTCCATGTCGGCATGGAAGTCGAGGTGGTCCTGGGTCAGGTTCGTGAACGCGGCCACGGCGAAGCGGATGCCGTCGCTTCGCCGCAGGGCGAGCGCGTGCGAGGAGACCTCCATTGCGCAGGCGCGATCTCCGCTCTCGAGCATCCGGCGAAACGTCGCCTGGAGGTCGATCGCTTCGGGCGTCGTGCGCACGACCTCCTCCTCGATCCCGCCAACGACCCGCTTGACGGTCCCGAGCAGGCCCGTCTGCACTCCCGCGGCCTCCAGCAGGTGACGGACCAGGAACGCCGTGGTGGTCTTGCCGTTGGTGCCGGTGATGCCGACGACCTGCAGCTCGGCCGTCGGATCGCCGTGAAGGCGCACAGCGGCGTGCGCCATGGCGGCTCGCGCGTCGCCAACCACGGCCTGGGTCACCGGGACGTCGAGCTCCAGCTCCCGCTCGACGACGAGCGCCGGGGCGCCCGCCTGAACCGCCAGTGGGGCGAACGCGTGCCCGTCGGACGTGTGACCGGGGACGCAGAAGAACAGGGTCCCGGGCTGCACCCGGCGGCTGTCGTAGGCGAGGGCGTCGATCTCGACGCTGGGGTCGCCCTTGATCTCGACCACGTCGGCGCCCGCAAGCAGCTCGCGAAGCTCCATCGGTTCCGATTCTAAGAACCGCAGCCGCTGTGACGGATGCGATGTAGGTTCGTAGTGCTCGTATGAGAAGCGTCTATCTCACTGCCGCCGTGCTGTGCATCGGCTTGATCGGGGCCGAGCAGGCGATGGCGTGTAGTTGCATCGCCATCAGCACACGGGACGCGCTCGAGCAAAGCGACGCGGCGCTCGTCGGCAAGCTCGTCGAGGTCGATCGGGTCTCGAACGACACGCTGAAGCTCAGCTATCGGGTGAAGCGCGTGTTCAAGGGCGCGCCTGGCCTCGACCGTGGCGATCGGCTGACACTGCGCAGCCTCGACTCGGAAGCCGCTTGCGGACTGCCGCACCGGCGCGACAAGCGGTACGGGCTCCTGCTCGACCGCCGCAACAAGCGGCTGACGGCGAACCTCTGCTCGGTAGTCCCACCCAAGAAGCTGCGGCGCGCGGCCGAGGGCAACGCCAAGGGCAAGCTCTGCGGCCGCGCCTAGTGGCCGCCTGCTACTGCGGCGGAATGCCCAGGTACGGGAGCGCGAACTTGGCGATCTCGCCGAACGCGGGGGCGGCCACGGTGGCGCCGTAGTAGTCGCCCTTGGGGTCGTCGACGACGATCGTGACCAGCAGCTCGGGATTTGAGGCTGGAGCGTAGCCAACGAACGAGGCAACGAACTGGGTGTCCGAATAGGTGCCGTCGACGACCTTCTGCGCGGTACCCGTCTTGCCGGCGAGCGTGTAGCCGGGCACGCTGACGTCGGAGGCGGTACCCCCCTGCGCCTCGCTGAGCACGCCCTCGAGCATCTCGCTGAGCTTGTCGGCCGTCCCCCTGCTCATCACGCGCTTGCCATCCGGCTCGTCGGGTGTCTCGCCGCCTTCGGCTTGGACCAGCCTCGGCGGCCGCAGGACGCCGCCGTTGGCGATCGCCGAGAACCCGGCGGCCATCTGGACGGGCGTCACCGCCAGTCCCTGGCCGATCGGCAGGTTGCCCATCGTCGATCCGGAGTACTCGTCGGTCGGGATCACGATCCCCCGCTCCTCGCCCGGGAAGTCGATCCCCGTTGACTCGCCGAAGCCGAAGTGCCGGATCCAGTGGTCAAACTGCTCCGCGCCGAGCTCGAGCCCGATCTTGACCGCGCCGACATTCGACGACTGGGCCAGGATCTGGGCGACGCTGAGGCTGACATGGCCGCGCTCGTGCGCTTCCTCGATCGTGCGGTCGTACAGGGTGATCGTCGGTGGTAGGTCGAACATGCTCTGCGGGGTGACGATTCCCTCCTCCAGCGCCCCGCCGACCGTGAACGCCTTGAAGGTCGAGCCGGGCTCGTAGGTGAAGCCAGTCGCCATGTTGCCGAGCTCGTCGGGGTCGGTCGACTCCAGCTCGTCCGGATCCACCGGCGGCCAGTTGGCCATCGCCAGCACCTCCGAGGTCTGGGGGTTCATGACGATCGCGGTCGCTCCGTCGGGGTCGTAGTCACGGCCGATGTCGGCGAGGACGCGCTCAGTCTCGGCCTGAATCCCGGCGTCTAGCGTCAGCCGCAGCTCCTCGCCGGTGGTGGCCCCCTCGAGCGTGTCGCGCTCGAGCTCATCGCCGAAGCCGTCCCGCACGATCTCGCGCTCGCCGTTTTCGCCGCGAAGCACGTCGTCCTCCGAGGCCTCGAGGCCGGTCAGCCCCTGGTTGTCGATGCCCACCGTGCCGATCACCTGACCCGCCAGCTCGCCCTGCGGATACACGCGACGGCTATCGGGCAGCAGGTCGATCCCGTGGATGCGGAGCTGTCGCACGCGGTCGGCCGTCGGCAAGTCCACCTTGCGCGCGAGGTAGGCGAATCCCGACTCGCGATCGGCGAGCGTCTTGAGGAGCTCCTGCTCGGGCAGGTCGAGGATCGGCGCCAGCTTGCGTGCCGTCGCCTCGGGGTCCTTGACCTGGTACGGCGTCGCGAACACAGTCGCCGCATCCTCGGAGATCGCCAGCTCCTTGCCGTTGCGATCGAGGATCCGGCCGCGCACACCGGGCACGACGACCTTCTCGGTCTGCTGGCCTTGGGCGTCGGCGCTCAGCGCGCCGCCGCGGACGCCCTGCACCCAGGCGGCACGGGCGATGACGACGCCGAACAGCAGCACGAACAGGGCGAACAGCAGGCCGAGGCGACGGTCGATCAGCGTCATCTCAACCCCCGATCGCGCCCCCGCCGCAGCGCCTCATGGCGAGGCGACTCCTCCCCCGCCGCCGGCCGCTGGGGCCGCCGGCGGGGCCGTTTCGGCGGGCGCGGTCGTCTCCGGCGCCGGGGTCGCCGTGTCGGCCGGTGGAACCTCGGCCGGCGGCGCTGCCGTCTCGGCGGGCGGCGGCGCCATTTCCGTTGTCGTCGCGGGCACCACGGGGGCCGCGGCCAACGCCAGCTCGCCCGAACGAAGCCGGCGTGCTGCCTCGGCGGCGTCCCCGCTCTCCGGCTCCAGGTATCGAATCGAGCCAGGCTCGGGGAACACGAGGCCCAGGCTCGTGGCCAGCCGCTGAACCTTCTGGGAAGAGATCTGGCCTGCGAGCTGGGCCCGAAGGGCTGAGTTCTGCTGCTTCAGCGCGTCCGCCTGGCGCCCGGTCTTGCTCGACGAGGCGTTGAGGCTCAGCGCCATCACGTTGAGCGCGACGATCCCCACCAGCAGCACCGCGAGCGCGCCGATCCAAAGCCGCCCACGAGTCAGGCGCACGACGAGGCCGGAGTTGGCCAGGCCGCCGACTGCACCGGCTGTGGCACCCACGGCAACCGGCACCAGCCGGCCCGGAATCGGGGTGGCGTGCGCGCGCCGGCGCCGCTTGGGCGCTGCGGATCGACGCCGCGGCGCAGCGCGTCGCGCGGTCGCGGATCGGGCGCTCTTTCTGGCTGTCGCGGTCGCGGCCACGGGCCTCTACCTTTCGTCCTCGACGGCGCGGATCTTGCGTGCGCAGCGCAGCCGGGCTGAGCGCGAGCGCGGGTTCTGCTCGGCCTCGGTTTCGCTCGCAGCGACCGCGCGGCGGGTCACGAGCTCGGCCTCGGGCTCGCGCCCGCATTGGCACACGGGAAGATCGGGCGGGCAGATGCAACCGCGGGCGCGATCGCCAAGAAACTTCTTCACGCGGCGGTCCTCGAGCGAGTGAAACGAGATCGCGGCCAAACGCCCACCGACGTCAAGCAGCCGCCAGGCCGCGGGCAGCGCCCGGTCGAGTGAGTCGAGCTCGGAGTTCACCGCGATCCGGATCGCCTGGAAGCTGCGCTTGGCCGGGTGTCCGCGGCCGAACCGGTAGGCAGGCGGAACCGCCTCGCGAACCGCGTCGACCAGCTCCCCGGTCGTCGCCAGCGGCCGCCTGGAGACGATCTCCGCCGCGATCGCACGGGCGTGGCGCTCCTCGCCCAGCTCGCGCAGGATCGACGCCAGCCGATCCTGCGGCCACTCGTTGACGACCTCGCGAGCCGAGAGCTTCTGCCCCGGATCCATGCGCATGTCGAGTGGGGCGTCGTAGGAGTAGGAGAAGCCGCGCTCCCAGGCGTCGAGCTGGAGCGAGGAGACGCCGAGGTCCAGATACACGGCGGCGGCCGCGACGCCTTGTGAGGCGAGCTCGGAGAGGGCATCGGCGAAGTCGACCGGGATGAACCGCGTCTCGCACTCGGCCTCAGCCGCAAACTCCTCGAAGCGCTCGGCGGCGGCCGGATCGCGGTCGATCGCGATCAGCTTGCCCGTGGGCCCCAGACGCTCGGCGACCAGGCGCGCGTGGCCGCCGCCGCCGAAGGTGCAGTCGACGACCAGCTCGCCGGGCTGCGGATCGAGCAGGGTGACCAGCTCGGGGGCCAGGACGGGGACGTGCTCGGTGGGCATGTACGTCAGTGTGGCCATCGCAGGATCGCCGCTCACCTCACTGGCCTGACTCGCCGGCGAGCTCTTCGGCCATCCGCTCGGCCTGCTCGGAGATTTCCGCGTAGTGCTCGCTCCAGCGTTCGGGGCTCCAGACCTCTAGGTGGTCGTCGGCGCCGACCACGACGCACGCCCCCCGAAGGCCAGCGTGCTCGATCAGGTGCCTTGCGAGGCGCACCCGCCCAGCCGAGTCGAGCGACTCGTCCTGAGCCGTGGCGTTGAAGCGGCGGACCATCATCCGCCCGCGGCGCCCCAGCGGGCTCAGCCCGCCGAGCACCTCGTCGGTGAACTTTTCATAACCGCTCGTTGAGAAGACGGCGACGCAGGAGTCGAGGAAGGCGACGAGTACCACTCCCTCATCGAGCGCTGCCCGGAACCGGGCCGGGATCGTGAGCCGGTCCTTGGAGTCGAGGGAGTGCTCGTATTGACCGCGAAACGCCAACTGTGGGGTCCTCTCTCGAGTGGGCGCTCACCTGCGGCCGCCCTGGCCGGAAAAGAATTTGGACCGGAGTGGTGAGGTGGGAGGAACCTCGCCACCCCGGTCCCTGGGTCAACTCGCTGGGCCACGCTAACCCACTCTGCCCCACTTTGCAACACCGTTGTGGTCGTGCATTGGAGCCGATCCGTCGGACGGAATTGCTAGCCGGGCTTCCTAGGTGCGTCTTTCCCGCATGAGAATGCGGTTTCTGTCGCCCGCTGGCGGCTTCCCGGGGCACCAGCGCGGCGACGCGTTCTGCAAGGCGTTTTGCAGGAGGGCTTGGCGATAGGCTGCGCCGCCGATGAGCGAGCCGCCGCCCGGAGCAACCTCCCCGGACGACTTCGTCCGCCGCCGCCGGAAGACCTGTCACCGGTTCCCGACGACGCGGGCGACACCCGCGGCTACCACTTCCGGCGCCTCCTCGGCAAGCCGCTGACGTGGATCCTCGGCGGAACCGTCGCCCTGATCGCCTTCGTCGCGATCGCCCCGGCGGGCCACGTGGCGATCGGCGGCGCAGTGGCCGCGGGCACCCTGCTCGTCACCGTGCTGGTCGTCTACCTACCGGCCCGCGGCAAGGCCGAGGCCGACTTCTTTCGCGCCTACTCGGAGGGCCGAGACCTCCGCTGGGCGTCAGGGCGCGGCAGCCTGCCGCCAGTCACGCCGCTGCTTCGGCGCGGCGACGACCGTTACACCCGACAGACCCTCCAGGGCGTGCTCCGGGTGCGGGCCTCAGAAACCTCGTAGAAGCGCGTCCGAGTGCGCGATGATCGCCGCCAGGATCGTCAGCAGCACCGAGGGCACCAGCACCAGGGCGATCACGAGCTGGATCTTCGGCGCGGCGCGCGCGGCTCGCTCGCCGATGCGGCGCCCCGCATCGCGCCGGAGGGCGCGCGCCTGAGCGTGCAGCTGTCCGGCCAGCGGCGATCCGTAGCGCCTGGAGCGTTCGAGCGCAGCCGCAAGAGCGCCGACCTCCGCTCCGCCAACGCGCCGCCGCAGCCGGTCGATTGCGTCGCCCTGGGAGGCGCCGCACTCGATCTCGGCGACCGCGAGGGCGAGCTCACCCGCCAGCGGTCCGTGGGTGCTCGACGCGATCTCACCCAGGCCGCTCGCCGGGCTCCGACCCGATGCCGCGCCGACCGCGAGCAGGTCGAGGGCGTCCGGGAGGGCGGCGACCAGACGCTCGCGGCGATGTCTCGCCCGCCGCTCGAGCACGGCGTCCGGGGCCAGGAATCCGGCCGCCACCAACACGGCGAAAGTGACCGCGCCCAGCCTGCCGCCGAGCGCTGGCACGGCCGCGAGCGACACCGGCACCGCTGCCACCGCGCAGCCGAGCTTGGCGGCAAGGACCGTTGCAGGGCTCAACCGCTCCTCCAGCCCGGCCCGGGCGAGGCGGTTCGGGATCCCGAGTCGCGGGCCCGCCTCGCTAAACGACCGGACTCGACCCCGTGACAGCGCGACAAGCGCGCGACGACCGCGGCGGGCCGCGCCCGTTTCGGCGGCGCCCATCAGCTCCCAAGCGGCGCCAAAGCCGAGCAAGACCGCCAGGGCGATCAAGGCGGCCACCGTCATGGAGCCGCCGACCTCACGGCCCCGTAACGCGACCCAGCCTGCGGATGGCCGCGAAGCCGATCAGCTGCAGACCGGCCGCGCAGAGCAGGATGGTCGCGGCGGCTGGATCGGCGAGGAGACCGAAGACGAAGCCGGGCTCGAGCAACTCGGCCAGCACCCCCGCGCCAACCGGCATCGCCACCACCAAGAGGCCGGTGAAGCGGGCCTGCGCCGTCGCCGAGCGCGCGTCGGCGTCGGCACGGTCGCGCGCCGCCGTCGCGGCCGCGAAGCGCCGCAGCAGTGACGCCAGATCTCCGCCTCCCACCTGCTCGGAGAGCAGCGCGACGGCAAGGGCGTCGAGGCGCTGCGAGCGCATCCGGTGCTGCCAGCTCGAGAGCGCAGCGCGGGTCGGCACGCCGAGCTCGAGCTCGGCCCGCACGCGAGCCATCTCCACGGCCGGCGGGCCCTCAATCGATGCCGCGACTCCGCCCAGCGCCGCGCGCACGGAGCGTCCAGCCGCAAGGGTGTCGGCGAGGGAGATCGCAATCTCCGGTAGGCCCCTCTCGACCGCAAGCCGGTAGCGGTGTCGGCGCCGCCCGATCGCAGCGGTTGCCACGCCTGGCCCGGCGACCGCGAACAGCAACGCCGGACCGGGTCCCAGCAGCACGAGGCCCGCCGCCAGCATTCCCGCGGCGCCAACGGCCGCCAGCCGGCGGCGCTCGGCCTCGGTCGGCACATACCCCTCGCGCCCGGCCCGGCGAAGCGGTTCGATCGCGAGCGCAATCCAGCGCGCAGCGGCCGGCGTGGCTGTGATCGCCTCGCGGATCGCGACGACGGCCAGGCCGCCCGCTGCAGCTCCGAGAAGCAGGGGCGCCAAGCCGCTCATCGCCGCCACAGCTCCCGTACGCCGAGCGCTCCAGCGGCGGGATGCACCTCCCCAACCTCCGTCACCACCCGAGCCCCGTCCGCGCCGCGGACGAGGTGGACGACGATGTCGATGCCCCGGGCCATCTGCTCGCGTATCGCAGCGTGAGGGAGCCCGATCCCGGCCATCAGCGCTAGCGTCTCAACGCGCCGAAGGGCGTCCTCCGGCGAGTTTGCGTGCACAGTCGACAGCGCGCCCTCGTGCCCGGTGTTGAGCGCTGTGAGCAGGTCCAGTGCCTCAGGTCCGCGCACCTCGCCGATCACGATCCGGTCGGGCCGCATCCTCAGCGCGTTGCGAAGCAGGTCGCGGATCGTGACGGCACCTCGACCCTCGACGCTGGCCGGACGGCTCTCCAGGCGTACGACGTGCGGCTGACGCAGGCGCAGCTCTGCTGCATCCTCGATTGTCACCACGCGCTCGCCCGGATCGATCCACGCAGACAGCGCGTTCAGCAGGGTCGTCTTGCCTGAGCCCGTGCCGCCCGAGACCAGGATGCTGCGCCGCGCGCGCACCGCCTCCGCGAGCAGCTCGTTCAGCTCGTCGGTCAGAGTGCCGCTGGCGACGAGCTCGTCGGGATCTGGGCGCGCGGCGGTAAAGCGGCGCACGCACAGCGCCGGACCATCCACTGCCAGCGGCGGGATCACGACGTTGACCCGCGAGCCGTCGGCGAGGCGGGCGTCGGCCATCGGGTTGAGCTCGTCGACCCGGCGCCCCACGGGCGCCAGGATGCGCTCGATCGCGTCGCGAAGCTCGCGCTCGGTGTCGAAGCGCACGTCGGCCCGCTCGATCGTCCCGCTGCGCTCGACGTAGACCCGACGGTGGCCGTTGACCATCACCTCCTCCACCTCCGGATCCGCGAGCAGCTCTTCGAGTGGACCGAGCCCGACCGTGTCGCGGAGGATGAGGTCCGCGATCGCCGCCCGGCTACGGTCCGACAGCACCGCCGCCTGCTCGTCGACGAGGCGCCGGACCGCCGCTGAAAGGTCGCCATCGGGTTCTCTGCCGGCGGCCGCTTCGGCCCGGCGGCGCTCGACGAGCTCGCTACGCAGCTCGGCGGCGACGGCACGCGCGTGATCGTCGGCAGTGGTCACATGGTCTTGAGGCGGGCCGCCGCCGGATCTCTCCCCCGCCACGCGCGTGGTGTGATCCACGGGACAGGTCCTAAGCTCAATTGCATGGAGGCGATCGAGGCCAGCGAGTGCGACATCACCGCGCTCGAGGTCGACGCTATCGCCAACGCGGCCAACACCGATCTCAAGCACGGCGGCGGGGTAGCCGGGGCAATCGTCCGCGCCGGAGGCCACGAGATCCAGGAGGAGTCCGACGAGCTGTCGCCGATCGAGCTGGGCAACGCGGTGGCTACCGGAGCAGGCGAGTTACCCGCCAAGTGGGTGATCCACGCGGCCACCATGCATCTCGGCGGCCCGACGTCCGCCGAGATCATCCGGAACGCGACCGCCAGCACGCTCCGGGTAGCTGACGAACTGAGTGCCAAGTCGCTCGGCCTCATCGCTTTCGGAACCGGTGTCGGCGGCTTTCCCGTCGACGACGCCGCGCGCATCGAGGTGGAGGAGGTGCGCCGCCACCTCGACCAGGGCAGCGCGCTGGAGCGCGTCGTGTTCTGCGTCCGGGGCGAGGACGCCGTGAAGGCTTTTCAGGAGGCGCTGGCGAGTCAAGGGGAACGCCGCTAGCGCCCGATCAACCGCACGGCCCGGGCGAAACTGTCCGCCTGGATCAAGCGCAGAGCCTGACTGCGCGTAAGCGCGAGGGTCGCAATCCAGCTCTCGGCGGGAGACCCTGGGAGGGCATCGCCCGGCGCCGCCTCTCCTCCGGCCCGAAGGTCGAGCAGCGGCACCGACTCGGCTGCAACGTACGTCCGTCCCGCTCCGCCACCGGGTCCGGGCTCGGTGGTGACGACCACGTCCACGCGGCGGCCGCGCGTGGGCCCGGACGTCAGGGCGCCGGCAGCCGACACGGAGATCTCCACCGGGCGACGACCGGCGCCCAGCCGTTGTGGTCGGTCACGGCGCTCTCCAGACGGAAGCCGAAGCTGTGTCGCCAGCACGTACGCCCCAGCGGGCACTTGGGCAGCCGGCGCGCGCCCAACCGCCGCCGCAGGGTCCGTGAGCGCGCCGGCCGGGACGAAGCGGTCGGGTATTCGACGTACCTCGAGCGCGCCCTGGACGTCCTCGGCCGTGAGCGGCCGGTCGGCGGGGAGCGGCTCCCGCGCGACCACGACAGGCCGCAGCGGACCAAGTTGTGCTGCCACGTCGGAGCGGTAGCCGCCGGCGAGGCCTGCCGAAAGCGCCGCGCACGCGAGCGCAGCCGCCGCGAACGCGGCGGCGCGTGCGCGCCGGCTCATGCGTCGGCGAGTGGGAGCTCGAGCAAAGCGATCGAGCCGGCGTCGCCGCGATGGAACGCGAACCGTCCGCCGTGCTCGGCGGCGAAGCGCGCCACGATGCCGAGCCCGTGGCCGCGCCGCGGATCGGGTGCGCCGCTCGAATGCCGCCGGAGCGGTCCCGCGATGCAGGCGACCCGCCCGCCCGGCGCGCCGTCGGCGACGGAGATCCGCAGCCGACCCTTCAGGCTGCGCGCCGTGACCCGGATCCGCGTGCCGCCGTGCTCGAGCGAATTGCTGATGAGGTTGTCCAGGGCGCTCGCGATGGCTTCGCGCCGAGCCCTGATTGTCGGCTCGCCCATCGGCAGCTGAAGCTCGAGCTCGCGACCGAGCATCGCCGCCGGCGAATGCCAGCGGCCAACCGCTTCGGCGAGCACCTTACGGGCGTCGAGGGGAGGCTGGTCGCGATGCGGGCGCTCGCCGTTGATCTCGGCATCGAGGTCCGCGAGCGCCGTCAGTGCCGCGTCGAGGTGACGCGCTCCCTCACGCGGCCTGGCGCCGCCGCTCGCCGCACGATCGAGCGCCATCACCTGGAGGGGACGCCGCAGCTCGTGGAGCGCGCGGTTGAGCGCCTGCCGGCGACGGCCGGTGCGAAGCCGATCGACGGTGACGGCAAAGGCAAGCGTCGCGGCCAGCGGCCAGGTCGTCGCGGCTGCCTCAACGAGCGCCGTCACCGCTCGGCTCCGGCGCGTCGATCAGGCGATACCCCACTCCCCAGCAATTCACCACGTAGCGCCCGACCTCGGGGTCGAGCTTGCGCCGCAGCCGACTGGCGTGAGAGTCGAGCGTGCGCGTGCGCCCCATGGAACGAAAGCCCCACACGTCGCGCAGCAGCTCCTCCTTCGTGAAGACGCGGGTGGGCTCGGCGGCCAGCGCGCGCAACAGAGCGAACTCCTTGTTGGCCAGCTTTACCGGCCGACCCGCGACCCGAACCTCGCGGCGAGCGGTGTCGACGACGATCTCGCCGACGCGAAGCGGGCCCTGGCGCCGCCCGGCGCGACGCCAGAGCACCGCTCGCACCCTCGCCGCCACCTCGGGGTAGTGGAACGGCTTGACCACGTAGTCGTCCGCGCCCGCTCCGAAGCCGCGCATCTTGTCGGCGTCGGTGCTGCGCCCGCTCAAGATGATCACCGGGAGCTCGGGGTCGTAGCGGCCGGTCGCGCCCTCGGAGGCGCGCACCTCGCGCAGCACCTCGAGGCCGAACGCGTCGGGCAGCCGCAGGTCGAGCAGCAGCAGGTCGGGCTGCTTGTAGTGGCAGAGGCGAAGTGCATCGGAGGCTGAAGGCGCGGGCAGAGCCCGGTAACGATCCGCCTCGAGGTTGTCGCAAAGCATCTCAAGCGTCGGCGCGTCGTCCTCGCAAACGACCACGGCGGGAAGCGGCTCGTCGTTGGGCAGCGTCAACCCACGCCTCCCGGGCGGCGGGCCGGCAGCTCGAGCACGGCGTCGGCCCGAGGCTCGCGAAAGATCCGGTTGGGCGGCGCGGAGCCGCGAACCGAGATCGGGGCCCGCCGGTCGTCGAGGAAGATCAGGTGCAGCGGGAAGCGCATCCCGAAGGTGTGGACGCTGCGACAGCAGGGAATCAGCAGGCCCTCGCCGGCGCGGCTGGCCCTCAGCAGCGCGAGGCCCAAGAGGCGGGAGAGCGCCGTCGCCGCGACGGGCACCGACCGCCCGGCGAGCTCGGCGCGGTGGAGGCCGCGGAATCGAAACGGTTGACGGCGTGCGTTCACATTCCCCGCGAACCCCGGGGCCACGGCGCGCGCCCCCCGCTGGCCCTGAAGACCTTGTGTGCGCTAACTCTCGCCGAGGAGGACGGCGTGAGGTAGGGTCGCCTCATCGTGTTTCGCGCAGATCATTCGCAGAACCGATCGCCGCTCCGGTCTGAGAAGTTCAGGGTGCGGAATGTCAAGATCGGCGGAGTAACGCGGGTAGCCATAGTCGGGGAGCTTGCCGAAGGCACCTGCGAGCACCTGGCGTCCGCGTGGGCGGAGGCGCTGAACGGAGACGCTCCTGTCGTGATCGATCTCGAGGACTGCACGTTCATCGATTCAATCGGCCTCGACCTGATCGTTCGGACCGCGACCCGACTGCACAAGGAGCGGCGAACGCTCGTGGTGTTCAACGCAAAAGGTCCGGTCGGCGAGCTCCTTCGAATCACCGACGTGGCGTCTCTCGAGGGACTCCTCGTTCACGGATAGATCGCCGAGCGTGCAACCACTCGCCCACGCACGAGTTCGTGCGTGCGCCGGCCCTCGGCATTCGCAAGGATGGCGGCCCTGGGGCGAACCCCGACGCCGAGTGCAAAGATCGGGGTTGAGATCGGATCGGAGACGTGGAGAAGGCAACTCGCAGAGGCAACTACGAATCGGGGGCGGACTACGTCCTCGAGTACGGCGAGTTGCGGTTCTCGTTCAACGAGCAGGACTTCGCCCAGCGGGTCGAGCAGGCGGCGGTCAAGCTCGACTTCGTCGACACCGGCCTCTCGAACGAGGAGCTCGTCGATCTGCTCGAGCTCGCGGTCAACGGCGAGATCCGGGAACCCACGTCGGAGCTCGGCGAGCACATAAACGAGCATTGGACGGAGCTCGTCGGGCCGGCCAACCGCAGCCTCGTCCACTGGATTCGGCGACTCGTCTTCCGCGGCGCCTGGCTCGACCAGCGGGTCAAGGAGGGCGAGCTCGACGTCGTCTTCGACCCCGACACGCACACCTTCGGCTACGTTCAGCCCGAGCGCGACTCCGAGCCGATCGAGCTCTCCCGCGAGCCCTCCTGGGCTCGTCTCGCTTACAGGCGCTAGTCGATCCCTGTCACGATCGGCGGGTGGCGGCGCCACCCGAGCTTGCCGGACCTCGCGTGCGGTTGGTGCCGTGCGCTCCGGAGCATTACGCCCGGCTGCGAGAGATTCACCTCGAGCCCGAGGTGCGTCGCCGGTGGCAGGACCCGGCCGACGACTTCCCCGCCAACATGACCCGCAGCATCAACTACACCGTGATGCTCGACGAGCGGGTCATCGGCTTCGCCCAGTGGTACTCAGAGGCCGAGACGATTATCCGTTTTGCCGGCCTTGATCTCTTTCTCGATCCGGCGGTTCACGGGCGCGGGCTCGGTCTCGAGACCGTGCGGGTTCTGTGCGCGCACCTGATCGACGACCACGGCTTTCACCGCATCGTGGTCGACCCAGAGGTTGAGAACGAGATCGCGATCGCCTGCTTCCGCAAGGCTGGCTTCCGGCCCGTCGGCGTCCTGCGGCAGTACATGCGCGACCCCGTCGGCGCCTGGAAGGACGGCCTGCTCATGGACTTGCTCGCGGAAGAGCTCGTTCGAAACTAGGTCCGTTCGCGCCGCTCGACCTCGCGCCTCTCGTGCCACGACTCGATCACGAGCTTGTCGCCGGCTACGCTCGTGACGCCGAGCTCGGTGACGTCGCAGCGAAACAGGTGGTACGGGCCGGACGGTTGATCGGAGCCGCTGCAGGCGGCCGGTTCGGGCGCCTCGGCCTCGACCTGCTGCCAGCCCGCCCGCTAGTCCAGGCGCTCGAGCAGCTCGGCGTTTGTGGTGGAGTCCTGGATGCGCTCGCGCAGGAACCGGGCGGCGTCGGGCGGCTCGAGCTCGGCGAGCCTGGCCCTGAGCCGCCGCACCGCGTCGAGCTCGTCGGAGTCGCGCAGCTGATCCTCGTTGGATATCCAGCATTCGCGCGCGACGATCGCCGGATGCACGTCCTCGGCGGCGAGCTTGGGATCGAGGGTGATCAGAGCGCTCTCGGTCGTGAACACGGCCCGGTCAGCCTCGCCCTCGTCGGGGGCGTCAGCGAGCACGGTTCCGACGACGGTCAGAGATCCACCGCCCGCGAGGTTGCGGCCCGACCCGAACAGCCGCTTGACCTCCTCGGCGTTGCCGGCGGCCAGCGCGAGGCGCGAGAGCGAGTCGCAGAGCACCATCACGTCCTCGCCGGACTCAGCCAGACGGTGAGCGCGCGCGAGCGTCAGCTCGGCGACGTGGACCTGGTCGCGGGGCGCCGTCTCGCCGGTGGCGATGCCGAACTCGGTGTCGGGCATCTCCCCCCGCCACTCCGCCGCATCGTCGGAGCTCTCGTCGATCAGCAGGACAAGCACGTGCAGCCGCGCCTCGCTCGCCGCCCGGGCTATGCCGCGCAGCAGCGAGGTTCGACCCGATTGCGGGGCGGCGCGCACGAGCACCCGCTGCCCGAGCGCCACCGGGGCGAGCAGGTCGACCGCTCGCAGCAGCACGTCTTGCGAATCGCCGTCGAGCGGCAGCCTCTGCACCGGCGGGGTCGGCGGCAGAGCGTCGAACCTCGGCCGCGCCTCGGCCAGCGGCTCGGCGCCGTTGACTTGATCCACGTGGACCAGAGCCCGGTGGCGTTCGTCGCGCCGGGGCTCGCGTGCGGGCCCGGCCACCTCGTCGCCCGGCCGCAGCTCGCACCGGCGCACCTGCGAGGCCGAGATGTAGACGTCCTCGGGGTCCGGATGCAGGCCGGAGATGCGCAGAAAACCAAAACGCTGGCGCGTCAGCTCGAGGATGCCAGACACCTCGACTGTGGGCTCGTCATCACGGTCGCGAGGCCCCTCGGCGTCAACCTCGACGGCAGGCTCCTGATCGGACGTGATCACGGCCCCTTCCGCCGGGATGTCGTCGGGCTCCAAAGCGGCGATCAGCTCCTCGCGGCGCATCCGCCTGTAGCCCTCGATCCCCTGCTCTTCCGCGCGCTCGTGGAGATCCGCAAGGTGAAGCTGTGAGACGTCGTTATCCGGCATCCGGCGGGACGATACCCGCGGCGCCTCAGGAAACTCCCGCCGGGTCGATCCCCTCGGCACGCGCCTCCTCCACCCAGGCCTCGGCCTGCCTGCGAACGCGATCTTCGTCCCAGCCGAGCTCCGCCCCGATCGCCTCCGCGACGGGCTTGACCGATTCGGCGGTCCGCAGCTGCGGCGCCGCGATCAATCCCAAACGTGTGCGGCGCAGGAGCACGTCGGCGACGGTGCGCGCCTGCTCAACGCGGGCGGCGATGGCCGCCTCCGCGAGCAGGTCGGGCTGTCCCTCGACGATCGGCGCGGCGAGCTCCGGCCGCTCCCCGGCGAGTCGCAGCACCGCGCGGCCGGCGTGGCCGTAGCGCAAGCCGAGCACGTCGCGGTAGCCCGCGGGCAGGTCGCTCTCCGACAACCCCTCGGGCGGATCGAGGTCCCCTTCGCCGGCAGCCAGGCCCAGCGGGGTGTCGTCGGTGCGGCACTCGGCGTCGCGGCCCTCTCGCTCGACCATGCGGTCGACGACCAGCTTCGCCATCCGCCGCCACGTGGTGAGCTTGCCGCCGGTGATGGTCAGCAGGCCGGACGAGGTCTCATAGAGCTCCGCCTTGCGCGAGATGTCGACCGACTTTCGCGGGTCGCCAGTGGAGATCAACGGCCGCACGCCCGCGTAGGCGCCGGTGGCATCCGCCGCACTCAGCTTGAGTCCGAAGAACGAGTTGGCCGCGTCGAGGAGGTAGCCGATGTCCTCGGCGGCCGGCTGAACGTGGGCGAGGTCGCCCTCGTAGTCGTTGTCAGTGGTCCCGATCAGCGTCCGGCCGTACCACGGCAGGGCGAAGATGGTTCGATCCTCGCCGGCGGGGACGATGCAGGCCGCGCGGTTGAGGGGCAACTGCTCGGACGACACGGTGACGTGCGTGCCTCGGCTGGGAGCGATGCGCGGCACCTCTTCCTCCTCCAGGATCTCCTCGGGCCGAATGCGATCGGCCCAGACCCCGGTGGCGTTGATCACGTTGTCGGCCTCGATCTCGAACTCCTCGCCGGATTCGACGTCACGGCAGAACACGCCGTCCGCCCGCCCGGAGCGGTCGATGAGGCCGGTCACCTCGGCGCGGTTGACCGATACGGCGCCGTAGCGCTCGGCCTCGCCGAGGATCGTGAGCACCAGACGGACATCGTCGGTCTGGCAGTCGTAGAACAGATATGCGCTCTTGGGATTACGCGCCGCCAGGGCGGGGATCAGCTCGACGACCTCATCCGCGTCGATGGTGCGGTGGCGATCGGGAGCCCAGTAGTCGTCGCCCTGTTCGCGCTCCGCGCGCTCGCGGCGACTCATCCCGACCCTGGTGGTCGCCATCACGTCGTACATGTTCAGCCCGATCCCGATCATCCGCGAGCGGCGGTCCTCGCCGATCGTGGGCACTAGGAACGGCGTCGGGTAGACCAGGTGCGGCGCCAGCTGCACCATGAGCTGGCGCTCGAGCAGCGCTTCGCGGACCAGCCCTAGGTCGAAGTTCTGCAGGTACCGCAGCCCCCCGTGCACCATCTTCGACGAGCGGCTGGAGGTGCCGACGGCGTAATCGTCGCGCTCCAGGAGCGCCACCGTGTAGCCGCGCGAGGCCGCGTCGAGCGCCGTTCCCGCGCCGGTGATCCCGCCGCCGATCACGATCACGTCGAAGCGCTCGCCCGTCACCGCCTCCAGGGCTCGCTCGCGCGAGAGCATCAGCGCAGATAGGTGGCGACGCTCGCTGCCGGCTCGCGCTCGGGCGCGGCCCGTTCCTGCACGGGGCGCCCGAGGTGGATCAGGCTCACGAAGCGCTCGTCGTTCCCCATCCCCACCGCCGCCCGTCCCTCTTCGGTGCGCAACACCTCGGGCGTTCGCCAGTAGCCGGCGAGGCCGCGGGCGTGCGCGGCGAGCAGCACGATGTAGGCGGCGCAGGCTGTGGCGTGCAGGTCCTCCTCGTCCTGGACAAGATCGCCCCCCAGCTTCGCCGAGCAAACCACGAGAGTCGGCGCGCGATCGAGCTTGGTCGCCGCCTCGGGGCCGGCCGCATCCTTCAGCCGCTCGAGCGCCTCGGGGCCGAGCACCCGGAAGCGCCATGGATTCGTGAGGTGATGGTTCGGCGCCCAGCGAGCGAGCTCGAAGAGCTCGTCGAGCACAGCGGGCTCAACCGGCCCGGGCTTGTACGCCTTGTGGGTGCGCCGGGTGCGAATCGCCTCGTCGACATCCATCTCACGAAACGTAGCGGGGCTACGGAAGGCGGCGGCGATACCAGAGGAACCCCGCGGCGAGCGCGCCGGCGAGCAGCCCGAGCCCGCCGCCGACGTAGGCTGCGGGGCCTGGGCCGTCGTCGCCGTCGTCGGACGAGGCCGCCGGCGGATCGGGCGCTTGGACGGCGAACGCGGTTTCCGAGGCAACGCCGCCTTCGGGACCAGGCCGCGAGCCGTCGCTCGGCGCATCGGGGCTCGTGGAGCCGTCGCGCTGCCGACCTCCGCCCGCATCAGGCTGTCCGCCGTCTCCCCCACCTGATCCAGCGTTGCCCTCCTCCGCCGAGGCACCGCCAGCCGACGACGCGGACCCGTTCGCCGGGGCCGCCGCGTCATCACCGCTCGATTCCTCGCCGGAGCGCCCACCCCGCTTTGCGCGAGGCACCGCCGCAAGCGGGAACGCCTTGCGCTTCACCGCCAGCAACGCCTGCGCCGTCACCCAGATCGGGGTCTGGTCGCTTGCGGACGAGTAACTGTAGTGGCCGTCCGAGGCCTGGCGCGCGCGCAGGTAGTCGAGCGGGCTCTTTTCGCCGCGGCGCACACTGCCTGGCGAAACTCCAGCCGCAACCAGGCCCTGCACGGCCCAGGCGGTCGACTGCGAGTTCGTCACCCCGGTTTCGTTCAGACCCCAGCCTCCGCCGGGCCGCTGAGATTCGCGCAGGTACTTCACGCCGTCGCCGACCGCACCACCGCCGCCCGGAGCGGCGAGGGCCTGCAGGGCGGCCCCGGTCGAATCGGGGTCGCTTGGCGCGCCGGGGTTGAAGCCCCAGCCTCCGTCGCTGTTCTGCGCGTCGCGCAGCCACTGCGCCGAGCGCGAGATCTCCGAGCCCGACCCATCGGCCGCGCGGAGCGCCAGCACCCCGAACGCCGTCAGGTTCACCTGGCCCTCAAACGCGCCGTCGCTCGAGCGCCTCGAGCGCAGCTGAGCCACGAGGTCGCTGCCTGCAAAACGGCGAGGGTTTCGACCCGCGGCGTCGAGCGCCAGGATCGTGCGTTCGAGGTCGCCCGTCGAACGCAGGCGATCGATCCGCGAGCGCAGGAACGCCACGGGGCTGCGACCGCCGCTGCGAACGTCCAGCGGGTTGCGTCCGGCGGCTTCGAGGCCGAGCATCGTCCAGCCAGTCATTGCCGGGTTCGTCCGGTAGCCGGGAGCGGCGGCAAAGCCGCCGTCGGCAGCCTGATTGCGCTCGAGGTAGGCGCGGGCGGATCCGGCTCCCGACGCCTGTGCCGGAGCCCCCTGGGCCGGCTCGCCCGACGCCGTGAGCGCGGCGCCCGAGATCACCAACGCGAGCAATGCAAGCGGTAACGCCGGCGCCGGGCGCCACCTGAACTCCAGCCTGGTCCGGTAGCGCGAGATCATCCGCACCAGCGCGGGACCCGCAGCGAACGCGATTGCGAAGTTCCCCGCCGCGTGCGCGACGTTGAACGGAATCCCTCGGCCCGAGAGCGTCAGGTAGCGGTCGAGGGACTGCTCACCGCCATAGGTGACCATGACCGAGAAATCCAGCAGCGCGCCGTATGCGAGCCCGGCTGCCGCACAGACGATCGCGAGACCGAGTCGCCCGAGCCGCCGAGCAGTCAGCGTCGCAACCAGCGCGCCCCCGACACCGACCAGGCCCCAACCGGCCATCTGCCATGCCGTCCACGGCCCTTGGCCGAGCCAGATGTTGGAGATCGGCGCCGCAAGCGCCCCGACTGCAAACCCCGGCGCACCGCCGAGCGAGTAGCCGGTGAGCAGCGCCACGTCGGTGGTGCCCACGACGTTGGGAATCGGGGCCAGCACGAGCCGCCCGGCCACGGCGAGCGCCGCCAGCGCGGCAACGAGTGCCACCAGTCGCGCCGGCGGTCGCGCGCGCTCGTACCACGCGAAGCCGCTGGCGATCACCAGGGCCAAGCCGACGAACACGGCGGCCTGCCAGCTCACGTCGAACAACTCCCGCGGCTGCTCCGCTTCGCGTCCGCTGCCGCGGGGCGTGGGCCTACGCCGGACCCGGCAGGCACCTCCGCATCGACCGCGACTTCGTCGGTAGCCCGGACCAACATCTCCGCACCTTGCTCCGGGGTGATCGCGCCCCCTTCCCCGAGGATTCGCGCAACCTCGGTGGCGAAATACCAACCGCCCGAAAGCACCTCGTCCGCGGCGCCGTCGGCGAGGACGTCGCCGTCGCCCAGCAAGACGACGCGACGGGCAAACCGCGCGGCGAACTCGACGTCGTGGGTGGCGACCAGCACGCCGGCGCCCCGCGTGGCCAATGCAGCGATCCATTCGCCGAGCTCGCGCTTGCGCGCCGGGTCCATGCCACGGGTGGGCTCGTCGAGGCAGATCGCACCCGGGAGGCCGTCCCCGGTGCGGCCCGCCATCACGATCGCCAGCGCCAGTCGCTGACGCTCGCCTCCCGACATGTCGCGAGGATCGGCGTCGATGGCCCACTCGAGGTCCACGGCCCGCAGCGCCGCGAGGCCCTCATCTCCCGGCAGCTCCTCGCCGACCCGTTCGCGGACGAAGAGGTCAGCGGGTGCCTGCGGAAGCAGCGCGCAGCCGCGCTGCGCGTCAACCGCTCCGCGGACCGGCTCGACTAACCCGGCCATCGCGCGCAGCAGCGTCGTCTTACCCGCGCCGTTGCGGCCCATCAAGGCAACGGTCTCCCCCGCCCCGATCCGTAGTGAGACGCCGCGCAGGACGTCTCGGACAGCATCCCCGGCGTCGAGCTCGACCCAGAGGTCACGGGTCGACAGGACGGTGAACAACTCCGGCGAGATCCTCCGCTCCGCGTCCGGTCTCGCCGGGCTAGGGCCCGTTACCGGACCCGGCAGGACGTAGCCACCTGCACCGCGACTACCGTCGCTAGCCCGGGCGAGCTGGTCGCGGGCCGCCTTTACCGACGTAGGAATGGGCCGCAGCCCGGCCAGCGAGAACAGGCGCGCGCCGGGGGTCGCCAGGGCCGGGTCCGACTCGAGCGCCCAGTCGAGAAACGGACCCGGGCGCCCGTCGATGGCGATTCGCCCCTCATGCATGGCGACGACGCGATCGGCTGCCGAAAGGCATCGCTCGAGCCGATGCTCGGCGAGGACGACCGCAAGCCCCCACTCCTCGTTGAGCCTGCGGATCAGCCCGATCAGCTCGTCGCCGGCCACGGGGTCGAGCTGGGAGGTCGGCTCGTCGAGCAGGACCAGGCGCGGCCGCAGCACCAGCGTGGCGGCTAGCGCCACGCGCTGCAGCTCGCCGCCCGAGAGCGTGTCGGTAGTCCGGTCCAGCAGCGGACCAATTCCGAGGGCGAGGGCCACCTCCTCGATCGCGCGGGCCCTGGCGGCCGCAGGCTCGCCGCGCAGCTCCAGTGGCAGCGAGAGCTCGCCGCGCACCGTGGTCGAGACCACCTGGGTCTCGGGGTCCTGGCCCTCAAAGCCCACGTGCCCCCCCAGCTCGGCCGGACCGTGCTCGCGAACGTCCAGACCGCAGACCGAAAGCGTCCCGGTCACATCGCCGCCGTGGTAGTGCGGGACGAGGCCGCATAGCGCCCGCAGCAGCGTCGACTTACCCGAGCCTGATCGGCCGGCGAGGACCACCAGCTCGCCGGCGGCGAGCTCGAGGTCCACGCCACGCAGTGCCTCGCGGTCGGCACCGGGGTAGCGGTAGCTGAACGCGCGCATTTCGACGAGCTGTTCAGCCATGGCGAAGGAATGGAATCGACGCGGCAACGGGCAGCGCGGCGGCGAGGACCAGCGTCGCGGCGTCGGCGTCGAGCGAGATCGTCGGATACGCCTCGAAGCCGCCGACGCCGGCGACGCGGGCGACGATCGACGCCGCCGCGACGATCAGGCCGCAAACCGCGAAGCGAACGTTGTGGCGCGAGCGGCGCCCCGGTCCCGGCGACCGCGGGGCGCCACGCGCGTATCCCCGCAGCTCCAGGGTCGCCGCCACGTCAACCGAGCGATCGAGCGAACCCGCGATCAGACGGCGCGCCAGTGCGCCCCGCCCCACCGGCTCGGCCGCCGGTCCGCGCATGCGCGTCGCGTCGGCCAGACGTCCGTAGTCGGTCGCGGCCACCGGCACGAGGCGCGCGAGCAGCGTCGCGGTCATCGCCGAGTGCCGGGCAACGGGTCGCACGAGCCGCACGATGCGATCCGGATCCACTCGGGCGCTGTGGACGAAAAAGACCATCATCACCACCACGATCCGCAGCGCTAGCACGGCGCCCTCGGCGATCGCCTCGGCGCTGACGTCGATCTGACCCAGCACCGGAAGGTCCCAACCCCGCACCAGGATCGTGTCTCCGCGCTGCGAAGCGATCGCATTGACGACGACGATCAGGATCGCCAGAGCCGCTCCCCACCGCAGGGCGAGCGCCAAGGCACGCGTGGCGCCTGAGGCCAGGCCGGCCACGACAACCGCCAGCGCAGCGCCGGCGAGCACGATCGGGCTGGAGAAGACGAACGCGACGAGGGCAAAGGACCCGAGGTAGGCGGTCGCGACCAGGGCGCCGGCATCGACGAGCGGCCCCGGCACCGGCGAATACGCGAGCGGCGATCTCATCCCGCGCCATCCAGGACCGGAACCGGGACGGCGGACCCATCACCCTCGGTCGCAACCGCGTAGCGGTCGGAGAGTGTCTCGGATTCGAGCAGCTCAGCCGCGGCCGCCACTCCTGCAGCATCGGTTCCGGTAACCAGCCAGGTTGGTGGGTCCTCGCCGTCGCGCACGGCCGCAACGAGGCCTCCGCCCGAGTCGACCCGGGCGCCAGCGGCCCCGCGCTCGTCGAGCAGCGTTAGTTGCTGCCCGTCGCCGGATCCGCCAATGCGGGCAAAGACGCCGCTGGTCGCCGGGCCTTCAGCGAGTAGCGCAGCTGCTGGGTCGTCATGGATCCTCTCCCACTCTCCGACCAGCACACGAGGCGCCGAATCATCCGTCCCGCCCGGGTCGACGACGGCGGCGTCGACGTCGGCGGCGCCGAGCTTCTCCTGGACCTCGTCGCAGGTCGACCGCTCTGCCGCGCACTCGACGCCGACCTCGTGCGGATCGTCGTCCGAGGCCTGAAGCAGCGGCTCGGGCCAGGACCCGACCACCGCCGGCACGCGCATCGCGTCCGTCCAGTCGCGGTGATCCCACCAGATCCGGTCGCCCCCGCGGACCTCGGCCTCGGCCGACCCGATCGGCGATTCGATCCCGTTGACGTAGAAGAACCAGTCGAAGCTGCGGCCGCCGCGAACCTCCCCGCTCACGCCCCCGATCGACTGCACGAACCCACCGCCATAGCGGGTCGTGATCTCGGCCTCGCGGTCCAAGAAGCGGATCACGGTCTCCGATTCAGACGGATCCTCCTGGATCGCCTCGACGATCGTCTCCGAGCCGTAGTCGCGGGTCACCGTGAGAGTCGCCTCGCCCTCGGATTCATCGCCGGGACCAAACGCACAGCCGCCGGCAACGAGCGCCGCCGCAGCGAGGATGGCAGCGCCGCTACGCGCCACCATCCTCCGCTGAACGACGGAGCTCGCCCATCGGTCAGCCGACGAGCTCGCAATTGCGCGCGATCCTGTCGTCGTCGTCGCGGCGCTTGACCTTGACCTTGTCTCGCTTGCCGGCGCCGCAATTGACCCGATCGCGCCCTCCCTTGCGGAGCTTGACGGTGTCGTTACCACCGCCGGCGACGATCTTGTCCCAGCCGCGGGTGCCCTTGAGCTTGTCGCCCCGGTCGCTGCCGAAGATCCGACGACCGTGAGCGCGCGGGCAATCGGAGGGCCCGTCGCTCACGCACGTTTTGACGTGATTCGAAGCGATGTCGATGCCTCGTCTCGCTGTCAATGTGGTCTTGCCCCCGGGCACAGTGACCTCGTAGCGCCCGTCGCCGAGCTCGTTGACGCTGCTCGCGCCCTCGATCGTCGCCCCTTCGGCCGGCTCGGTGCTCCCGTCGAAGACATGAGCGACGACCTCGACCTCGAACGTGCCGCCGCTCCGCGCCGGGACTCCACGCAGTTCCAGCGCGGGTCCGGTGTTGACCTGCTGCGACGGATCGACGTGAAAGTCGCTGAACACCCACAGCACCTGATCGCGGCGTCCCAAGGTCACCAGGTCGGCGCTCTGTGAGCCGAAGGCGTAGTTGAGGTAGTAGCTCCAGCCGGCGAAGCCGTCCGGGTCGGTGAACGGACGCCCAAGGACGCCGCCGATCTCGCAGACAAATGGGCCAGCCTCATCGAGACGAACGCGCACCTGCCGCAGGTCCTTCCGGTGCTCGGACCCGGTCTGCGGTAGGCCGAGCGCTGTCGGACCCCGGAAGGTGAGCTTCCCGTTGTCGCGCACGCAGGCGTCGCCGGGGCGCGACTTGCGGATCTTCTCGGTTCCGGTGACGTAGTAGGTCCCGGGATCAAGGGTCCCGTTCGGCCCTTCGACCCGAAGCTCGGCGAGCGTCCGCTTGGCGATCGCCGAAGGTGCAATCCATGCGGCGAGCGCGCAGGCGCCAGCTGCGACTGTGAGTAGAACGCGTATTGACATCTGAGCCACCCTTTCCTCGAGGGAGTTGAAGGCTGGCCGGGGACAGGTCTCCTGGCTTCCGGGGCGGGATGCGTCGCGCCTTCCCGGGATCGCTGTGGCGTTCCCAGTGGCGTCGTGCGACGCCGCTCTACCCGGTCACAGTGGCGGGACCGCGCCGGTCTTGCACCGGACTTCCCTTGACCACCGACCGTATTTCCGGGACGAGTCTATTCGCGACGGTGTTCCGCGGCAAGCCCCCGGACCTATTGGCTGGCGCGCTCCTGCGCCGCCTGCTGGAGCTGCTCGACCACCTCGGGCATCGACTTGCGCATGCGCGACAGCTCCCAGTGCTCGATCTTGATCACGCGTAGATCGCCGGTCGCGGTGACCGTGGCCGAGCGCACGTCCTTCTCGAGCAGGCCCTGCTCGCCGAACACGTCGCCGGGGCCGAGGTCGGCGAGCTTCTCGCCACCGCGCTCCACCTCCGCCGTGCCCTCGACGATGACGTAGAAGTGATTGGAGTAGCTCCCCTCCTTGATCACGACGTTGCCTTCGACGAATTCATCCACGGTCGTGAACGGCGCGATCTTTGCGAGGCTCTCGTCGGGCACATCCGCGAACAGGGACACCCTCTTCAGCTGGGCTACATCCAGGGCCATCTGATTCCTCCGCTCGGTTTCTGATCGGAACCTAACCGATCGGCACGGTCAGGCGCGCAGCGGCAGCGTCGGGCCCTCGGCTAGTCCCAGAACCCGCTCTCGGGACACCCTGCCGTCCCGGGGTCGTCACAGCCGAGGACCTTCGTCCCGCCGGCCTGCCGGATGATGCGGAAGACGTTCCCGGTCGACGAGGTCACCTGGAGCTCGAACTCGTCGGCAGTCGGCCGAAACCACAGCCAGGTCGACTCCGTTCAGCATCGTGCTCGGTACGGCGCAGATCGGCCTCGCCCGCGTCGGAATACTCGCCGACGATCGGGGGTCGATCTCAACCGCCGTTCAGGAGCCGCTCGGGCACGAACTCGACCCCGCACAGGCGCTCGCTCAGCTCCCACAGCCGTGCTCGCGCGCCTTCGTCGTACGCCTGCGGGTTGGCTGTCGACTCACCCAGGCCGTCGAAGTAACGACCGCTCACGCCTTCGAGCTTCGGCGACGCCACGAGCTGCAGCGTCGCCTCGACTCCCTCGTCGACGGTCGTCCTCGCCCGCCCGAACGACTCTCGCACCATCTTGGTGTCCATGAGCGTCGCCGGATGGAGTGCGTTCACGGTGACGCCGGTCTCGCCAGCGGCCTCAAGGCGCGTCGCGAGCTCGAAGGTGAACATGATCTGAGCCAGCTTGGACTGGGCGTAGGCGCCGTCGTAAGAGCGTTCGAGCATCACGTCGTCGAAGTCGATCGGCCGCTGGCCGATCGAGGCGACGTTGACGATCCGCGCGGGCGCCGAGGTGCCGAGCGTCGGCAGCAGCTCGCGAGTCAACAGGAAGTGCGAGAGGTAGTTCACGGCGAACGCCAGCTCGTAGCCGTCCGCGCTCTCGGACCGGCTGTCCGGACCCGGGATGCCTGCGTTGTTGACCAGCGTGTCGAGGCGGTCGAACTCCCGCGGGACGTCGCGGGCGAGCCGGCGGACCGCTTCCAGCGAGCTGAAGTCTGCGAGTACGCCGTGAACGCGATCCCGGTGCTGGGTGCCCCCAACCGCTGTGAGCGCTCGCTCGAGTCGCTGCGGGTGGCGGCCGTGGACCACGAGCCTGGCGCCCTCGGCAGCCAGTCGCTTGGCGAGCTCGAGCCCCAGGCCGTCGGTCGAGCCCGTGATCAGGATGGTCTGCTCGTCGAGCGGAGGCACCTCGGCCGGGCCCTTATGCCAGCGAGCTCGCGCGGATCGCACGCCCCTCGCGCGCCATCACGATGGTCCCCTCCGCTCCGCGACCGGACCACCATTCCACCGCCGCCTGGCCGAGCGTTTCGAGGCGCGCGTCGTCGTGGCCGGGATCGTGATGGAACAACAACGTCTGCTTCGCACCCGAGCGGCGCGCGAACTCGAGCGCGTCCGAGAAGCGCGAATGTCCCCAGCCGCGTCGCGCCGGGTACTCGGCGTCGTCGTACTGGCAGTCGTGGACGAGGACCGACGCGTCCCGGGCCAGCGCGTGCCCCGAGATCCACGCCGGACTGGCCGTCGCGAGGTCCTGCCCGAGCCCCGGCTCGTGGTCGGGCAGATAGCAGAGGCTGGTGCCATTCTCGCTCAGCCGGTAGCCCAGGGTCGGCCCGCGGTGGGCGACGAGCGATGCCTTGACGTCCACGCCGCCCAGGCTCCAGCCCTCGGGCCGCGCGTCCTCGAAGCTCACGTGTGCCGGCAGGTCGCGGATCTCGATCGGCGACAGCGGGTTGGAGAGGTATCGTGCGAGCCGCTCGCGCAGTGAGTGCGCACCGCCGGGCGGTCCCCAGACCGTCACCTCCACGTCGCGCTCGAACAGCGGCGAGAAGAACATCAGCCCCTGGATGTGATCGAGGTGCAGGTGGGTCAGCAGGATGTGGATGCGCCGGCAGCGGCCCAGGAGCGCGGAGCCGAGATCCCTGATGCCGGTGCCGGCGTCGAGGATGAGCTCGCTGCCGTCGTCGGCCGTGACCTGCACGCACGACGTGTTCCCCCCGAAGCCCGCGGTCGCGCGGCCGGGTGTCGGCATCGACCCCCGAACACCCCAGAGCCTCACCTCCATGTGGTCATCCCGGAGTTTCCTCCCCGAGGGGCCAGAAGACGACGACGGCTCCGTGATAGCCGGCCGGACCGACCAGCGGAAGCGCCGCCGCCTCGACTTCGAGGAGGCCCCGATCCGCGCGGATCCAGAAGCGGCCGTAGGCGGGCCGCGACTCGCGCACCGCGACGTTCAGCGGCAGCTCGTCGAGCGGAACCGGTCGGCCGTCGGAGTCGAGCGGCCCGTACTGCGTGTTCCACTCGTCGGCGGTGAGGGCACCCGTCTCCTCGAATCGCTGCCCCGCGATGTCCGCGGCGGCGTCGTTGAAGAACACGATTCCGCCGTCCTCGTCCACGAGAACGGCCGCGACCGAGACGATCGAGATCAGGTTGCGCGCGAGGATCAGCTCGAGCGGCTGCTCGGTGGTCTCGGCGACGTCTAGATCGGGAGGACCCGCCATTCCTCTACATGATGGAGCAGCGCCGCGCTCGGCCCGCCGATCCGGGCCGATCGGTGCGCGCCGGCGCTATCCGGGCGTGTAGCTGACTAGCTCCTCGCGCCCACCGCCCACGGTGCCGATGTCGAGCGTCAGCACGGGTCCGACCCCCTCCGCGTAGAACTTGAGCTCGTTCACCTTCGGCTCCAGCGGATTGGTGTCGCGCGTCATCAGCGCATCAGTGAAGCGCCCGAATGGAACCGCGACCTGCTGGTTCAGGCTCAGGATCTCGCCCTCGTCCTCGGCCTCGCCGGCGTAGTACTCCTGCCGGTAGGTCATGCCGTCCTGCGGGTTCGCGGGCATGATGACGCCGGGCTGCGCTCCGTCGACTCCGGCTTCGAATGACCCTGCGCGCGTGACGACCTTGCCGTTCTCATACTCGGCCGTGTCCTCGCCGAGGTACCAGATGTTGCCGTCGGCGTCCTGGGCGTACCAGTCGTCCGTGACCTCGACCGGCTCGCCGTCCTCGCTGACGACGTCGCGCACGACCAGAGCCTCCACGCCGTTGGCGATCTGCTTCGTCCTGTCTGTGACGGTGACCTCGACCTTGAGGACCTTGCCCTCCTCGTCGATCTCGTCGTAGACCCACCGGCTGCCGGCGCGCATGGGCCAATAGGGGTTGTCGATCTCGGTGGTGAAGTCGGCGGGATCGAGCTCAACCGGCTCGCTTCCCTGCGGCAGGTCCGAGCCCGCGCTCTGATCGCCGTTGTCGTCGTCGTCTCCGCACGCGCCGATCGCGACCGCTGCCAGCACGGAAGCGGTCGCGATCGTCAGGGTCCTGCTTGCGATGGACGCCATGCCGGACTCCTCCGTCGCTTCACCGCCTTATCCCCGACGGGGATGAAAGCCGCGTGAAAGGAGGATGGATCAGCGCCCGGGCGTGTAGCTCACGAGCTCACCGCGCCCTCCTGGCGTGTCGGTGTGCACGGTCAGCACCGGGCCGATTCCGGGTGCGTAGAACTTCAGTTCCTGCACCCGCGGCTCGGTCGGCACCAGGTCGCGCGTCATCAGCACCCCCTCGTCGAAGAACCCGAGGGGCACCTGGACCTGCTCTTGGCCCACCGTGACGACCGCGCCCTTGTCCTCGGCCTCTCCCTTGTAGTACTCCTGGCGGTAGGAGAGACCGGGCTCCGGGTTGGCCGGCATCGCGATCCCGGCCTGTGCCCCGTCGACCCCAGCCTCGAACGAGCCGGTCTTGGGCCCGGGCTTGCCGTCCACGTACTCCTGGGTGTCCTCGCCGAGGTACCAGATGTTGCCCTCGGCGTCCTGGGCGTACCAGTCGTCGGTGACCTCCACGGGAACACCGTTCTCGGTCACGGTGTCTCGAACAACACGGGCCTCGACGCCGTTGGCGATCGTCTTGGTCCTGTCCGTGACCTCGACCACCACTTTCTCCTCGACGCCCGTCGTGTCGGTCTCCCGATAGACCCACTTGCTGCCCGGGCTCATCGGCCAGTAGGGGTTGTCGATGTTCGTCGTGAACTCCGCCGGGTCGAGCTCGACTGGCTCGCTTCCCCGGGGCAGGTCCTGGCTGGAGGCCGCCGCCGAGCTCGTCGTCCCCGACGCGCCCGCCGCCACGGTCGACTCCGAGCCGCTGCTGCCACACGCCGCGAGCGCGAACGCCCCAAGCGCCGACACAGCCGCCGCGGCGACCGATGCCCTCGCCTTGTTGATGTGAGATGCCATCTGGGCTCCCTTCCTTCGCTTGCGCGGCGACCTTGGCCCAGCTCCGATGAAAGCCCGGTGAACCGCGGCTCAAAGACCGGCGTCAGAGGTCCCGAGATTCCGCTCTGCAAGCGGAAATCGGTTCTTTCATCCGACTTTCATTTTCCGCCGTACCCTTGGCCTGCAATGCGAGTGCTGATCGTCGAAGACGAGGTGAAGATGGCGAGCCTGATCCGCCGCGGCCTGCGGCGCGAGGGCATCGCCGCCGACGTCGCCATCAAGGGCGAGGACGCGCTGTGGATGGCGGAGGCAACCGAGTACGACGCGATCGTGCTGGACCTGATGCTTCCCGGCATCGACGGCCTCGAGGTCTGCCGTCGACTGCGGTCCGAGGGTGTGTGGTCGCCGATCCTGATGCTCACCGCGCGCGATGCCGTGCGCGACCGCGTCGCCGGCCTCGACGGCGGCGCCGACGACTACGTGACCAAGCCGTTCTCCTATGCGGAGCTGCTCGCCCGCCTGCGTGCCCTCGTCCGTCGCGGCCCGATCGAGCGGCCCACGCAGCTCGAGGTCGGCGACCTGCGCCTCGACCCGGCGACCAGGCAGGTGTGGCGGGGCGAGGAGGAGATCGAGCTCTCGGCCAAGGAGTTCGCGATCCTGGAGATCTTCATGCGGCGACCGGGAGAGGTGCTGTCGCGCTTCCAGCTCCTCGAGCACGCGTGGGACTACGACTACGAGAACCGCTCGAACGTCGTCGACTCCTACGTGCGTTTCCTGCGGCAGAAGATCGACAAGCCGTTCGGACTCGAGTCGATCGAGACGGTTCGCGGCGCCGGCTACCGCCTCAGGGAGGACGGTGGCAAGTGAACTTCGGCCGGCTGCCCATTCGCATTCGCGTCACCCTCGCCTTCGCCGCGGTGATGGCGATCGTGCTGACGGCGGCGGGCTTCTTCATCTACTCGGAGATGGGCTCCCGGCTCGATGAGTCGATCGACAACGGGCTGCGTTCGCGGGCCGGCGAGACGGCGACCCTGGTGCAGTCGGAGAAGACGGGCGTTGCCGCCACGGACACCAACAGGCTGATCGAGTCCGACGAGAGCTTCGCCCAGGTCCTGAGTCCTTCAGGACAGGTAGAGAACGCCACCGGACGGCTCGCCGGCACGCCGGTGCTCAGCCCCAGCGATCTGGAGCGGGCCGCGTCCGAGCCGACGTTCTTCGAACTCGAGGAGGGCATGGTCCCTGGGATCGAGGGCAAGGTGCGGGTGCTCGCGACGCCGGTCGACACCGAGGCTGGCGAGGTGATCGTCGTGGTCGGGTCTTCACTGGGCGATCGCGACGAGGCGCTGACGAATCTGGCGACGCTGATGCTGATCGGCGGGCCGGTGGCGTTGCTGCTCGCATCGCTCGCCGGCTACTGGGTCGCCGGATCCGCGCTGCGACCGGTCGAGGCGATGCGGCGCCGCGCGGCAGAGATCTCCGCCTCGGAGCCCGACGAGCGGCTCCCGCTGCCGGCATCGAACGACGAGATCCGCCGCCTCGGTGAGACCTTGAACCAGATGCTCGGCCGGCTCGAGGCCGCGCTGGCCCGCGAACGCCGCTTCGTCGACGACGCGAGCCACGAGCTGCGCACTCCGCTCACGCTCCACAAGACCGAGCTCGAGCTCGCGCTGCGCTACGCGTCCAGCGAGGAGGAGCTGCGCGCGGCGATCGCGTCCGCCGGCGAGGAGATCGACCGGTTGATCCAGCTCGCCGAGGACCTGCTCGTCGTTGCCCGCTCCGAGGGGGGCGAGCTGACCGTAGCCAGGGAGCAGATTCCGGTCGCCGACCTGCTGGCGACGGTCGGCGAGCGCTTCCGGGCGAGGGTCGAGCAGTCCGGCAGGCCGCTGCAGGTGGACGGCACCGACGGCACGGTCATCGGCGATCGACTGCGCCTGGAGCAGGCACTCACGAGCATGGTCGACAACGCGCTGCGCTACGGCGAGGGGGAGGTTCGGCTGTGGGCACGCCCGAACGGATCTCGCGTCGAGCTGCACGTGAGCGACGACGGTCCGGGATTCCCACCCGACTTCATCGACCGGGCCTTCGAGCGTTTCAGCCGCGCCGACGCCGCTCGGGCCCGCGGCGGCACCGGCCTGGGATTGGCGATCGTCGACACGATCGCGCGCGCGCACGGTGGTCGCGGGGCGGCGTCGAACGACCCGGCCGGGGGGGCGGACGTCTGGATCGAGGTCCCTGCGGACCCGTCTTCAGAAACTCCTTAAGCGAGTTTCACCGCCGTATCACCGGGCCTCCGTACAACCGGGGTCCAACCACGAGTTGTACCCAAGGAGGTACGAAATGAAGAGGCACACCAAGATCCTGATCGTCGGAGCCACGGCTCTCGCCCTCGGTGCGGGCGGCGCGGGCGTCGCGGCCGCCACGGGCGGCGGCGACGACTCGGAGAAGGCGATCACGGGCAGCGCCCTCGACCAGGCGAGCGCGGCTGCGCTCCAGGCGACGGGCGGCGGACAGGTCACCGACACCGAGGTCGGCGACGAGGAGAGCTACTACGAGGTCGAGGTCACCCGCGACGACGGGAGCCAAACCGACGTGCAGCTCGACGAGCAGTTCAACGTCGTCGGGCAGTCGGCCGACGAGGAGTCGGCGAGCGACACCGGCAAGTAGTTCGCACCCGATAGAAGCGCACGAGGGCTCGGCTGCGGCCGGGCCCTCGCGCTTTCATGCTCATTTCATGGAACCCGCGTAGAAGGCGTGGCAGACTTAGATCGAGGAGGTACTCGATGACGAAGCGCAACAAGGTTCTGCTCGTCGGCGCCTCCGCGCTGGCGCTCGCGGCCGGCGGCGCTGGGATCGCCACCGCGACAGGCGGTGGTGACGATTCCGAGGGCCCGATCACGGGCAGCGCACTCGACGACGCCAGCGCGGCGGCGCTCGAGTCCACCGGCGGCGGCACCGTGACCGAAACCGAGGTCGGCGACGAGGAGAGCTACTACGAGGTCGAGGTCACACGCGACGACGGCAGCCAGGTCGACGTGCAGCTCGACCGCCAGTTCAACGTCGTCGGATCGTCGGCGGACGAAGAGTCGCCGGACGACTCGGACGACGCAGACGACTAGAACTGGAGATCGAACACGCGCCGGGCGTTGCCCGCCAGGAACAGTTCGCGGGCCTCGTCATCGAGGCCCAGTGAGTCCAGGTCGGCGAGCGCGGCCTGTGGCAGGATCATCGGATAGTTGGTCCCGAAGAGGACCTTCTGGCGCCCGCTCTTGTCCCGCATGTAGGCGATGAGCTCGGGCGGATAGCGCTTCGCCGTGTAGGCCGACGTGTCGATGTAGACGTTCGGGTGCTTGCGGGCGACCGCGACCATCTCCTCGGTCCACGGGTAGCCGATGTGGCCGCCCACGATGACCAGCTCGGGAAAGTCGAGAGCGACCTGGTCGATGTAGGGGATCGGTCGCCCGGTCTCCGACGGCCGCAGCGGCCCCGTGTGGCCGACCTGGGTGCAGAACGGGACCCCGAGCTCGACGCACGCTGCCAACAGCGGGTAGTAGCGCCGGTCCGTCGGCGGCGCCTCCCACAGCCACGGCACGACCCGCAGGCCCTTGAAGCCGAGCTCGCTCACGCAGCGCCGAAGCTCGCGCACCGCCTCGATCGGCTTGGCGAGGTCGACCGCCGCCAGCCCGGCGAACCGGTCGGGATGTGCCTCGACCCAGCGGGCGACCTCTTCGTTGGACACCAGCCGGCCATCCGGGCCGTGCCAGGCGCTGAGCAGCCCGAACTCGATCCCGCCCGCGTCCATCGCCCCGATCGTCCAATCGATCGGCGGCTCCTCCTCGGGCACCTCCATCCCGGTCCAGCGCCGCAGCGACTCGAGCATGTCGTGGCGCAGGAAGCGCAACGTCGGGTGCTGCATCCAGACGTCGATCGTCATCGCCGTGAATGTATGTGGTCGTGGGCGCTGCGCGATCAGCCGTCCGCCCCGGCCCGCACGCGGTCGATGATCGCGTCGATGCGCCGGCGGGCGTCCGCCTCGTCCGTGACGGCGTAGTAAGGCTCGCCGCCTGACGCCGCCCACGGGACGAGCAGGTCGAACTCGAGCTCCTTGATCAGGCTCAGGCTCTCCAGGTAGCTGGGTCTGTCGCTGCTCGCGAGCACGGCGGCCACCCACTCACCGTCGCGAAGGTAGATCGAGTCACCGGTGAACAGCGCGCGGTGCGCGCCGGTGTCCCAGAGGTACGCGGTCGCGCCGGGCGTGTGCCCGGGGGTCGGGATCGCCTCGAAATCGGGGCCGACCGTCCGCCGCTCGGAGATGGTCTCGTCGACGTGCCGATGCCCGGCGACGTCCGCTGCGTCCCTCTCCCCGACGACGAGCGCGGCGCCGAACGCGCGCTCCGGCCAATCGTCGGCGAAGGTCGCCTCGTGACCGTGGTTCAAGTACTGGCGCGAGATCCCACCGAGCTCGCGGACCGCATCCGCATCGCTTTCGAGGGTGCCGCTGCCGTAGACGAGCACGTTCCCCGCGTCTCGCTGGAGCAGAAAGCTGCGGATCACCAGCCTGCGGGCGAACGGAAGCTCTTGCGGGGCCGATGCGTACAGCCTCTCGATGCCGGTGGAGATCGACTCTGCTGTGGTCATGTCAAGGCCTCCATGGTTTGCCCTCAGGGAAGGATCAGGTGGCTGTCGCCGAACTCGTGCCAGAGGTAGCCGCGCTCCAGCGCCGCCTCGTAGCAGCGCTTGAGCAGCGCCGAGCCGGCGGCGGCCTCCAGCAGTTGCAGATGCGAGGCCCGCGGCTCGTGCCAGCCCGTGAGCAGTCCGTCGACGGCATTGAGGCCGCGATCCGGGGTGACGACGAGATTGGTCCACCCGCGGCCGGGTTCGACCCTGCCGCCGCGATCGGCCACCGTCTCGAGCGCGCGCACCACGGTCGTGCCGACCGCGATCACCCTGCCACCCCACTCCCGCACGCCGTTGACCAGCCGCGCGGTCGCCTCCGGGACGGAGTAGCGCTCGGGGTACGGGGCCTCATCGCGCTCGGGAGACGAGACGCCCGTGTGCAGAAACAGTGGCGCGACCTGCACGCCGCTTGCTACCAGCCGGGTGATGAGCTGCGGAGTGAAGGGGCGCCCCGCGCTGGGCATCTCGGCGCTGCCGAGCTCGGTTGCGTACGCGGTCTGGTAGGCGGCCAGGTCCCACGCGGCAGGCACGTAGACGTAACGAATCGGATGCCCGTGGCGAGCCAGGTACTCGTGCAACGGATCGCCGGGGCCGAGCCGCGCCAGCCACAGTCGCCTGCTCGACGCATAGGGCGCCACGATCTCGATCGTCCGCCCTCCGGCCAACGCGAGGGTCTCCCCCGCCCGGGCGCGATCGAACGGCTTGCTCCCGTCGGCACTGCGCAGCTCGACGAGCCACCAGTCCCCGCCGTGCGTCTCGGGTGCCGGCGTGGCGAATCGCAACTCCAAGCGGGTCTGGCCGCCGGAGCGTTGGGCCGCCACGGCCGCCGGGAAGGTGGCGGAGGTGTTGATGACGAGCAGATCGCCGGCCTCGAGGAAGTCCGGGAGCTGCCGGAAGCTGGCGTGGGTGATGCTCCCCTCGCCACGCGTGGCGACGAGCAGCCGCACCTGGTCACGCTCGAGCCCACGCGCCTCCGGCGGCTCGGCCGCCTCGAACTCGGGCGGCAGCTCGAAAGCCACGGCACTCATGAGAGCGCTGCGACCCCCTCGGCTCTCGAGACCAAAGCGGCCACCTCCGCGGCGCGGTAGCGACCGCTGGGAAGCACGCCTTCGATCAACGCCAGCAATCCGGGCACGCTGTCCTCCGGGGGCGGTCGATCGGAGATGTCCTCGCCAGGGAACGCCTCCTGGTGCAGCTGCGTGCGCATGTCCCCGGGGTCGACCGCGTACACCCGCAGCTCCGGGTGCTCGGCCGCCAGCACGGCGCTGAGCTGCTCGAGCGCCGCCTTGGCCGAGCCGTATCCGCCCCAGCCCTCGTACGCCTCAACGGCGGCGTCCGAGGTCACGTTGACGATCGTGCCGCCATCGGAAAGCCGCGGCACCGCCAGCTGGATCAGGCGCAGCGGAGCCAGGACGTTCACCTCGTAGACGTGTTCGAACTCGTGGCTGGGGTAGGACGCGAGCCTCGGTTGGGGGCTCGGGCCCAGGACGCTCGCATTGTTGACCAACAGGTCGACGCTGGGCCCGGCGGCGTCGATCAGCTCGTCGCGGTGACGCGCGTCTGCGACGTCACCCGCCAGGGCGATCACCTCCGCCGCGCGTCCGAGCTCCCGCGCCGCCTGCTCGAGTGGCTGCGCTCCGCGTGCGTCGATCACGAGCCGCCAGCCACGAGTCGCCAATGCGCGCCCAAGGGCGCGGCCGAGCCCGCGCGAGGCGCCGGTAATGATGGCGGTGGGCATGCCGCTCAGGCCGTCGGCGACTTCGCCCCGGCAGGCAGGCCGTAGCGAGCGACGACGCGGTCGTAGTTAATGCGAAGCAGCTCGAGCACCTCGCCAAGGTCCTCCTCGCTGGAGATCCGGCGGGCGGCCGGCCCTGGCTTGCCCGGGAAGACCGGGTGGTGGACGACTCGGCCCTGCTCCTTGAGCTCGGCGCCGAGCTTGCTGCCGAAAGAGAAGTGGGCGGCGTGATCGCCGTGAAGATGTCCGATCTCATGCCCGCCCACGGAGAACCCGAATTCCCCGCGGCTGCCGTAGCCCGCCTCCACGCCGGGCCACGAAGTGACCTCCTCGGTGATCCGCTCGCTTGCTGTCGCTGGTGTTGCCATTCACGCCCTCCTGACGTTCGGTGCCAGGGAACACCGTACGACCGGCACGGTCCCGGTTTGAAGTGGCAATTGGTCCTAGGACCGAGGAGGCACGAGACCCGCCCGCACCGCGTAGAGCGCGGCCTGGGTGCGGTCGCTCACGCCCAGCTTCTCGAGCACTCGGCCGACGTGAGCCTTCACGGTCTTCTCCGAGATCTCGAGCTCGCGGGCGATCAGCTTGTTGGGACGGCCCTGGGCGATCAGCTCCAGCACCTGGCGCTCTCGCGGCGTGAGCCGCTCGCGGGGCTCCTCCCCCGGTGCCTGGGCGATCGCGTCGACCAAGCGGGCCGCAACCGCCGGGTCGAGGAGGGCCTCGCCGGCGTGTGCCGCGCGCACAGCGCGCGCGACCTCCGACGGCTGCGCGTCCTTGAGCAGGTAGCCGGCGGCTCCGGCTTGGATCGCGGGCAGCAACCGGTCGTCGTCGGCGAAGCTAGTGAGCACGATCACGCGTGCGTCGGGCAGGCTCGTCCGAAGCGCGCGCATCGCACCCACGCCGTCGAGGCCGGGCATCACAAGGTCCATGAGGATCACGTCGGGGTTCAGGCGCTCGGCTTCCAACACGCCCTCTTCGCCGTCAGCCGCCTCGCCGACGATCTCGAACTCGTCTTGAAGCTCCAGGAACGTGCGCAGGCCTTCGCGCACGACCGCGTGGTCGTCGACCAGCAGGATCCGGATCGCGTCAGGCATCGGTCACCTCGAGACGCACCGTCGTCCCGGCGTCGGGCGAGGATCTGATCTCCAGCCGGCCCCCGAGGCGCTGAGCCCGCTCTTCCATCGAGGTCAGCCCCAGGCGCCGCGAGCGAAGCTCCGGGTCGTCGGGCACGAAGCCGACCCCGTCGTCCTCGACCTCGAGCACCAGGCCGCCGTTGCGAGCCGCGAGCGTTACGCCCACCCGGTGGGCGCCCGCGTGCCGGAGGGCGTTCTGAAGCGCCTCCTGGGCGATGCGCAGCACCTGCTGGTCGCGCTCCCCGTCTCCCGGCGTCACCGCGTCGTCGACGTCTAGCTCGATTTCGACCGGGTGCAGCCCGCGCAGCACCTCGACCTGCTTGCGCAACGCGCCGGGGAGACCGTCGCGGTCGAGATCCGGCGGGCGCAGCTCTGAGATCAGCGACCGCAGCTCGCCCAGCGCCTCGTCGGCGAGCTCGGAGAGGCGCGCAACACGTTCGCGCGCGGCAGCGGGGTCGCGCTCCAGCAGCGTCGCCACGGCCTCGGCGGTCAGCACCATGCTGAACAGCTTCTGGCTGATGGCGTCGTGCAGCTCGAGCGCCAGCCGGTTTCGCTCGGAGAGGACCGAGAGCTCGCGGCTGCGCTCGTACAGCCGGGCGTTGGTGATCGCAATCGCGGCGTGGGCGGCGAGCAGCTCGATCAGCTCCTGATCGCCCTCGCTGAAGTCGGCCGCACCCTCCTTCTCGGTCAGATAGAAGGCGCCGATCACGCCCTCCGGGGTGACGATCGGCACGCCCAGAAACGAGCGCATGTCGGGATGGCCGCGAGGCCACCAGCCGCGAAAGCGCCGGTCAGTGTGGATGTCCGGAGTGCGAAACGGCTCGGGACCCTCGAGCATCGCGCCGAGCATCCCGTGCGTGCGAGGCAGCGGCCCCAGCGCGGCGACGAGCTCGTCGCTCATCCCCGAAACGAGGAAGCGGCTGAAGCCGCCCTCGCCGTCGGGAGTGCCGAGGGCCGCAAAGCGCGCACCGGCCAGCTCGCGGGCGCGGTCGACGAGCTGCTGGAGCACCTCCTCGACCGACAGCTGCGACGCGACAGCGAGCACCGCGTCGCTTACGGCCTTCAGCGCGGGAGACAGGCGTTCGGCCATGCCGTATGACCATAGAACCCGGCGCTACCGCGCCCGGGTGGACGGCGATCAGGCCTCTCGTGCGCGCGCCAGCAGCAGCTGCTGCTCGCGCAACGACAGCGGCCTCCAGCCTCGGGCATCGGGTTCCCACACCGAGACGCGCGCGTCGGCAACGCTGCGCATCCCGCGCATCAGCCCGACGATCTCGCCCACGCCGGTGTCCTCGGCGAGGACCTGCCCGCTGAGCGCGTGCTTGAGCTTGAACCGGCGCGGCGCGCGCGCCGGCTCGTCGGTCGCCGGGGTCTTGTCGGCCGACCCGTCGGGCTGGCGCTTGACGACACGGACGCGCTCGCGAGCCGGCGCCGAGCGCTTGCCGCGGAGCGCTCGCTCTAGCGGCACCATCTCGGCGCCGGTGCCCTTGGTCTCGGTGTCGAGGACCCAGATCTTGGCCACAGCGGCCTCCGGGCCCGAAACCTAAGCGGCCTCGCGCCAGGCGTTCAGCGACTCGTCCTGGGCGAGCCGCCGCATGGCCTGCGCCTCGAGGCGCCGGGCCTGCTCCTGAGTGACGCCGACCTCGCGGGCGACGTCGCGGAGGTTGCGCTCGGGCCGGCCGCCCGTTCCGAAGCGGGCGCTGATCACGCGCCGCTCGTCCTCGGGCAGCTTGGCGAGCGCCGCTTCCACGGTCTGCTCCTGCTGGCGCTCGACAACCTCGTCCTCGAGATCCTCGGTGCTTTCGGCGTGCAGCTCACCGAAGGTGGTGTCGCCGTCGCCGATCGGCTGATCGAGGCTCGCGGTGACTCGCGTCATGTCGCGAATCGCCATCACCTCGTCGAGCGGGAGCTTGGCCTCCTTCGCGACCTCCTCGTCGGTGGCGTCCCGATCGAGCTTGGCCGTGAGCTCGGCGGTCACGCGATTGACCGTCCGCTCGCGCTGGGCGACGTGGGCAGGGATTCGCACCGCGCGCCCGCTGTTGTCGAGCCCGCGCTGGATCGACTGCTTGATCCACAGCACCGCGTAGGTCGAGAACTTGTAGCCGCGCCGCCAATCGAACTTCTCGGCAGCCCGAATCAGCCCCAGCATCGCCTCCTGGACCAGGTCGCCCAGGTCGAGGCCGTGGCCCTGGTAACGGCGGGCAAACTTGATCACGAGCCGCAGGTTCGAGTTGATCAGCCGCTCCTTGGCGGCCAGGTCGCCGCGCTCGATCCGCTTCGCCAGCTCGACCTCCTCCTCCTTGGTCAGGAGGGAATAACGCGCCGCCTGGTTGAAGAACAGCTGCAGGCTGTCGGTGGTCGGCTCCGGGACATGCGAAATCGCCCGGCGCTCGCCGGTAATCTGATTCTGAGTCTGGTTGTCGTGGTCGCCGCGGCTGCGGCGGGTGTCGCTGCGGTGGGTCGCAGCGCCTCTCGTTCGAGGCATCTCGCTCCTTCCGAGGTCGATCCGCCCCCTCGTCAGCCCGCACACGGCTGACACCCTCCCAATGCTTCATAAAGTATAGCCTCCGAACTGGCGTTCGTCAAGCGCACGCGCGAAAAAACCGACGTAGTATCAAACGCTACATGCCCAACGATCGCCGGCCACGGAGCCGATCCTCTGGCTCCGCGGCCGGTGTTGGTTGTGTGTTTCGTGCCTGGACGCAGGCGTCCGGGCGACGGCGTTACGCAGACGCAGCCTGTCCCTCGACCGCAGTACCGGACGGCAGGACGACCGCCTCGTTGGACTCCGCTTCGGTCACGTGCCTGCCGCGATCGTTCGGCAGCCAGCGCTTGACCGCGACGGCGCCCGCGAGCGCGATCACGGCCGCGGCCCCGAAGCCGATGCCCACGGCGTCGGTGAACGCGACGCTCGCCGAATCCACGAGCTGCGCGCCATCGGCGGCGGGCAGGCTCTGCGCCACCGCGTTGGCCTGTCCAATCGAGTCCTCGGCCGCCGTGCTCGCCGCCTCTGGCAGCGCTGCGGTGTCGTCGGTGATCTGCGACGCGTAGAGCGACGTGATCAACGAGCCCACCACGGCCGTGCCGAGCGCGCCACCGACCTGACGGGTGACGTCGTTCATCGCCGAGGCGACTCCCGACTTTGACTCCGGCACGGAGCCCATCACTGAGCTGGTCGCCGGGCCCATGATCCAGCCCATCGAGGCCGAGAGGCCGAAGAACCAGAAGGCCAACGGCAGGTACGCCATCTCGGGCGACCACAGCAGCGCCGACGACAATACGCCGGCGAGGCCGATCAGTCCGGCGATCATCACCGGCGCGATCCCGAACCGCTCGACGAGCTTGATGCTCGACCCCGAGCCGACCACGAGACCGATCGCAACCGGGACCATGGCCGCTCCGGCCTCGAGTGCGGAGTAGCCGAGCGCATCTTGAAGGAACTGCGTCGAGGCGAAGACCGCACCGAAGAGCGCGAACGACGCCAGGCCCAGCCCCATCGAAGCCACGCTGAAGCGGGGGTCGCGGAAGAAGGACAGATTCAGCATCGGGTCCTTCGTCCGCAGCTCCCAGGCGATGAACGCCGCTCCGAACGCCGCCGCGGCGCCGAAGCAGCCGAGGATCGTGGAGCTGGTCCAGCCGGCCTCAGGCGCCTCGATGACGCCGTAGACCAGGAAGCCGAGCGTCGCGATCGACAGCACCACGCCGCCGAAGTCGAACGCTCCCGGCTTCGGGTCGCGGCTCTCGGGCACCAGCCTGAAGCCGAGGACCAGCGCGATTGCGGCGATCGGAACGTTGAGCAGGAAGACCGAGGTCCAGTCGAAGTACTCCAGCAGGAGCCCGCCGAACAGCGGTCCCAGGCCGACGCCGATCGCAGCCATCGCCGACCAGATCGCGATCGCCTTCGTGCGCTCCTCGCGCGGGAAGACGTTGGAGATGACCGACAGTGTCGCCGGCATGATCATCGCGCCGCCGATCCCCATCACCGCGCGCACGATGATCAGCTGGGTCGAGGTCTCGACGAACAGAACCGCGAGGCTGGCGCCACCGAACAGCGCCAGGCCGGTCTGCAGGGCGAGCTTGCGCCCGAACCGATCGCCGAGCGTTCCCATCGTCAGGAGCACCCCTGCGAAGACGAGCAGGTACGCGTCGACCATCCACTGCAGCGTCGACGCCGAAGCGTCGAACTCCTCCTGCAGGCTGGGCAGGGCGACGTTGAGAATCGTGTTGTCGAGCCCGATGATCAGGAGGGCGAGCGCCAGCACGGCCAGCGTCTTCCATCGTCGGGCGTAAACGGTCGGGTCGATAGCCATTGGTCTCTCCTCTCGAGACGGAGTTGGTCTGCGTCCCGAGGATCCGCGAGGCCGGCGTCCGCCACATCGGGGTAGCCCCCTGAACCGCACCCTGAACCGTGCCTGAGAGCCGCCTGCCCGTGCTTGACGTTGGCGCCTCGTCACGCACGTGTTTGGTGCTGCGCTCGAGCCGATGTAGGGTCGGTTCGACAGCGGCTCGTCGGACCGCGAGGGACGACGGGCCGAGGCCACTCGGAGGAGGTCAAGGATGGCTAGGCACCTGTACCGGCTCGGCGGGTGGGCGTTCGAGAACCGGTGGAAGGTGCTCGGCGCATGGGTGATCGCTGTCGTCGCCGTCGCACTGTGCGCCACTGCCTTCAGCGGCGAGACCAACGACGAGTTCACCGTCCCGGGCACCGAATCGCAGGAAGCGCAGGATCTCCTCGAGGCGAGGTTTCCCGCCGCCAGCGGCGCCACCGCGCGCACGGTATTTGCGGCGCCCCAGGGCGAGAGCCTCGCCGATCCTGAGAACCGGGCTGCCATAGAGGGGTCGTTGACGCTCGCGCGCCAAGGGGCCGAGGTCACGGATGTCACCAACCCGTTCACCTCGGGGACGATCTCCGAGGACGGTCGAATCGGCTTTGCAGACGTCGTCTACCCGGTGCCGGCCGCCGAGATCAGCGACACCGCGCGGGACGACCTCGAGGCTAGCGCCGATCCCGCCCGGGAGGCGGGACTGCAGGTCGAATTCGGCGGCGGAATCGTGACCGAGGAGGAGGAGACGAGCTCGGAGTCGGCCGGCATCCTGATCGCCTTCCTCGTGTTGTCGATCACCTTCGCGTCGCTGCTGGCCGCGGGGTGTCCGATTCTGACCGCAGTCCTCGGCGTGGCGCTGGGCCTGCTCGGCTTGAGCGCCCTAACCGACGTCTTCACCGTCTCTGAGACGGCTCCGATCCTTGCAACGATGCTGGGGCTCGCGGTCGGGATCGACTACGCGCTGTTCATCATCTCGCGCCACCGCGAGAACATGGCCAACGGGCAGGAGCCTCGCGAGGCCGCGGCAACCGCGGCGGCCACGGCCGGAAGTGCCGTCGTATTCGCAGGAGCGACGGTCGTGATCGCGCTCGTCGGACTACTGGTCGTGAACATTCCGTTCCTGACCGTCATGGGCATGGCTGCCGCCGGGACAGTCGCAATCGCCGTGGTGATCGCGCTGACCCTGGTTCCAGCGATTCTCGGCTTCGCTGACCACCGAATCGCGCGCCGCAACCGCGCGCTTGCGCGCGTCTCGAGCGAACCCCCGCACGAGGACAAACGGAGCGTGCGATGGGCCCGCTTCGTCACCAGCCACCCGATTCCGGTCCTGCTCGTCGGCCTTGTCGTGATGCTCGGCGCGGCGCTGCCCGCCCTGGACATCAAGCTCGGCCTGCCCGACGGCGGCTCGCAACCCGAGTCGACGACCGAGCGAAGGGCATACGACCTCCTCACCGAGGGCTTCGGCGAAGGCTTCAACGCAACCCTGACGGCGGTCGTCAACGCTCCCGAACTAAGCCGTGACGAGCAACTGGGGATCGCCGACAATCTCGCGCGTGGCCTGGAGAACTTCCCCGGCGTGGCCGCAGTCAGTCCGCCCGCCCAGAACTTCACTCACGACCTGACCGTCGTTCAGGTCATTCCGACGACCTCGCCAACCTCAGACGAGACCAAGGACCTTGTCGAGGCCTTGCGCGCGAGGGCGGACGAGATCCGCGAGGAAACCGGGATCGAGGCGTTCGTGACCGGGACGACCGCGCTCAACATCGACACCGCGGACTCGCTCAACTCGGCGTTGCCCAGGTACATCCTGGTTGTGGTCGGCCTCGCCTTGATCCTCTTGACCATCGTCTTCCGCTCGATCTGGGTGCCGATCAAGGCCGCCGCCGGCTTCCTGCTGACCATCGCCACGGCCCTGGGAGTAGTCGTCTGGATCTTCCAGGACGGCAACCTCGCCGATCTGTTCGGCGTCTCACTGCCGGGGCCGATCGTGAGCTTCCTGCCGATCCTGCTGATCGGAATCCTGTTCGGGCTCGCGATGGACTACGAGGTCTTCCTCGTCTCGCGCATGCGCGAGGCGTTCGTGCACTCCGGCAAGGCGCGCGAGTCGATCATCACGGGGTTCGGCGAGAGCGGCCGGGTGGTCACAGCAGCGGCGCTGATCATGTTCGGCGTGTTCGGGGCCTTCGTCCTGGCCGATGATCCCGTGACGAAGTCGATCGGGGTGTCGCTCGCCGTCGGCGTGGCGGCTGACGCGTTCATCGTCCGGATGACGTTGGTGCCCGCCGTGATGGTGCTGCTGGGCGACCGCGCGTGGTCGCTGCCGAGTTGGCTCGACCGGCGCCTGCCCAACCTGGACATCGAGGGCGCCGGGCTCGAGCGAGCGACCCGTCCGCTCGCCCGCGCGCCCGAGCCTGTGCCCGAGCCCGCAGAGCCGCTGCCGGAGGAGACCGTCCCGTCGGAGGAACCGGCCCGGGAACTGCCGTCGCCTGAGCGGCGCTGACGGGGAGGAACCGAAGACACGCGACGGCCGCCCGGAGGCGGCCGTCGCGGGTCCTTGCTCCCTAGGCCGTGCGTGACGGGTTCACGTCGCCACGGCGGGCTCGAGCGCGAGGTCGGTGTGGCGCCGGCGCAGCGCCGCGACCCCGACGAGGGCGACTCCAATCGCCGTCCAAACGGCCACGACGGTGAGATGGCCGCCGAGCGCGGCCCCGTCGAAGAACGCGGTGTCGCGCAGAGCCTGACCGCCCGCACCGGGAACGAACAGCTGGCCGACGTCGCCGACGAAGCTGGGCATCAGCTCCGGTGCCGAGCTCAGCCCGGACCACGGATTGCCGATCAGAACCATCAGGAACGCAGCGACGCCGACTCCGACGTCGCCCAACAGCGCCTTCAGGGCGGTCGCCACCGAGGCGACGGCCAGGACCACGAGAGTGATCACGCCGGCGTTGGCCAGCGCATCTCCGCCGAGGATCCCGAGCCAACCCTGGATGATTCCCACGGCCGCCAGCCCGGCGAGAGCCGACGAGCCCGCGAGGAGGCCAACCTGCCTGATACCGGGACGGGTGAGCATCCCGACCAGGGTGGCGGTCAGCATGCCGCCGATCAGCAGCGGCAGCACCGCGGCGTTGAAGCCGCCGCCGCGCGGATCGTTTGTGTCCGCCGGGACGACGTCGATCACCTTCGGGGCGGCGCCTCCGGGCGCGTCGCTGGCAACGAGCGCCTGCGTCACTCGCAGCTCCATCGTCGTGGCGACGGTGGAGCCCGCCGCGGACGCGGTCATCAGGACCGGCCCGTCGGCGGAGGCGACGAGCGCCCCGTAGACGTCGCGGTCTTCAATCGCATCGCGCGCCGATGCCTCGCCCGCGTAGTGGTGGACGTCGAAGGCGCCCGGATCCTCAGCCTTGAGCTTCGCTTCGAGCGCCGCAACCTGTTCGGGCGGGCCCGCGATGCCGATCGGGAAGTCTCGCGGCTCCGGATCCGCCTGGGGGAAGACGAACAGCGCCAGGATCACGGCCACCGCGGCCGGAATCACCAGGAGCTTCGCGAGGACTTGCTTGGGGTTCGAGTTGGTCATCTGCCTCTCCTCTCGAGACGTGGATTCCTTGCATCCCGAGGATCGGCGAGCGACGCGCCCCTGACATCGGGGAAGGACCCTGACCCTGACCCTGATTTGGCCCCCTCCGACCGGTGGTAGGGTCGGTCTGCAACCTTCTTGGCGGACCGCGAGCGATCGCGGGAGCTTGGCTAGGGGATCTCGATCTCGCCGATCCGGATCGCCCGGGTGCGATCGGCGACGTATCTGGGAAGGAGCCCGAGGGCCTCGGCGGGGCCTTCGGCGTCGAGGTCCCACCAGACCTCGTGGCCGCCGAAGGCACATGAAGCCACTGTGGGACCGTGTCGCAGCGGGCTCGCGAAACCTTGCCAGGCGGCAAAGACGATCGCACACTCGCCCGGCTGGTGGTGATGATGAAGCCTGAAGCGCGCCATGCCGCAAGCATCGGGCCTGTCGTGCACCCCGACATCGGGGTGGCACCCTGATTCGGCTTGCGTTGCCAGCGACCCGACGTATGCTGGGCGCGGGAAAGTCAGGATGACTGCACCTGCCCAGCCACTCGTGGGGAGAGAGAGCGAGCTGGCCCTGCTCGAACGGCTGCGCGCCGAAGCCGCGGACGGCTCGCCCCGATTTGCGCAGGTCACGGGGGAGCCGGGGATCGGAAAGACCTACCTGCTGAGCGAGTTCGCCCGTCGCGCCGACAGCGACGGCTGGCTGGTGCTCAGTGGACGCTCGTCCGAGCTCGAGCGCGAGCTGCCGTTTGGGCTCGTGATCGACGCCTTCGACGCCTACCTCGCCTCGCTGGACCCGCGCGACTTCGATCGCATCGCGCCCGATGACCTGAGCGAGCTCGCCGGCTTGTTTCCGTCCTTGCGCTCCCTCGTCCCTGCCCCGGAGCACCCGAGCACTCCGGCGGAGCGCTTTCGCACTCACAAGGTCGTCGTCGAGATCATCGAACGGTTGGCCGCCCGCCAGCCGTTGCTGCTGGTGCTCGACGACCTGCACTGGGCAGACGGCGCCTCGATCGAGCAGGCCGCCTATGTGCTGCGGCGCCCGCCGCAGGCCGCGGTCATGATCGTCGGCAGCTTTCGCGCCGGGCAGGCCGACCCGGCACTCGTCAAGGCGGTCGAGGCCGCCACCCGCGAGGGACACGTTGAGCATCTCGAGCTGGGACCGCTCGACGCCTCTGCCGCGGAGCAGCTGGTCGGTCCGGAGCAGGATCGCGACTGGCTCTACGAGCAGAGCGGCGGCAACCCCTTCTACCTGTTGCAGCTGGCGCGCGGCGACGGCCACGGCCGGCCCCGGTCACAGGATGATGCGGCTCTCGTCGACGTGCCCGCGGGGGTCGCGGCAACCATCGCTGGCGAGCTGGACGGCCTGTCCGAGACGGCGCGAACGTTCGCCGACGCCGCGGCGGTGGCCGGCGATCCCTTCGAGCTGGACCTCGCGGTCGCCACAGCCGAGATCGCCGAGGCGGACGCGCTTGCCGCCTTGGACGAGCTGATTGCCCGCGACCTCGTGCGCTCTACGGCGGTCCCGCGCAGCTTTCAGTTCCGCCACCCGCTGGTGCGGACCGCGATCTACCAGGGGGGTGCGCCGGGAGCGCGCCTCGCAGCCCACCAGCGCGCCGCGCAGCTGCTCGCCGCGCGCGGCGCGCCGGCGACCGAACGTGCCCACCACGTTGAGCACGCAGCTCATCATGGAGACGCGGCGGCGGTCGAAATCCTGCGGGAGGCGGGGACCGCCGCGGCCGGGCGGGCACCCAGTAGCGCCGCGCGCTGGTTCGAGGTCGCTCTCCGAGTTCTTCCGGAGGATGCATCGGACCCCGAGCGGGCCGGGCTCCTGGTGGCACTCGCCGGCGCACGGTCGGCCACCGGGCACCTCGAAGACGCCCGTTCAGCCCTGCTCCAGGCGATCGAGCTCCAAGGATCCGGCGATGCCCCCGGAAGAGTGCGGGCGATCTCGGCCTGCGCAGGCATCGACCAGCTGCTGGGCCAGCACTCCGAGGCGCAGGCGCGGCTGGAGGCGGCGTTGTTGGCGCTCCCGGGCTCCGAGTCGAAGGAGGCTGCCGCGCTGATGATCGACCTTGCGTTCGCGGCCTTCCACCGCACCGAGTACGAGGCGATGCGCGGGTGGGGCCGACGCGCGCTTGAGACCGCCCGGCCACTCGCCGATGGGGCCCTGACCGCCGCTGCGGCGGCGATCTCGGCCCTCGCCGGTGCGTCCGCTGGGGCGATGGCGGAGGCGGAGGAACACCGATCCGAAGCGGCGGCCCTCGTCGACGCGCTTCCGGACGGGGCGCTCGCCAAGCGGCCGGCGAGCCTCATGTGGCTGAGCGCCGCCGAGAATTTCCTCGACCATTATCCGGAGACCGAGGCCCACTGCGTGCGCGGACTAGCGGTCGCGCGCGCCGCCGGCGAGGGGGAGTTGCAACCAGGCCTGAGACAGGGCCTCGCCAACCTGCTGTCTGTAACCGGCCGCGTCGCCCAAGCTGCTGAGCTTTTGGAAGGCACGCTCGACGCGGCACGGCTGACCGATAACCCGGTCGGGCTGGCCTGGGCGCTGCTGAACCGTGCCGACATTGCGGCCCTCGAAGGAGAACTCCAAACCGCGGTCGATATCGGCACGGAAGCAGTCGCGCTCAGCAGCGCCAGTGAGGTCAGCTACGTGGCGGCACGGGCGAGAACCGCGCTCGGAGCCGTACTGCTCGAGGCCGGCGAGCCGGCAAGCGCCTCGGACATGTTGCTGAGCGCCGGAGGTGAGGAGATGTCGATGATTCCCGCCGCCTGGCGTCCGATCTGGCTCGAAGCGCTAACGCAATCGCAGCTGGCGTTGGACCGGGTGGCCGACGCGAAGCGGATCGCCACGCACATGGAGGCGATCGCGGCATCCGGGACTCCGCGCGGTCGCTTCCTGGCCGATCGGGCAGGCGCGGCGGTGGCACTGGCCGGCAACAAGGCGGCCGCTGCCGCGGAGCGGGCCCTGGCATCGGCGACGCGCGCCGCAGAGCTGGGCGCCCGGATTGACGCTGCGCTCTCGCGAACGCTTGCGGGGCGCGCCCTGGCGCAGGCCGAGGACAGCAGCCGAGCCATCACCGAGTTGGAGGAGGCGGCGCGGGAGTTCGACGCGTGCGGAGTACCTCGGTACCGGGACCGGGCGGAGCGCGAGCTCGGAAGGCTCGGCCACCGCGTCCACCGCCGCACTCGGGCGGGGAAGGCCGACGGTGCAGGCGTCGAGACGCTGACCGGTCGCGAGCTCGATGTGGCGCGCCTGGTCGTCGACCGCCGCACGAACCCAGAGATCGCCGCCGAGCTGTTTCTCAGCGTCAAGACCGTCGAGACGCACATGCGCAACATCTTCCGCAAGCTCGACGTCAACTCTCGAGTCGAGGTCGCCCGTGTGGTCGAGGACCAGGCTGCGACACGCTGAGTCGAGCACAAATTCAGCTCACCCGCAGGCTCAGGTCGCCTGATCAATCAGCGGCGGCGGTCGTCCGGCGGGCCCCGAGGGCGAGCAGACCGAGCCCGATCGCGATCCACACGAGGAGCACGGCCAGGTGGCCGCCGAGCGCGGCGCCGTCGAAGAACGCCGTGTCGCGGAGCGCCTGGCCACCCGCGGCCGGCGGCAAGAGTTGGCCGATGTCGCCGATCGGCCGGGGCAGAAGCTCGGGCGCCGTTCCGAGGCCCGACCAGGGGTTGCCCAGCAGCACCATGAGCACGGCGGCGACGCCGATTCCGGGAGGCCCCAGCAGCGCCATCAGTCCGGCGACCATCGCCGCGATCGCGAGCACCATCAGGCTGAGCACGGCGGCGTTCGCCAGCCAGCCGCCGCCGAGGATCTCGAGCCACCCCTGGGCCACCGCGACTGCGGCGAGCCCGGCGAGTGCCGATGCGATTACCAGCGCTCCCATCTGCCTGAGCCCCGGAGGTGTGATCAGTTCGGCGACCAGCACCCCAGTGAGAATCCCGCCGATCAGCAACGGCAAGACCGATGCGTTGAACGCCGAGCCGCGCGGATCGTCCGGATCCGCCGGGACGACATCGACCACCTCGACTGGTGGCGCCTCATTCCCGGACACGACTGCGCCCTCCGCCGGCGCTTCTGCGATAGCGGCTAGAGCCTGCGCGACGAGAGGGCTTCCTGCAGACGCCGTGAGGACCTTCGGCGCCTCGGGCGAGGGAACGACCGCGCCGTAAATATCCCGGTCCTCGATTGCCTCCCTCGCGGATTCCTCGTCGGCGTACGTGTGCACGTCGAAATCGCCCTCAGCTGCCAGCTGCTGCTCGAGCGCAGCGGCCTCTTCCGCCCCACCGACCACCCCGATCTCCACGCCGCGCGGTTCAAGGCGTGCCTGCGGCCAAGCGAACAGCGTCAGGATCAGGGCCACGGCCACAGGGATGATCAGGAGCTTCGGAAACTGATCCATCGCGGGGATCCTCAGGCGACCCTAACGATCGGGTGCATTCAGAAGCGCTTCATCTGCGTGCGGTTGAATCCGGCCTGTGAAACCACTCGGCCCACACCTCTGCCCCGAATGCGGCGAGCGCGTCAGCGCCTTCGCTGCCGGATGTGCGCTGTGCGGGGCCGAGCTCGATCCGCGCCGGGTCGCCGGACCGCCGACGGTGGCCCAGCGCGCACAGCGCCGCTGGGCGTTCACCCGGCGCTGGTTCGCGGAGCATCGGCGGCGGTGATGCTTCGCCTCCACGCGCGATAGGCGTCGCGCATGCACGCCCCGCACGGTCGGTAGCCGGCGGCGATCGCAGTCTCCTCGTCGGCGAAGAACACTCGGTGCTCGACCACGTTCCGGCCTCTGGCGATGAGGCTGAGCGCGACCGGGCAGTCGAGGCGCCCGTACACCCTGGTGCGCCGGTGGCCACCGAGCGTCCCGGGCGTCGCCGACAGATACGGAAGCCCGTCGGCGCCGATGAGCGTGTAGGTCACGCCAGGCGCAGCTTGCCCTGCTCGAGCTCGAGCAGGAAGCGCTTTCGCTCCAGGCCGCCGCCGTAGCCGGTCAGCGTGCCGTTGGCGCCGATTACGCGGTGGCACGGGACGACGATCGAGATCGGGTTGCGGCCGTTCGCCAATCCCACGGCACGGGCCGCGCCCGGCGCGCCGATCCGCTCGGCCACCTCGCCGTAGCTCTCCGTCTCGCCGTAGGGGATGTCCTCGAGGGCGCGCCACACGCGTCGCTCGAACTCGGACCCTTCCGGCGCGAGCGGCAGGTCGAATGCGGTTCGCTCGCCGGCGAAGTACTGCTCGACCTGGTTGCGAGCCTCGGCAAACGGTTCGTCGGCTGCCTGCCACGAATCCGACACGCGGACAGGCTTGCGCCCCGCCTGCATATAGAGGCCGCGCAGGGCGTGGCCGTCGCCCAGCAGCAGCAGGTCGCCAATTGGGCTCTCGATGGTGGTGTGCAGCAGGGTCTCGGTTCGAGTGGGCATCGGTCCTCCGTTCATCGCTTCGTCTGGTCACGAAACGACACGGCGGCAGCAAACGTGAGCGGTCGGACGTCTTTAGATCGCGGCGGCGACCACGCGAAGATCCGCAACCAGGTCGGCGAACGCCTCGGCTCGATCCTCGTCGTCGGCGCGCAGGATCGCCGACGGATGGAACGTGGCCACCGCTGCCGGGGCGAAATCGACCTCCAGAAGCTCACCCCGCTGCTTGGTCACCCGAAAGTCGCTCCCGAGCAGCGACTTGGCGGCTGTCGCCCCGAGGATCGCAACCACATCCGGCTTCACCCGCTCGAGCTCGGCGTCGAGCCACGGCCGGCACGCCTCGACCTCGAGCTTCGTCGGAGTCTGGTGGATGCGGCGCTTACCCCGCGGCTTCCACTTGAAGTGCTTGACGACGTTCGTGCGGTAGGTCTGCGAGGGGTCGATCCCGGCCTCGGCCAGCGCCTTGTCGAGAAGCCCGCCCGCCGGGCCCACGAACGGCTTGCCCTGCCTGTCCTCGCGGTCGCCGGGCTGCTCTCCGATCAGCATCACCGGTGCGCGTGCGCGTCCATCGCCGAACACAGTCTGCGTCGCATCCCGCCAAAGCGGGCAGGCCTTGCACGCGGCGGCCGCCTCGCGCAGGGCCTTGACACCGCCACCGGTCGGGACAAGCGGCGAGGCATCCCCTGTCTCGACGACGGCAGTCGTGCTCATCGCACCTCGCCCTCGGATCGTCTCGGCCGGGTCACGAAACCACCCTCACCCTGGGCGGCGGGTGCGACGCTGCACTCGCCTCCTGGGCCACGATGCCGAGCTCTGACAGCAGGGTCAGAAACGCCCGCGCGTACGGCGAGGACGACGTCCGTGCGCGAACCTCGCTCCAGTCGATCTGCTCGCGCAACGCGCGCGCGATTCCGAGCGCGCTCTCGAGGTCAAGCGAGTGCTCGCCCAACGCCAGCAGCTTGCTCGTGAGCACGTCTTCGAGTGCCATCACGCGGACTCGCATCGCCGCAACGTCGTGGATCGTGCCTCGGGCGATCACCTCGTCCGTGACCTCGAGGCCGATCGGATGGTGGATCAGATCGACGAGCACCTCCCCGTCCCAGGCCTTCACCAACCAGTCCTCCGATGGATGCTCCGATCTCATGCCGGCGTCGACCAGCGCGGCGAGGGCAGGCTCGGCATCCTCCTCCTTGAGCACGAAGTCGAGGTCGTTGCGCGCCTCGGGTCCGCCACGCGCCCAGCATGCCAGCGTGCCACCCAGCAGAAAGGGAACCCCGCCACGATCCAGTGCCGCAACCGTGCGCTTGAACGTCTCCTCAATCGCGGCGAATGAGTGCTCGCCGTCCATGTCGTGCGGGTACCCCGCACCGCGGTTTTCAAGCGACGCCGCGGGGTACGCCGATGGCATGGCTGTCGAGGCCCAACCCGCCGGCGCCGGAGAGCTGGTCACCCTCCGTGTTGCGGCGTGCGCAGACGTCCACTGCCGCGCCGACCGCCCTAACGCCACCGTCGAAGCGCTGGCCGGGCTCGACGGGGTCGCCGACGTGTTGCTGCTGGCGGGCGACCTGACCACGGTGGGGCTGCCGGAAGAAGCGAGCACGCTCGCGGGTGCCCTGTCCGGCCTCAAGCTGCCCGTGCTCTGTGTGCTCGGCAACCACGACTGGCACTCGAACCGGCGCGACGAGGTCGTCGCCGCGCTCTCCGAAGGCGGCCTGGGCGTGCTCGATCGCAGCTGGACCGTTCTGGAGCTCCACGGTCTGGAGGTCGGCGTCGTCGGCACCAAGGGCTTCGTCGGGGGCTTTCCCGGCTCGCACCTGCCCGACTTCGGCGAGCCCGCGCTGCGCCGCGTCTACAGCGAGACGACCGCCGAGGTCGAGGCGCTCGACGCCGGCCTACGAGCCGTGGCGGTCTGCGCCTTGCGGATCGTCGTCCTGCACTACGCCCCGACGACCGAGACGCTGATCGGCGAGCGTGAATCGATCTGGCCGTTCCTCGGCACCGACCGTCTGGCGGCGCCGCTGATCGAGCACCAGCCGGATCTCGTGGTTCACGGCCACGCGCACGCCGGACAGTTCTCCGGCCGAGTCGGGGAGGTCGAGGTCTTCAACGTCTCCGCGCCCGTGATGGGGCGCGACTACTGGCTGTTCGAGCTCCAGGCTGTGGGCGCGGCCGGTACCGCCGTCCGATAGCGCAGACGCCCCGGCGCGTTACTTCGCGAAAGGGATTCGTAAGGCCGCGGACATAGCGTCGCCGCCGTTTTCCGACTCCCTGGAGGTGGGACATGTCAAGAATCCTCGGACTCCCAAGGCGCGTAATGCTGGCGCTCGTCCTGGGCGCGGTGCTTGCGGGGCTCGGCATCAGCGCGACCGGCGCGCTTGCCAAGTCCGGGCCGCGCGCGGTCTACACGCTCACCAACGGCGCCGCGGGCAACGCGGTGCAGGTCTTCGACCGCGCCGGAGGGTCGCTCACACCGGACGGCTCCTTTCCCACCGGCGGGAACGGGACCGGCGGCGGGCTCGGCAACCAGGGCGGGCTGATTCTCGACGGGGGCGAGCGACTGTTCGCGGTCAACGCTGGCAGCGACTCGATCTCGGCGTTCGAGGTCAGCCGAAGCGGGCTGCAACTGGTCGACACGGTCGGCTCCGGCGGCGACCAGCCGATCAGCCTCACCGCCCACCGCGGCCTGCTGTACGTGCTCAACGCGGGCGGCGACGGCAACATCAACGGTTTCCGGTACACGCGTAGCGGTGACCTATCGCCACTCGCCGGCTCGACGCGTCCGCTCAGCGGCGCCGCGCCCGGACCGGCGCAGGTGTCATTCGATCCCGAGGGACGGACCCTCGTGGTCACCGAGAAGGACACGAACCTGATCGACACCTACAGGGTCAACCGCCAAACCGGCCTGGCGAGCGGACCGAACCCGCAGGCGTCCGCGGGACAGACACCGTTCGGCTTCGCATTCGATCCGCGCGGCCACCTGATCGTCTCCGAGGCGTTCGGCGGCGCGGCCGATCAGAGCGCCGTCTCGTCGTACGAGGTCGACGACGGCATCATCGACCCGATAACGCCCTCGGCGGCGACGACCGAGACCGCGGCCTGCTGGATCGTCGTGACGAAGGACGGTCGCTTCGCCTACACGACCAACACCGGCAGCAATTCGATCTCCGGTTACGGCATCGGCGGTGACGGCGAGCTGAGCCTGCTCGACGCCGACGGCGTCACCGGGGCGACCGGCCCGGGGCCGATCGACATGGCGCTGACGCAGGGCGACCGCTTCCTGTTCTCGCTCAACTCGGGCGACGGGACGATCAGCGGCTTCCACGTTGGCTCGGACGGCAGCCTGACGCCCGTCGGCGGCGCGGGCGGACTGCCCACGAGCGCCAACGGGCTGGCGGCCAGGTAGCCGAGAGGGACCGCGGCGGGACGAAGCGACGGGCCGCTCATCGCCAGGCGGCCCGTCGCGCGTCCACCCTGCCGCCAGCCGCTGCGGGTGATATAGTCCGATATAGGACTAAACTTCCGCAATGCAACTCGCCGACCCACAGACCGAAAGCCGGGCGACGCGCCGCAACGTTGGCTTCCTGCTCGCCAAGGCATCGCAGCGCTGGAACGAGCTGCTCTACGAGCGCTTCGTCGAGCATGGCTATGCGGAGGTTCGCCCCGCGTACGGGTCGATCCTCCTCCCCCTGTTCGAGGAGGACGACCTGCGGATCGGCGAGCTCGGCCGCCGCGCCCGCCTTGCCAAACAGACCATGACCACCATGGTCCGGCTGCTCGAGCGCGACGGGCTCGTCACGCGGAGGCCGGATCGCGACGACGCGAGGGCGACGCGCGTGGCGCTGACCCCGAAGGCGCGGCGCTTCCGGCTCGTCGCGGAGGGGGTCCTGAGCGAGCTCGACGACCTGCTCGTGCGCTCGCTGGGCTCAGACCGCACCCTGCAACTCACCCAAGACCTCAAGGAGGTAGCCGCACTATGAAGAGCCGCACCGTCACGACCGTCCTCGCAGCACCGAAAGAGGAGGTCTTTGCCTACATGTCTGAGATCGAGAACCTTCCCGCCTGGGCGACCGAGTTCGCGCGCGAGCTGCGCCGCGACGACGACGGCTACACCGTCGTCAACAACCTCGGCGAGTTCCGGTTCGAGATCCGGGCCGATCGCGAGACGGGAGTGATCGACATGCTCTCGGGTCCCAGCCGCGACGAGATGGCCGTCTTCCCCACCCGCGCGGTGGCGCTCCCCGACGGTCGCACCGCCTACACGTTCACGATGTTCCAGGCGCCGGGGATGCCGGACGAGCTATTCGAGTCGCAGCACGAGTCGCTGAAGCGCGAGTTCGCCAACATCGAGGCTCGCTTCGCGTAGCGCCGTTCAGCCGCGATCGGGCACCAGCACCGCGAAGCGCGAGCCGCGCGCGGGCTCGCTTTCGACCCGGATCTGCCCTCCGAGCGCTTCGACGATCCGTGCCGAGAGCGCGAGGCCCAGGCCCGAGCCCTCACCGCCGCGCGCCGCGTCGCCGCGCCAGAACGGATCGAAGACGCGGTCAAGCGAGTCAGGGGGCATCCCCTCACCCGTGTCGGATACGACGAGATGGAGGCCGGCGCGGTCGCGCTCCGCTTCGACACGGACGGTTCCGTCCGCGGGCGTGTGGCGAATCGCGTTCTGGATCAGGTTCTGGAGCACGCGTCCGAGGTGCGGGGAGCAGGCGACCGTGCCCGCCCCGTCCAGCCGGGTCTCCAGGTGCAGGCCCTTGCGAAGCGCGTGTGGCGCGCAGGCGGCGAGCGCGGACTCGACGACCTCGCTCACCGTGGCCTTGCGCGACTCGACCTCGATTGCCTGCGCCTCGAGCTGGACGAGCTCGAACAGATCGTCGACCAGGGTCGCAAGGGAGGCCGACGAGCGGCGCATCTCGCCGGCGTAGCGGCGCATGGTCTCGGGGTCGTCGACGACCTCCTCGTCGATCGCCTCGGCCATCGCGCGCAGGCTGGCGAGCGGCGTGCGCAGGTCGTGCGAGATCGCCGTGATCAGATCCCGCCGCTGCCGCTCGATCATGCGCTCGCGGGCGGCGGCGTCGCGCTTCCAGACCAGGCCGCCGACGGCCACGGTCAGCGCCAGCGGCGGCAGCACGAGCAGCGTGAGATGAAAGATCTCCTTGCCCGGCATGCCGGCGAGCGCGGCGGCGCCGATGGTCGCACCTCCCGCGAGCAGCCCGGCGGCACCGGCAAACAGCAGGGGGCGCCAGCGTCTCACGGCTCGAAGCGATAGCCCGAACCCCACACGGTGACCAGCCGCCTGGGTCGGGACGGATCGGACTCGATCTTCTCGCGCAGCCGGCGCACGTGGACCGTGACCGTGGCGGGATCGCCCTGGAATGCGACGTCCCAGAGCTCGTCGAGGAGCTGATAGCGGCTGAACACCCGGTGCGGGTTGGAGGCGAGGAAATACAGCAGGTCGAACTCGCGCGGGGTCAGCGAGACATCGCGCCCGCTGAGCCGTGCGATCCGGGCGCCGGGGTCGATCTCAAGGTCGCCGAGGCGCAACGCCTCCGGGGCCTCCGTCGCACCGTCGTCATTCTGCGTGCCGCGTCGCAGGACGGCGCGCACACGCGCCACGACCTCGGCCGGCGAGAAGGGCTTCGAGACGTAGTCGTCGGCGCCGGTCTCCAGCCCGACGATGCGGTCGGTGACGTCGCCGCGCGCGGTGATCATGATCACGGGGCTCTCGGCGCGCGCCCGGATGCGGCGAAAGACCTCGAACCCGTCCACGCGGGGCAGCATCAGGTCGAGCAGCACGAGGTCGGGGCGTCGCGCCTCGAAGGCGCGCAACGCGAGCTCGCCGTCTGCCGCGGATTCGACCTCGAACCCGTCGCGCTCGAGATAGCGCGAGAGGACTTCGCGAACCATCGGCTCGTCGTCAACGACGAGGACCCGGGCCTGCGCAGGCATGCCGAGATTCTCCCACCGCCTCCTTAACGGAAGCTTTCGCCGGGCCTGGCGAATCGCGGGCGCTATCGTGGGATGCGAGGTGGCGATGGAGACCACGTCCGCGACGGCGGCCGAGATCAAGGACTCGATTCTCGACGCGATTGGCGAGACGCCGCTTGTTGAGCTCTCGCGCCTCGGAGCCGACCTGCGGCCGCGCCTGGTGGCGAAGGTCGAGGCCCTCAACCCTGGCGGCTCGATCAAGGATCGCATCGCGCTCGGGCTGATCGAGGCCGCCGAGCGCGAGGGGCGGCTGAAGCCGGGCGGCACGATCATCGAGCCGACGAGCGGCAACACCGGGACGGGGCTGGCGATCGTCGCCCTGCTCAAGGGCTACCGCGTCATCGCCGTCATGCCCGACAAGATGAGCCGGGAGAAGATCGACCTGCTGCGTGCGTACGGCGCCGAGGTTGTCGTCGCGCCCACCGAGGTTCCGCCCGACTCACCCGAGTCGTATTACCGCGTCGCCGATCGCCTCACCGAGGAGATCCCCGGCGCCTTTCAGCCCAATCAGTACTTCAACCAGGCGAACCCGGAAGCCCACTACCAGACGACGGGCCCGGAGATCTGGCGACAGACAGCGGGCCGCATCACCCATTTCGTCACCGGCGTGGGCACCGGCGGGACCATCACCGGCGCCGGGCGCTTCCTGAAGGAACAGAACCTGGAGATCCAGGTGATCGGCGCCGATCCGGTGGGCTCGATCTACTCGGGCGGTGAGGTCAAGCCGTACCTCGTCGAGGGCGTCGGCGAGGACTTCTGGCCCGAGAGCTTCGACCCGTCGGTCGTCGACCGCTACGTCACAGTCTCCGACCGCGACTCGTTCCTGACGACGAGGCGGCTGGCCCAGGCCGAAGGCATCCTCGCCGGCGGGTCGTCGGGGATGGCAGTCCACGCGGCGCTCCAGGTGGCCGGGCAGATCGACGACCCCGAGGCACTGGTGCTCGTGATCCTCCCCGACGGTGGCCGCTCGTATCTGTCGAAGGTCTACAACGACGCCTGGATGCGCCAGTACGGCTTCCTCGAGCGGGCGCCCGAGCTTTCGGTCGGCGACGTGCTGGGGAGAAAGCACGCCGAGGGCGAGATCCCGCCGCTGGTCACGGTCGAAACGCACGCGAAGGTCCGCGACGCCGTGGCAAAGATGCACGAGCACGGCGTCTCGCAGATCCCAGTCGTGTCGGCCCAGGACCCCCAAACCGTCGCCGGGTCGCTCACCGAGCGCGGGCTGCTGCGCCGTGCGGTCGAGGATCCGTCGCTGCTCGACGCGGAGATCATCGACGTCATGGAGCCGCCGCTGCACGCCGTGCCGGCCACCGACGGCGTCCGCGAGGCGGTCGAGCTGCTCAGCGGAGCGAGCGAGGCGCTGCTCGTGACGTCCGACGGACGACCGGTTGGAATCGTCACCCGCGCCGACCTCGTCGAGTCGCTGGCGCAATGAGCCGGGTCCCCGACGACGCGGCGTTCGGCACGCGGGCCGTTCATGCCGGCCTCGACCCGGATCCGACCTACGGCTCGGTGGTCCCGCCCATTCATCAGACCTCCACCTACGTGCAACCGGCGCCGGGAGAGTTCGTCGACGACTACGACTACTCGCGCTCCGCGAATCCCACGCGGTCAGCTCTCGAGCGGGCGCTGGGCGAGCTCGAGGGCGGCCTTGCATCAGCGTTCGCCAGCGGCATGGCCGCAGAGCACGCGCTGATCAGCGCCGTCTGCTCCGCGGGCGACCACGTGGTGCTCCCGGCGGATCTCTACGGCGGAACCTACCGCCTAGTCGACAAGGTGCTGCGCCGCTGGGGCCTCGACTACGACCTCGTCGACCAGACCGACCCCGCCGCGGTGACGCGGGCGATGCTCCCGGAAACGAGGCTGATCTGGGTCGAGACGCCGACGAACCCGCTGCTGAACGTCGTCGACATCGCGGCCATCTCAGAGCTCGCGGGCGACGCCCTTGTCGCGGTCGACAACACCTTCGCGACGCCGGCGGTACAGCGGCCGCTCGAGCTCGGCGCTGACGCGGTCGTCCACTCGGCCACCAAGTACCTCGGCGGGCACTCCGATGTCGTCAGCGGCGCCGTGGTCGTGCGCGATCCGGACCTGCACGCGCAGGTCCGTTTCGTCCAGAACTCGGTCGGCGCGGTCCCGGGGCCGCTCGATTGCTTCCTCGTCCATCGCGGCCTGCGCACGCTGCACCTGCGCGTCGCCGCCCACACGGAGAACGGGCGAATGGTCAGCGAGTTCCTCGCCGGCGCCGATGGGGTACAGGACGTGCGCTGGCCAGGCTTCGGCGGCATGGTGTCATTCCGGCATCCAGATGCTCGTCGAATTGCGAGCGAGACCCGGATCTTCTCCCTCGCCGAGTCGCTCGGCGGAGTCGAGTCGCTGATCGAGCTTCCACAAGCAATGACCCATCAGTCCGTCGAGGGCTCCACAGCAGCGGTCCCAGCCGATCTGGTACGCCTCTCGTGCGGGATCGAGGCGGCGGAGGACCTGGTCAGAGATCTTCAAACCGCAATCGCAGCAACGACGAAGTCGAAGGAGGCAGTGCGATGACCGAGCACAAGACTGGAACTCGCGAGGAGTGGCAGGAGGCGCGCGACGAGCTCGCGAAGCTCGAGGCCGAACACGCGGAGCAGGCCGAGGAGATCAACAAGAAGCGCTTGGAGCTTCCGTGGGTGCCGGTGGAGAAGGAGTACGAGCTCGAAACGCAGGACGGCAAGAAGACGCTGGCGGAACTGTTCGACGGCCGCTCCCAGCTGCTCGCCTACAACATCATGTACGGGCCGGACTACTCGATCGGCGCCTGCCCCGGGTGCACGAGCCTGTTGGACCACTTCGACCCCGCCTGGCTCATCCACCTCAACCACCGCGACGTGACCTTCGTCGCCTTCTCGCGCGCGCCGATCGACCGGCTCACCGCATACAGGGAGCGCATGGGCTGGCAGTTTCCTTACGTGTCGACCCACGACACAGACTTCCCCTGGGACTTCGGCCTCGCGCTGACCGAAGAGCAGGCGGCGGAGATCCCGGAGGTCCAGGAGATGCTCTCCGACCCGCCCGAGTGGATGAAGGAGTGGGGCGAGATGGTCGGAGCCGAGCTCAAGGACGGGATTCGCGAGAACCCGAGCTTCATCGCCTTCGCGCTCGAGGACGGTGTCGTCTACCACACCTACACGCTCTCGGCGCCCGATCCGTTCGTCACTCCGTACTACTCGCACCTGCTCAGGCTGGCGCCGAAGCCACCCGAGGGCGACGAGGCCTTCCGGGTCCTTCGCAAGGACGAGTACCCGGAGGCCGCCGCCGCGTCGTGAGCGTCGCCTTCCCGGGCGAGTCGGCGGACTACCGCGCGGCGCGCGACCGCCTGCTCGCGCGCGAGATCGAGCTGCGGCTATGTCTTTCAAGAAGCCGGCCGCCATGTCGGGACACTCGAGCCCCTGTGGAACCTGTTCGACCTCACGCCCGAGGGCCGACCGGACTGGGACGAGCAGCTTCGCTATGAGTGAGCGCGACGGATACCAGCACGGGGTGCCGTGCTGGGTCGACACCTGGCAGGCGGATGCCGAGGCGGCGGTTCGCTTCTACGCCGGGATCTTCGGCTGGGAGTGCGAGGACACGATGCCGCCCGACGTCGACGGCCAGCATTTCATGTGCCGGGTCCGCGGCCGCGACGTGGCCGCGATCGCCTCGAGGCCGAGCGCGGCGCCGGCGGTCTCCGCCTGGAACACGTACGTCTGGGTCGACGACGCCGGCGAGGCCGCGCGAAAGGTCATCGAGGCGGGCGGAACGATCGTCACGGGGCCCTTCGACGCCCTCGACGGCGGGCGCATCGCGATCGTCGCCGACCCCGAGGGGGCGCTGATCGGCATCTGGCAGCCGGGCGCGCATCGCGGGGCTCAGCTTGTCAACGAGCCCGGCGCGTGGAGCATGAGCCTGCTCAACACGCGCGGCCCGGAGGAGGCCGCGGCGTTCTACGGCGAGGCCCTCGGCTGGGACGCCGAGGAGATGGATGTCGGTGGCGGCGGCTTCTCGCTCTTTCGCCTGCGCGGCTTCGTGGGCGGCGAGCCTCAGCAGCCGGTGCCGCGAGACGTGGTCGCGACCATGGCCGCGATGAGAGAAGATCGGTTCGCGGCCGAGGTCCCCGCGCACTGGGGCATCGACTTCTGGGTTGCGGATGCGGATGCGACCGCCGAGGAAGCGGGCCGCCTTGGGGGCAGGGTTCTTGCGCCTCCGTACGACATCCCGGGCGCGCCGCTGCGGCAGGCGGTGCTGGCCGATCCGGAGGGAGCGTCGTTCTCGGTCACCCACCTGACGGTCGGCGGCCCGGCTGGGTGATCGCCGCCGTCGTCTTCGACCTCGACGGCGTCCTGGTCGACTCCGAGGCCGCGTGGGACGAGGCGCGGCGCGAGCTCGTCCGAGAGGAGGGCGGCACGTGGAAGGAGTCCGCCACTCGCGACATGCTCGGCATGAGCTCGCTTGAGTGGTCGCGATACGTCGCCGACGAGCTCGGCGTGAAGCTGCCGCCCGAGGAGATCTCAAGCCGTGTCGTCGGTGAGCTGCTCGCCGTCTATCGCCGGAAGCTGCCGCTGTTGCCGGGCGCAACGGCCGCGGTCGAACGCCTTGGCGCGCGCTGGCCCCTGGGTCTCGCGTCCTCCTCGAATCCGGAGGTGATCGCGCTGGCGCTGTCCGCATCCGGGCTCGACCGGCGCTTCTCAGCTTGGGTCTCGTCGGAGGAGGTCGGGCCCGGAAAGCCTGCGCCCGACGTCTACCTGGAGGCCGCGCGGCGACTCGGCGTCGAGGCACGCGACTGCGTCGCGATCGAGGACTCGGAGAACGGCATCAACTCGGCCGACGCCGCCGGGATGCGGGTGATCGCGATCCCGAATCACGACTTCCCGCCACCCGATCGCGTGCTCGCCCTCGCCGACCACGTCGCGGCGTCGCTCGACGAGCTCACGGTGGATCTAGTCGAGCGCGTGGGCACCTAGGCTGGCCCGCTCGCACCGAAGCGCTCAGTGCGCCGGCCGGCGCACTACCGGCTCGCGCCCCGGAGGCTGACCCGGTCGCGGTCCGGGCTGGGCTGCCGGGATGTCGAGTGCCGTCGGCCTGCCGCGCTCGAGCGTGACCGCCTCACCGTGGTGTGAGATCTCGAGCGGTTCGCCCTCCTTGAGCGTGTAACTGGCACGGCGCCCGTCCATCTCCACCTCGATCCGCCGACCTCTAAAGGTGACCCGAAAGCACATGCGCGCCAGCTGCTCGGGCAGGCGGGGCGCGAAGCTCAGCTCACCCCCGTGGTCGCGCATCCCGCCAAAGCCGCATACCGCCGCCATCCAGGCGCCGGCGAGCGAGGCGAGGTGGATGCCGTCTCGGGTGTTGTGGTGGATGTCGCCGAGATCCAGCAGCGCAGCCTCGCCGAAGTAGTCGTACGCGAGGTCGAGCTGACCCACCTCGGCCGCGACGATCGCCTGGATGCACGCCGACAGCGACGAGTCGCGCACGGTCAGCGGCTCGTAATAGGCGAAGTCGCGCACCTTCTGCTCGGCCGTGAACGCGTCACCGCGCCGGAACAGGGCCATCACCAGGTCGGCCTGCTTGACCACCTGCTTGCGATAGATGTCGAAGTACGGGAAGTGCAGCATCAGCGGGTACTGCTCGGCGGCGGTGTCCTGAAAGTCCCAGATCCCGTGCTCGGTGAACTCCTCCGCCTGGGGGTGGACTCCCAGCTCCTCGTCGTACGGGATCAGCATCGAATGGGCGGCGTCACGCCAGCTCGCGGCCTCCTCCGTGTCGATGCCGAGCGCTGCCGCCTGCTCGGGGTGGCGCTCAAGCGCCTCGGCGGCGCCAAGCAGGTTGCGCTGCGCCATCAGGTTCGTGTAGACGTTGTTGTCGGCGATCGCGCTGTATTCGTCCGGGCCCGTGACGCCGTCGATGCGGAAGTTCCCGTGCGCGTCGTGGTGGCCCAGCGACCGCCACAGCCGCGCGGTCTCGACCAGGAGCTCGAGCCCGAACTCGCGCTCGAACTCGTCGTCGCCCGTGACGTCCATATAGCGGATCACCGCGTCGGCGATCCCCGCGTTCATGTGGAACCCGGCGGTACCGGCTGGCCAGTAGCCAGAGCACTCCTGGCCGCGGATCGTCCGCCAGGGAAAGCAAGCGCCGTCGAGGCCCAGCACCTCCGCCCGGGCCTTGGCGAGGTCGAGCGTCGAGTGGCGCCACCGAAGTGCGTCACGCGCGGCGTGCGGGACCGCGTAGGTGAGCAGCGGAAGGACGTATGCCTCCGTGTCCCAGAACGTGTGGCCGTCGTATCCGGAGCCCGTCAGCCCCTTGGCCGAGATCGCGCGCTGTTCGCCGCGGGCCCCCGCCTGCAGTGCGTGGAAGAGGGCGAAGCGAACCGCCTGCTGGAGCTCAGCGTCCCCGTCGAGCTCAACGTCGGCCCGGTCCCAGAAGTCGTCCAGATACTGCCTCTGCTCGGCCGCGAGACCGTCCCAGCCGCTCCGCTTGGCGCCCGCAAGCGCAGCCTCGACCTGGTCGCGCACCGACGGGAGCGAGCGCTGGCTCGACCACCCGTACGCGAGTAGCTTGTCCAGCCGCACCGACTGGCCCGGCTCGAGCTCGGTCGCGACGGTAAGGCGCGCAACGTCTGGCGAGCTCTCGATCGCCGTCATGGTGCTCTCCGCCCCGTCGAGAGCGTGGTCCATCCCGGCAGCCATCCGCAGCTCGCTGGATTCGGTGCTGTGGACAAGGGTCGCCCGCAACTCGTTGTGTGAGTGGAACTCCGACTGGAGCGCGGAGCCGGCCCCTGCGGCCGCACGGGGATCGTCCTCGATCGCCGCCGGCAGCGGCTCGTTGGCGACGAGCTCTGACTGGACGACGAAGCGAGCAGGCTCGTCCAAGGGCTCCACCTCATAGCGAATGGCGGCGATGGCCCGCTGAACGAACGAGACCAAGCGCGAGGAACGCACGCGAATGCGCTGGCCCGCCGGGGACTCCCAGACGACCTCCCGCTTGAGCAGCCCGGCGCGGAAGTCCAGCACGCGCTCGTGGCCCACAAGCCTTCCGTAACGGACGTCGAAGGGCTCGTCGTCGACGAGCAGGCGGATCAGCTTGCCGTTGGTCACGTTGACGACGCTCTGACCGTCCTCCGGGTAGCCGTAGCCGCCCTCCGGATACGGCAGTGGGCGCGTCTCATAAAAGCTGTTCAGGTAGGTGCCCGGCAGCCCGTGCGGCTCGCCCTCGTCCAGGTTCGCGCGCATCCCGATGTGCCCGTTCGACAGGGCGAGCACCGACTCGCTGTGGGCGAGCTCGTCGAAGTCGAGCCGGATCTCGCGAAGCGTCCAGGGCTCGCAGGAAAAGCAGGGGTCCATCATCGCTCGTCGAGCAGCTCCGCCAGGTCCTCCACCACGATTGTCGCTCCGTGCTCGTGCAGGGCGTCGGCCTGTCCAACGCGGTCGACCCCGACCACGTAGGCGAAACCGCCCGCGCGCCCGGCCTCGACGCCGGCCAGCGCGTCCTCGAACACGGCCGCCTGGTCCTCGCCGACGCCGAGCGCCCGCGCGCCGGCGACGAACGTGTCGGGCGCCGGCTTTCCGTTCAGCCCGTCACGGTCGGCGACGATGCCGTCGATCCGGGCCTCGAAGTAGTGCTCGATCCCCGCCGCGACCAGCACGTCGCGACAATTGGCGCTGGCCGAGACGACCGCGCGCCGCAGTCCCGCGTCGCGCGCCGCCTCCAGGTAGCGAACCGAGCCCCCGTACGCCTCGACCCCCTGCTCGCGAATCAGCCGCACGACGAGCTCGTTCTTGCGGTTGCCGAGTCCTCGGATCGTCTCGGCCCCGGGCGGATCGTCGTCCTCTCCCTCCGCAAGCTGGATGCCGCGCGACCCGAGGAAGGACCGGACGCCGTCGTAGCGGGGCTTGCCGTCCACGTACTTGTTGTAGTCGGCGCCCGGGTCGAAGGGCACGAACTCCTCCCCGGCTCGCTCCGCCCGCTCGCGCAGGTACTCGTCGAACATCTGCTTCCAGGCGGCGGCGTGTACGACCGCGGTCTTGGTCAGCACCCCGTCGAGGTCGAACAGACAAGCCTTCACGCCGTCGGGTAGTCCGAGCACGGTGCCAGCCTAAACCGGCAACGGATCTTCGAGTGTTGCGAGGACGTGGTCGGCCCCGGCTTCGCGCAGCGCGTCGGCGTCGTACTCGCCGGTGGCGACGGCGGCGATCTGGATCCCGGCGCCGTGGGCCGCCTCGATGTCCACCGGCGTGTCGCCAACGGCCAGGCAGCGACCCCGGTCTAGCTTTCCTCCCGAGACGAGCTCTGCGCGCTCGAGCGCCTTTCGCGCCACGTCCACGCGTTCCGGAGCGTCAGATCCGTAGCCCCCGAAGGCAAAGAAGTGGTTGAGGTTCGCGCGCGCGAGCTTGATGTGTGCGGCCGCCTCGACGTTTCCGGTGATCAGCCCGCAGAGGCGGCCGTCGTCGGAGAGCCGATCGAGCACCGTCTCGACGCCCGGCATCACCCGGTAGTTGGCCGAGGTCTCCACCTCCTCGGGCAGATAGCGCAGGCGCAGTGCCATCAGCCGCGCCATCTCCTCGGCGCTCGGTTCGCGCCCGATCGCCCCGCGAAAGCTCGTCAGGCCAACCACCGGGTCGGTCACCCCCTTGCCGGTGTAGTCGCCGACGTTGACCTCGATCCCGTAGAGCTCGGCGAAAGCGCGGCGCCAGGCGCGGTCGCTGGCCCCCCCGGTGGACAGCAGCGTGCCGTCGATGTCGAACAGGATCGCCGTGCCGTGCCTTGTCTCACCCACGACGAGCGGCGCGATAGCGCCGGATCAACGCGTTGGTGGAGCTGTCGTGGTCGAGCTCCGGCTGGTCCGGGGACCTGAGCTCCGGGATGATCCGCTTGGCGAGCACCTTGCCGAGCTCGACCCCCCACTGGTCGAACGAGTTCACGCTCCACACGACTCCCTGGGTGAAGACGCTGTGCTCGTACAGCGCGACGAGGCTGCCGAGCGCCGCGGGGGTCAGCCGCTGAGCGAGGATCACGTTCGTCGGCCGGTTGCCCTCGAAGGTCTTGTGCGCGACGAGTTCGTCGGGGACACCCTCGGCGCGAACTTCTTCCGCGGTCTTGCCGAACGCGAGCGCCTCGGCCTGCGCGAAGACGTTTGAGATCAGCAGGTCGTGGTGGTCGCCGAGCGGATTCAGCGGCTCGGCGAACCCGATGAGGTCGCAGGGGATCAGCTTCGTCCCCTGGTGGATCAGCTGATAGAAGGAATGCTGGCCGTTCGTGCCAGGCTCGCCCCAGTAGACGGCGCCGGTGTCATAGTCGACGCGGGCCCCGTCGAGCGTCACCCGCTTCCCGTTGGACTCCATCGTCAGCTGCTGCAGGTAGGCCGGAAAGCGCTTCAGGTACTGGTCGTAGGGCAGCACGGCCACCGTCTGGGCGCCGAAGAAGTCCCCGTACCAGACCCCCAGCAGGCCGAGCAGCGCCGGCAGGTTCGACTCGGTCGGCGCCTCGCGAAAGTGCTCGTCGATGGCGTGAAACCCGGCCAGCATCTCGGCGAAGCGCTCGGGTCCGATCGCCAGCATCGTCGAGAGGCCGATCGCCGAGTCCATCGAGTAGCGGCCCCCGACCCAGTCCCAAAACCCGAACATGTTGTCGGTGTCGATCCCGAACTCGGCAACGCCCTCGGCGTTGGTCGAGACGGCGGCGAAATGCTTCGCAACAGCGGCCCGGTCGCCGCCGAGCCCGGCCAGCGACCACGCGCGGGCGGTCTGCGCATTGGTCATCGTCTCGAGCGTCGTGAAGGTCTTCGAGGAGACGATGAACAGCGTCTGTGCCGGGTCGAGATCGCGGGTGGCCTCGGCGAAGTCGGTGCCGTCGACGTTGGAGACAAACCGAAAGGTCATCTCGCGCTGCGAGTAGTGGCGCAGCGCCTCGTACGCCATCACCGGTCCGAGATCCGAGCCCCCGATGCCGATGTTGACCACGCTGCGGATCGGCTCCCCGGTGTGGCCGCGCCACTCACCGGTTCGGATCCGCTCGGCGAACGCTCCCATCCGATCGAGCACCTCGTGGACCTGCGCCACCACGTCCTCCCCGTCGACGATCAGCGACCGGTCGCGCGGCATCCGCAGGGCGACGTGTAGGACCGGACGGTCCTCGGTGCTGTTGATGTGCTCGCCACGGAACATCGCCTCACGACGCTCGGAGAGGCCCGACTCCGCCGCGAGCGAGGCCAGCAGCCCGATCGTCTCGTCGGTAACTCGGTTCTTCGAGTAGTCGAGGTAGAGGCCCGCGGCTTCGGCCACCAGCCGCTCGCCGCGGTCGGGGTCGGCGCCGAAGAGCTCTCGGAGGTGCGTCGCGTGAGTCTCCGCATAGTGGCGCTCGAGCGCTGAATAGCTCTCGCGCTCGCGGAGGGGTGTCATCCCCCTAAACGGCCTGGTGCTGCTTGGCGAGCGTCTCGAGCATGTCGTGCCACGAATTCGAGAACGCCTCGGCGCCGTCGTGCTGGAGCTTCGCAGCGAGAGCGTCGGTGTCGATTCCGGCGTCGTTGAACGCTTTCAGAGTCTCCTCGGCGTCGCCGCCGTCGACCGGCAGCGTCTCGCCGACCTCTCCGTGATCGGCGAACGCGTTCAGCGTCGTCTCCGGCATCGTGCTGACCGTGAACGGCGACACGAGCGCCTCGATGTAGAGGACATCGGAGGCGTCCGGGTCCTTGGTCCCTGTGCTCGCCCACAGCAACCGCTGGGCCTTGGCCCCCTCGTTGCGAAGCCGCATCGCTCGGTCTGACGCGAGCACCTCGCGGTAGGCCGCGTAGGCGCGCTTGCCAACCGCGATCCCGAGCTTGTTGCGGAGCTCGTCAGGGACCGTCTCGGTGACGGCCCCGTCCCATCGGCTGACGAACAGCGAAGCGACTGAGGCGACGTCGGGGTTCAGGCCGGCCTCCACCCGGCGCTCGAGCCCGCGCATGTACGCGTCGGCGGCGGCGAGGTAGTGCTCGGTCGAGAACAGCAGCGTGACGTTGACCGGGATCCCGGCGTAGATTGTCTCCTCGATCGCTTTGCGGCCGGCCTCGGTGCCGGGGATCTTGATGTAGGTGTTCTCCTCGGCACGGCCGTAGAGCTCGGCGGCCTGCTTGATCGACGCCTGGGCGTCGTCGGCGAGCTTCGGGGAGACCTCTAAAGAGACACGTCCGTCGATCGTCGTGCGCTCGTGGACCCCCCTGAACATCTGCGCCGCGCGGCGCAAGTCGGTGAGCGCGAGCTCGAAGAACAGCACCTCTCCCTGAAGTCCTTGCTCTGAGAGCTCGGCGATCTGCTCGTCGTAGGCGTTGCCGGAACCGATCGCCTTGTCGAAGATCGTCGGGTTGGAAGTCAGCCCGGTGACCGAGAACTCGGCGATGTAGCGCTCGAGCGTTCCGTCGTCGAGCATCGTCCGGGTGATGTTGTCCACCCACAGGCTCTGGCCGATGTCATGGAGCTGCTTGGTCCGATTCATGTCGTCTCCTTCCTCTCACCGAGGATAGACCGGGCCGTCTCCGCGATCCGGTCGGGCGTGAACCCGTACTCGGCGAGCACGTCCTTGAGCGGCGCCGAGGATCCGAAGGTGTGCATGCCGATCGTCGCGCCTTCCGGTCCGACGTAGCGATCCCAGCCCAGGGTCGCCGCCTCCTCGATCGACACGCGCGCCGTGATCGAAGGCGGCAGCACGCTGTCGCGATAGTCCTGGTCCTGCTGGTCGAAGAGGTAGAACGACGGCAGCGACACCACGCGAGATCGGATCCCGTCGGAGACCAGCGACTCGTGCGCCTCCAACGCCAGCGCCACGTCGCTGCCGGTCGCGATCAGGATCACCTCCGGATCGCCGCCCTCGGGGTCGGCGATCACGTAGCCCCCGCGACGCAGCCCTTCGGCCGACGCGTACCGGGACCGGTCGATGATCGGTACGTCCTGCCGCGTGAGCACCAGCGCCACGGGCTGATGGTCCTGCTCGATGGTCAGCCGCCACGCCTCGGCGACCTCGTTGGCGTCGGCCGGGCGGATCACGTTGAGGCCCGGGATCGCCCGCAGCGAGGCCAGGTGCTCGACCGGCTGGTGGGTAGGGCCGTCCTCTCCGAGCCCGATCGAGTCGTGCGTGAAGATGTGGATCACCGGCAGCTCCATCAACGCCGAGAGTCGGATCGCCGGACGCGCGTAGTCGGAGAAGACGAGGTAGGTCGACCAGACGGGCCGCAACTTGCTCAGCGACAGCCCGCTCGAGATCGCGGCCGACTCGTGCTCGCGAATGCCGTAGTGCAGCTGGCGCCCGCCGGGGTTGTCGGCGTCCAGCGGCAGGCCCTCGTCACCCTCCAGCCCGACTGACGTGGACCCTGTCAGGTCAGCCGATCCCACCAGCAGCCACGGCAGTCGCGGGGCGATCGCGTTCAGGACCGCGTTCGACGCCTTGCGCGTAGCCATTCCCTTCCCGCCCTCGTCGAACGAGGGGATGTCCGCGTCCCAGCCCTCCGGCAGCTCGCGGCGCTGCATCGCGCCGATCTCGTGGGCGAGGCTCTCGTGCTCGCGGTGGTAGCCGTCGAGCAACCGCTCCCACTCTTCACGGAGCTCCCGACCCCGCGTCCCCATGCCCTCGGCGAAGTGCTCGCGCACACCCTCGGGGACCAGGAACTCGGCGTCCTCGGGCCAGTCATAGGCCCGCTTTGTCTCTCGGACCGCGTCCTCACCCAGCGGCTCGCCGTGGACGGCCGCCGTGTCTTGCTTCGGCGAGCCCCACCCGATATGGCTGTCGACGATGATCAGCGTCGGCCGATCGTCTTCCTGGCGAAAGCTCTCGAAGGCGCGGTCGATCATGTCGAGGTCGTTCGCGTCGCCGACGCGCATCACGTTCCAGCCGTAGCCCATGAAGCGCGCCGCCACGTCGTCGCTGTAGGTGAGCGCCGTGTCGCCGTCGATCGAGATGTGGTTGTTGTCGTAGACCCAGCAGAGGTTGTGGAGGCGTTGGTGTCCCGCAATCGAGGCGGCCTCGTGCGACACGCCCTCCATCAGATCGCCATCGCCGCAGATCGCGTAGACGTCGTATTCGAAGAGCTCGAATCCCGGGCGGTTGAAGTGCGCGCGCTGCCAGCGACCGCCGATTGCCATCCCGACGCTCGTCGCGATCCCCTGGCCGAGTGGGCCGGTGGTGGTCTCGACGCCCGACGTGTAGCGATACTCGGGGTGGCCCGCGGCCTTGGAGTCGAGCTGGCGGAAGCTCTTGATGTCGTCCAGCGTTACCGACTGGCGCCCGAGAACCTCGTAGTCGGGGTCCACGGCCCGCACACCGGTCAGGTAGAGCAGCGCGTAGAGCAGCATCGAGGCATGGCCCGCCGAGAGCACGAAGCGATCGCGGTTGGGCCAGATCGGATCCTCCGGGTCGAACCGCAGGTACCGCTGCCATAGGACGTAGGCGAGGGGGGCCAGCGCCATCGGCGTCCCCGGATGGCCCGAGTTGGCCTTCTGGATCGCATCGATGCTCAGCGTGCGAATCGTGTTGATGCTGAGCGTTTCGATGTCGGCCCGCGTCGCGATGGCCTGTTCCATCACCTACCGATCCTAGTTCCCGGCGGCACTCGGCTTAGGCTAATGCTGTGAACGCTGGCGCGGACGTCGAGGCCGAGAAGAAGCTCGTCGCCGAGCACGCGGCCGCGCTGGTCTCCGACGGGATGGCGGTGGGCCTCGGAACGGGCAGCACCGTCGCCCCGATGCTGACCGCGCTCACCGCCAGGAAGCTTCAGATCCGCTGCGTCGCCACCTCGGATGAGACCGAGCGCGCTGCGCGCGAGCTCGGCCTGCCCGTTGAGCCATTTGACGATCTCGACCGGCTGGACCTTGCGATCGACGGCGCCGACCAGGTCGCGCCAGACGGCTGGGTGGTCAAGGGCGGCGGCGGCGCCCACACGCGCGAGAAGATCGTCGCAGCGGCGGCCGACCGGTTCGTCGTCATCGTCGACTCGACAAAGCCCGTGGAGCGCATCCGTCCGCCGATCCCCCTCGAGCTGGCGGCGTTCGGCATCGCCTCAACCCTGCGCGAGCTCGGAGCCGCACGCCTGCGCGATGCGGCGCGCAGCCCCGACAACGGCGTCATCGCCGACTACGTCGGGGAGGTGAACGAGCCCGAACGGATCGCGGAGTGGCTGGCGGCGGTGCCCGGGGTGATCGAGCACGGGCTCTTCGGCCCAGGGCTGGTCAGCGAGGTGTTGGTCGCTCGGGGCCAGCAGGTCGAGACTCTCCACGCGGCTTAACACCGACCCCGATCCCTCCGATACCGTGGGCGCGATGGAGCAACCCACGGGCCCGCGCGACGTCCCGGCCGCGAAGCTCGCGCCGCTGGACCCGCACGTGATTGTTCTCTTCGGGGCCACGGGTGACCTCGCGCGGCGAAAGCTCCTCCCGGGGGGCCTTCACCTCTCCGTTGCCGGACTGCTGCCCGAGGTCCGGATCATCGGGACGTCGCTCGAGGACCTTGACGACAACGCGTTTCGGGAGGATGTTGCTCGAGCCGCCTGCGAACAGTTCTCGCGCCACCCCTATACGTCCGATGAGCTCGACCGCTTCCTGGGCCTGGTGCGCTACGTAGGACACAGCGCTGGTCCTGAGGGACTCTCAGCAGCCGTTGAACGGGCGGAGGCCGAGCTGCCCGGCAGTCCCCGCCGGCTCTTTCACCTGAGCGTCCCCCCGAGCGCCATGGCCGACGTGGTGCGGATGCTCGGAGACGCGGGACTCAGCGAGCGCGCAAGGGTGATCGTGGAGAAGCCATTCGGGATGGACCTCCAGAGCGCCAGGGAGCTCAACGCACGGATCCACGAGGTCTTCGACGAGGAGCAGATCTTCCGCATCGACCACTTCCTCGGCAAGGAAGCCGCGCAGAACATCCTTGCGCTGCGCTTCGCCAACGGGCTGTTCGAGCCGATCTGGAACCGCAACCACATCGACCACATCCAGATCGACGTCCCCGAGACGCTCGGACTGGAAGGTCGCGCCGATTTTTACGAGCGAACCGGGGCCTTCCGCGACATGGTCGTCACCCACCTGTTTCAGATCCTCGCGTTCGTCGCCATGGAGCCCCCGACGGCGCTGGCGCCCGAGCCGATCACGGACGAGAAGCGCAAGGTGTTCCGGTCGATGCGCCCGCTCGACCCGGCGAAGGTCGTGCTCGGCCAGTACGAGGGCTATCGCGATGAGTCCGGCGTCACCCCGGATTCGGACACCGAGACCTTCATCGCCCTGAAGTGCGAGATCGAGAACTGGCGCTGGTCGGACGTGCCCTTCTACCTGCGCACCGGCAAGCGGATGGCCGAGGGCGCCAGGATCATCTCGATCGCCTTCCGCGAGCCCCCGCAGAGCATGTTCCCGGCCGGCTCCGGAGTGGGCGAGTACGGGCCCGACCACCTTACGTTCGACCTCGACGAGTCCTCGCGGATCTCGCTCTCGTTCTACGGCAAGCGTCCCGGGCCGATGATGGCGCTCGAGAAGCTGAGCATGCAGTTCTCCATGGTCGAGATGGATCGCGAGGGAGACACCTTGGAGGCCTACGAGCGCCTGATGCGCGATGCCATGGCCGGCGACCACACGCTGTTTGCGACCGCCGACGGGATCGAGCGGTTGTGGGAGGTCTCCGAGCCGCTGCTCGCCAACCGCCCTGAGCCGATGTTGTACCGCCAGGAAAGTTGGGGACCCCCCACGATCCACGACCTGATCTCACCCCACAAGTGGCGGCTGCCGTTCGAGCGCCGCTGGCGCGAGGCCAAGGTCAAGGTAACGAGCCCAGCCCCCGCCGCCTGAGGCTCAAGCTACGAACGTCGCCGATCCGGGCGCTCGTACGGCCTGTGTCAAGCCGCGGGCGGCGTTGATCATCGCCAGATGGCTGAACGCCTGCGGGAAGTTGCCTACCTGCCTGCGACCGACCACGTCGTATTCCTCGGCGAGTAGCCCGAGGTCGTTGCTCAGCCCGAGCAGCCGCTCGTACAGCGCGCGCGCATCGTCGACCCGCCCCGTGAGGCCGAGGCCACCGACCAGCCAGAACGAGCAGGCCAGGAACTGTCCCTCGTCGCCCGGGAGCCCGTCGTCGGTCTCGTCCGTCGAGTACCGCGAGACGAGACCGTCGCGCGTAAGGTCGCGCTCGACCGCCTCGACCGTGCCGACGACACGTTCGTCTTCGGGCGGAAGGAACCCAGTCAACGGGATACTCAGCGCGCTCGCGTCGAGCTCCTTCGAGCCGTAGTACTGGGTGAACGTGCGGCGCTCGGGGTCGTAGCCCTGCTCGCAGATCTGCGCATGGATCTCGTCCCGCGTCCGCCTCCAGCGCTCCAGTGGCGCATCGAGTTCGAGCTGCTCGGCCATCCGCACCGAGCGATCGAAGACCACCCACGCGCTGACCTTCGACGAGACGAAGTGACGGCGCGGGCCTCTCACCTCCCAGATTCCCTCGTCGGGTTCGCCCCAGATTGTCTCGACGTAGTCGACCACCCTTAGCCATCGCTCCCAGTTCCGCATCGGCATGCCGAGCTGAGAGCCGATGTACACGGCCATGGTGAGCTCGCCGTAGACGTCCAGCTGGAACTGCTCGGCGGCGGCGTTGCCCACTCGCACCGGCGCCGATCGCTCGTATCCCGGCAGCTCGTCGACCTCGAACTCGGTCAGCCGCCGCTCGCCGCCGACCCCGTACATGATCTGCACCTTCGACGGATCCCCGGTGGCGACACGCCCGATGTAGTCGCGGTAGGCCGCCGCTTCCTCGGTGTAGCCGCCGCCGAAGAGCGCGATCAGCGTCAGCGCCGTGTCTCGCAACCAGCAGTAGCGGTAGTCCCAGTTGCGGACGCCGCCGATCTCCTCCGGGAGCGAGGTCGTCGGCGCCGCGATGACGGCCCCCGTCACCTCATGGGTCAGCGCCTTCAGCGTGATGAGCGACCGCAGGACCTCGTCGCGGTACTCGCCGTCGTAGGTGCAGCGGTCAGACCACTCTCGCCAAGCGGTTTCGGTGCGAGCGAGCGCCGAGTCGGCGTCCTCGACCGGTGGAGTGCTCGGCTCGAATGAGGGATGCCAGCTGAGGACGAACCGCTCGCGCGCGCCCTCGATCGCGACGAAGTCCGCAGTCACGACCGCATCCGTCGCGGTCAGCTCCATGGGGGCACTGAGCCGAAACGCGTCCGGACCCGCGGCGACGTTCATCCCTCCCGGCGCCAGATCCACCCATGGAGTGATCGTGCCGTAGTCGGGGCGCAGCGCCAGTTCCATGTGCATCGGCACCCGGCCCTCGAGCCCTTCCACGATTCGCACCAACTGGGGCACGCCACCACCTCGCCGTGGCATGAAATCGATGACTCGCGCGACGCCGTCCTCGGTCTCGAAGTCGGTCTCGAGAATTAGAGTCCCGGGGCGATAGCGGCGGGACCGGCTTCGAATCTCGCCGGCGGGAGCCACCAGCCAGCGGCCGTGCCGCTCGTCTCCCAGAAGCGCGGAAAAGCAGGACGCCGAGTCAAAGCGGGGCAGGCAGAGCCAGTCGACGGAGCCGTTGCGCCCGACCAGCGCCGCCGTTTGGAGGTCGCCGATCAGACCGTAATCCTCGATCTTCATCTGCTCACGCCGTCCGCACCCTGCTCGCGGCTGCCGCGGTGCTGGCCGCGTGGCGAGCGGCGCCGAGCAGCGCGGTGCGGTCGTTGAGGATGAGCCACACCGGGATCCGCTCCATGAGCGCTCGCATGCGCCCCTTCGCCACAAAGGCGCGCAGGAATCCACCCTCCTGGATTCGTGAGGCGATCTTCGGCGGTATCCCGCCGCCGAGGTATACGCCGGCTGTGGCCAGCACTGTGAGCGCGAGGTTGCCCGCCTGCGCTCCGTAGATCGAGATCATCAGGTCGAGTGCCTGACTTGCGAGCGGGTCGCGACGCGCCATGCCGGCCTGCGAGATCGCCGCCGCCTCGGAGCCGGCTGCGCGTTTGCGGATCAGCCAGTCCGGCTCGGCGTCGCCGGCGCGCTCGCGAAGGAACCCGTAGACGTTGACGAGGCCCTTTCCCGAGCACACGAGCTCGTAGCTGACGTGCGCGTGTCCGAGGCGAGCGGCCATCCAGTCGCGCAGCTCGCCCTCCAGGTCGGACTGGGGCGCAAAGTCGATGTGTCCACCCTCGCTCGCTGAGGCCGCCGGGCCGCCGGGCCCGTACGTGATGAACGACTCGCCGAGCCCGGTGCCGGCCGAGATCAGCGCCACGTTTCCCGATGGGTCAGGCTCGCCCTCATTCAGCGGAAGGACGTCGTCGTCGTCGAGGGCCTCTATCCCCCACGCGTTTGCCTCCAGGTCGTTGATGATCGAGACGGCGGCATGATCGATGCCGATGGCTTCGGCGAGGCTGCCTGCATCGCAGGGCCAGGCCAGGTTGACCGCCTCGGTGCGGCCGTCGCGCACGGGACCGGCCACACCCAGGGTGGCCGCCTCAAGCCCGGAGGGATGGGCCGCGAGGAAGGTGTCGAGCAGAGGCTCCAAGCCCTCGAACGCGGCGCTTTCATAGATCTCGATCGCGTCCGCCTCGTTGCCCTCGCGACTGAACAGTGCGATGCGCGTGTTGGTGCCACCAACATCCCCCGCGAGCAGCATGTGCCCACCCTATACCGGCCGCGACCGCGTGGGTCAAACCCGCTCGAGCTCGAGCAGCACCGCGCCCCGGATCCAGGCCACCTCGGTGTCGCCGAGGCGATGGGTCTGCGTGCGAGGGTCGGGGGTCGTGTGGCCGTGCAGCAGATGCCGGGGGCCGTGAAGCTCGACCCACTCGCGCAGCGCTCGAAAGCCGACGTGGGCGCGGTCGCGGGGCTCGTCGTTGACGCCCCAGGGCGGGCAATGGCACAGCAGCACGTCGGCGACGGGTAGACGGTCGATCAACTCGGCGGCCTCCTCCTGGGTGTACTGGTGCGGCCCGTTCGCGTAGCGGACGCACCCCTCGAACCCGCAGAAGCTCCAGCCGGCCACCTCGGCCCGGGACAGGTGGAGGTTGCGGATCCCGAGTGGCTCCAGCTCGTAGTCGTCATGGTTGCCGAGCACCCCCTGGCGAGGAAGGGTGAGGGACGAGAGCGGTGCGAGGCATCCCGCTTCCAGGTCGCCAAGGGTGACGACGACATCCGGGCGGTTCTGCGCGACCAGCTCCGCCGCATCGGCGGGAGGCGCCTCGTCGGCGAAGGCGAGGACGCGCACGGGCTGCGGTTACGACGGGGCGCCCGGGGCGGCAGCTCGGTCGCACACGACGACCGCGTCCCGAGCCTGCACCCTGCCCGCCGGGATGGAGGGATCGCCGTCCAGCAGCCGCGCCAGCGCCTCGCGCTTGTCGCCTCCGGTCACGAGCCACAGGACGCGCCGCGCCGCGTCGAGCGCCGGGTAGGTCAGGGTCATCCTGTGGCGGCCCTGATAAGCGCCGCCGGTCATCGCCACCAGCCGGTCGCGGACCTCGAGCACGGAATCGCCCGGCACGAGTGACGCCGTGTGGCCGTCGGGGCCGAGGCCAAGGTGGACGAGGTCGATCGACTCGGGTAGCGCTGCGGCGTACGCCTCCGCGGCCGCGTCGAGATCCGGCTCCAGCACCGGCATCGGGTGAAGGCGGTCCAGGGCTGCGTCAGGCAGCGCCTCGCGGATCGCGGTCAGGTTGCGCTCGGGATCACCGTCGGGGGCCACGCGTTCGTCGACCTGGTAGATCGCGAGCCCTTCGCCGGCGAGTGCCCCGGGCGCCAAGAGCTCGAGCATCCGGCGCGGCGTGCGCCCGCCGCTGAGAGCCAGCGAGAAGCTCGTTCCGTCAGCGCCCGCGCGTGCCTCCGAGATCAGCTCGGCCGCCTTGAGGGCAGCCGCCTCGGCGTTCTCGAGGACCTCGACCGAGAGCCCGCTCAGCCCGGCTTCTCCTCGTGCCCGCCGAACTGCTGTCGCATCGCCGAGAGCACCTTGTTGGCGAAGTCGTCGAGGTCGCGCGAGGCAAAACGCGAGTACAGCGCCGTGCTCAGCACCGGCGCAGGCACGCCCTCCTCGATGGCTGCGATCGAGGTCCAGCGCCCCTCGCCGGAGTCCGAGACGCGGCCGCCGAAGTCCTCGAGGGTCGGCGATTCCCGCAGCGCGGCCGCAGTGAGGTCGAGCAGCCACGAACCGACCACGCTGCCGCGCCGCCACACCTCCGCTACCTCGGCGACGTCGATCTCGTACCGGTAGTACTCAGGATGATCGAGCGGCGCGGTTTCCGCGTCCGCCTCACGCTCCTGCGCGCCGGCGTTCGCATTGCGAAGGATGTTGAGTCCCTCGGCGAATCCGGCCATGATCCCGTACTCGATGCCGTTGTGGACCATCTTCACGAAGTGGCCCGCGCCGCTCGGGCCGCAGTGCAGGTAGCCATGTTCGGCGGGCGAGGGGTCGCCTTCGCGGCCTCGGGTCCGTTCGGCGGCGTCGACGCCGGGGGCAAGCGATGCGAAGATCGGCTCCAGCCGCGCGACGGCGTCGTCCGGTCCGCCGATCATCAGGCAGAAACCGCGCTCCAGCCCGAACACGCCGCCGCTGGTGCCGCAGTCGACGTATTCGATGCCGCGTTCGGCGAGCTCGGCGGCCCGGCGGATGTCGTCCCGGTAGTAGGTGTTTCCGCCGTCGATGATCGCGTCGCCCGACTCGAGATGCTCGGCCAGATCCTTGACGGTGGATTCGGTGATCGCACCGGCGGGCACCATCACCCACGTCGCCCGCGGCGGCTCGAGCTTCGCCACGAAGTCGTCGAGCGCGTCTGCTCCCGTCGCCCCTTCGCCCGCCAGACCGGCCACCGCGTCGGGGTTGACGTCGTAGACCACGCAGTCGTGGCCGTCGCGCATCAGCCGGCGCACGATGTTGCCGCCCATCCGTCCGAGTCCGACCATGCCGAGCTGCACGCGCCGATACTAAGCAAGGTGCGAGGCGAGCGGCTTTAGCCGCGAAAGAAGCATGTGCAGTTTGGTGATCTGTGAGGTGAGCGGCCTTAGTCGCGAAAGCACCATGTGCAGGTAGTTGTTCTCGCGGACGCGGTATCTGCCCCGGCATTAGGCTGCGGTGGCGATGACCGATCCGGCTGACGTGCTCGTGATCTTCGGAATCACGGGCGACCTCGCACACAAGATGACCTTCCGGGCGCTGTATGAGCTCGAGCGCCGCGGCGATGTGGCCTGCCGCATCATCGGGGTGGCGCGCAGCAGGTGGTCGCGGGAGGAGCTCGACGGGCGCGCCCGAGCGGCGATCGAAGCCCAGGTGCCGAACCGCGACCAGGACGCGCTCGCGAGGCTCGACGACCGGCTCGACTACATCCGGGGCGAGCTCGACGACGACGCGACCTACGAGCAGCTTGCGAAGGAGATCGCCGGCGCTCGGCGGCCGCTGTTCTATCTCGAGACCCCGCCGTCCCTGTTTGGCGACATCGTCAGGCGGCTGCACCGAGCCGGGCTGACCGAGGGCGCCCGGTTGGTGTTCGAAAAGCCGTTCGGCCACGACCTCGAGTCCGCCCGCCAGCTCAACCACGAGCTCCGCGAGGTGCTAAACGACTCCCAGATCCTGCGCATCGACCATTTCCTGGGCAAGGAACCGGTCATGGACATCCTCTATCTGCGGTTCGCAAACGCGATCCTCGAGCCGGTCTGGAGCCGGCAGTTCGTCGACTCGGTGCACATCACGATGGCCGAGGATTTCGGCGTCGAGGACCGTGGGGGCTTCTACGACCGCATCGGGGCGCTGCGAGACGTGGTCCAGAACCACCTCCTCCAGGTGCTGGCTCTGGTCGCTATGGAGCCTCCCTCGGCCGGGCCGGACGACCCGGACTCGATCCGGGATCGCAAGGTCGACCTCTTCCGAGCGATGCCGCGCGCTCGCCCCGACCGGTTCGTTCGCGGTCAGTACGAGGGTTATCGCAACGTGGACGGCGTCGCCGACGACTCGACGACGGAGACGTTCGTCGCGATCGAGCTGGAGGTCGACAACTGGCGCTGGTCGGGCGTCCCGTTCTTCATCCGCGCGGGCAAGTCGATGCCGGTGACCTCAACCGAGGTGCGGATCATCTTCCAGCGGCCGCCGCGGCTGGGGATCGGAGGACGGATGGTCCCTGATCCCGACGAATGGATCATTCGGATCAAGCCCGATCCGGGCGCGGAGCTGTGCGTGCTGGCCAAAAGAGGGGGCGCGGAGGAGCTCCAGCGAGTCCACCTGGACTTGCTCTTCGGCCACCAGGTCGGAGACCAGCCCGAGCCTTACGAGCGCCTCCTGCGCGACGCGATGCTCGGCGACCCGCGCCTCTTCCCGGGGGAGGACGCGATCGAGGAGACGTGGCGCATCGTGCAACCGTTGCTAGACGAGCCGTGCAAGCTCGATCCCTACGAGCCGGGCAGCTGGGGTCCCGCGCTCGCGCAGGACCTGCCCGCCGACCACGGCGGCTGGCGCCAGCCCTGGCTCCCCGACTAGTTCTCGTCGAAGAGCAGCGTGGCGCCGATCGCGCCGCCGAGGTCGCCGAGCTCGGCGACCAGGATCGCTGGCGGCCGATCGTTGGCGAACAGGTGCTCTGCCATCTGGTCCGCGATCCGGTCACGGAACCGCTCGCCAAAGCGAATGCCGAGTCCGCCGCCGATGATCACCGCCTCGACGTCGAGCACGTTCACGACCGAAGCCACGCCGGCGCCGAGGGCCCTCACCGCACGGTCGAGCAGCTTCGCGGCCATGTTGTCGCCCTCGTCTAGTGCCGCTTCCCAGACCCCGCTCTTCAGCCGGTCGTGCCCCTTCTTCTCCATGATCTTGAAGAGCTCGGTGGGCTCGCCCTGATCGACGCGGCGTCGCGCTTCCGCCTCCATGGGCCGTCGCCCGGCGTAGGCCTCCATGCAGCCCCGGCGTCCGCAGGCGCACTCGGCCCCGTCGACTTGCACCACCACGTGGCCGATCTCTCCGGCGGCGCCGCGACCGAGCCAGTCGCGCCCGTCGAGGACGATCCCGCCGCCGACGCCCGTGCCCCAGAAGACGCCGAGCATCGAGTCGTACGGGCGCCCGGCCCCGAGGTGGAACTCCGCGTCGGTCGCGACCTGGACGTCGTTGCCGATCCGAATGTCGGTTCCAAGCTCTTTCGACAGCGCCGGGCCGAGCCCGAACGATCCCTCCCACCCCGGCAGGTTGATCGCGTCGGAGACGTTGCCCGCAGCGGCGTCGATTGCCCCGGGCGAGCCCACCCCGACACCCTCCAGATCCGACGTCTCAACGCCGGCCTTCTCCGCCGCGGCGCGCATCGCCTTCACCATCGCCTTGGCGACATCGGGCGGCCCGCCCTTCGTCGGCGTCGGCTCGCGCTCCTCGCCGAGAACCTTGTGATCGGCGCCGACGACCGCGGCCTGGATCTTCGTCCCGCCGAGGTCGATACCGCCGCGAGCGCCTGTCGACTTCATCGGTCGCCATCCTTTCGCACATCGTGGAAATACGCGAGGTCGAGCTCCCTACCGCCGAGCCGGAGGAACTGCCGCAGGAGTTTCAGTCACGGACCCTTCGCAAGCGCGCGCTCCAGGCGCTTGCGGCCCTGGCGGTGCTCGTCGCGATCGTGCTGCTCGCTCCGGGCCTCGGCGAGGTTCGGGACGCTCTTGCCGACGCAGACCCGGGCTGGCTCGCGGTGGCCGCCGCCTTCGAGGCGCTGTCGTTTGCGTCCTACGTGGTCATGTTCGGGCCGATCTTCTGCACCGGGCTGCCGCGGCGCCGAAGCTGGCAGATCGGCGGCTCGGAGCTGGCGATGGGCTCGCTGGTCCCCGCCAGCGGCGCGGGCGGGCTGGCGCTCGGCGCCTGGATCCTCCACAGCGGGGGGATGGACGGACCGCGGATCGCCAGGCGGTCCGTGGCGTTCTTCCTGATCAAGAGCGGCGTCAACTTCATCGCCGTCGCAGTGATCGGAACGGCGATGGCCTTGGGCCTCGGCCCAGACGAATCACTGTGGCTGACAGCCTTCCCCGCTGCCGTCGCGGCACTGGTGATCGCGGCGGTGGTGGGGATCTCCCGACTGGGCAAGGGAGAGCCGGCCGGCCCGGACGACTCGCGTCTCCGTCGCGCGTGGGTTGCGACGCGGGTGGCAGTAACCGACGGCGCCAGGGAGGCGATCCTGATCCTGCGCGGCGGAAACCCGAAGGTCATCGGCGGCTCGATCGGCTACTGGGCCTTCGACAATGCGGTCCTCTGGGCCACCTTTCACGCGGTCGGTGAGTCGCCCCCGCTGACCGTGATCCTCATGGGCTATCTGATCGGTCAGCTCGGCGGCCTGCTGCCGATTCCCGGCGGCATCGGCGGAATCGACGGCGGGCTGATCGGCACCCTCATCGTCTACGGCGCGCCGGCCGCCGCCACGGCCGCCGCGGTGCTCGGCTATCGCGTCATCCTGTTCTGGCTGCCGCTCGTCGTCGGGGCGATCGCGTTCGTGCAGCTTCGCCGCGACATGCCGCAGGGCACCGAGCTCGCGGCGTGCTCGCCGGCGATCGCGGCCCAGTCGGCCTAGAGCCGGCTCAGAAGGCGGGCGCCGCGGATCGCCAGGCGCTGCGGGCCCGCTCGACGAGCCACTCGTACGACCCCGGCTCACCCGCGTCGCAGATCCGGCGCCAGCCGGCGAGGGCACGTTCGAGGCCCTCGGCCCCAAGCCGCGCCAGGACCGTGACCTCGGCGTCCTCGGTGTCGCCGCTGTAGCGAACCGAGTAGAGCTCCTCGGTGTCGGCGATCCACGCGGCGCGATAGGTCGTGCCGTGGACGCTGCGCCAGCTCAGTCCGAAGTCGCGCTCGCGCGACGGGCCGCGGCGGGGGTCCGCAGCGTAGAAGGCTCGCAGCCCCGCGTCCATCACCTGGCTTGCGCGCCGGCGGGCCCAACGGCCGGCCTTGGCTCGCGTCGGGGCGGTTGTGGAGCGCGATTGGCTCATCGGCGGTTCCGGCTGACGGGGATCGGTTTCGGCGGGGAACAAAGAATGATTCCCGCCGCCGACGTCACCGCCAATGTGGCCGGCTCCCGACCGAAAGTACGGCTACCCGTACCCCGGCCTCAGATCGGGCGCGGCCTTCCAGCCGGCTCGGGACGGTAGCGACGCAACTGGTCCTCGAGGCAACGAGGACACGAGCACTCCGGAACGCCGAGGCCGGTGCCGGGCAACGGCTCCTGGGCCGTGCGCCGACGGACTTTCCAATCGAAGAGCGCTTCACGATTCCCCCTCTCTGCGGTGATCCCTGAGACGCTTGCTGTGCTGAGACTGCTTGCGGTGCATGGTGCGCTCGCGAGCCGGGAAAGGCAAGCCGGTTACCGCAAGTGCGTGCCTGAGATACCTCAGAGCGGTGGGTGCGCGGAACACCGCAGCCTCCGGAAGCAAGGCCCACGCGATACTGCAAGGCGATGTCGACCGACAACGTCGAGCTGCTCCGCCCGATCTACGAGGAGTGGTCGCGCGGGAACTGGGCACCACGCTTCGCCGTCTACGCGCCCGACTACGAGTGGGGCTGGTCGGACGAGTTCCCGGACCTCGGCGGCGTGGTTCGCGACGACAACGAGGACAAGAGCGCCCGGCTTCGCGAATGGCTCAGTGGCTGGAAGGACTGGCGCTGTGAGGCGGAACGATTCGTGGCGAAGGGAGACACCGTCGTGGCGATGACGCGGTACAGCGGACGCGGCAAGGCGAGCGGCGCAGCCGTGGACACGGAGGGCGCACACGTGTGGAAGTTCCGCGACCGCAAGGTGATCCGCCTGGTCGTCTACTCCAGCCGGGAGGCGGCGCTCGAGGCCGCCGGTCTCAACGACGCGTCGTCCTAGGGCGGGCTCTGGGCGGGCACCGCGACGCGTTCGACGTCCAGGCGGGGCAGGATCCGCTCGAGCCAGTTCGGGATCCACCAGTTGCGGTCGCCGAGTATCTGCATCACCGCCGGAACGAGAACCATGCGCACCAGGGTGGCGTCGAGGAAGATCGCCGTGGCGAGCCCGACTCCGAACAGCTTCAGGAAGACGTCGGGCGCGGTCAGGAAGGCGAGGAAGACGACGACCATGATCGCCGCGGCGGCGGTGATCACTCGCGCCGTCTTCGCTAGGCCGTCGGCAACCGCCCGGCGTGTGTCCCCGTCCTTCAGGTACTCCTCGCGGATCCGCGAGACCAGGAAGACCTCGTAGTCCATCGAGAGGCCGAAGAGGATCGCGAACATCATCACCGGCAAGAACGGCGCGATCGGCACCTCGTGGTCGATTCCGATCAGCTCCGAGATGCCCCCGCCCTGCGCCACGAGGGTCATCACGCCGTAGGCGGCGCCGACCGACAGCAGGTTCATGATCGCCGCCTTGAGCGAGATCAGGGGCGAGTGGAAGGCCACCAACAGGAGCACGAACGAGAGGCCGACGACGCCGGCGATGAACACGGGCATGCGGTCCGTGATGTGCTCGCTCTGATCGTCGAGCGCCGCGGTGATTCCGCCGACGTGTGCATCCACACCGGTGCCGCTCAGTGCCTGGGGGATCACGTCTTCGCGCAGGTGCTGAACCAAATCGGTGGTCTCCTCGTCCTGAGGCGAGGTCGTCGGGATCACGGTGACGATCGCGGCAGTGCCGGCATCGTTGACGACGGGGTCGGCGACGAAGTCGACGCCCTCCTCGCGCTCGAAGGTCTGCGCGAGCGACTGGATGTCCGCTTCGGCCTCGGGCGTGGGAAGCTCGGCGGCGATCACCAGCGGTCCGTTCACTCCCGGGCCGAAGCCCTCGGTCATGAGGTCGTACGCCTGGCGGGTCATGGTGTCCGGCGGATCGTTGCCGGCGTCCGGGAAGCCCAGGCGCATGCCGAGCGCCGGGGCGGCGAGGGCGAGCAGCACCACGGCGGCGCCAATCGCAAACGGCCACGGGCGGCGCTGGACGGTGTGGCTCCAGCGCGCGGCGGGCGAGTTGGCGTCGCCCTCAGCGCGCAGGGTGCGACCGAGCAGCGGGATGTGCCACTTATCGACCCGCGGGCCGAGGTAGGCGAGCAGCGCCGGGAGCAGCGTGATGGCGGCCAGCATCACCACGAGGACCGCGAGCGAGGCCGCGATCGCCACCCCGTACATGTAGGGCAGCCCGGTGAGGAAGAGTCCCAGCACGGCGATCACGACGGTCGCGCCGGCGATGACCACGCTCCGCCCAGCCGTCGTAACCGATTCGACGATCCCATCGTGGACCGTCTTCCCCTGTGCCATGGCGGCGCGGAACCGCGTCAGCACGAGCAGCGCGTAGTCGATGCCGACGCCGATTCCGATCAAGCCTGAGACGGCCGTGGTCCAATCGGGGACGTTGATCACGTTCGCGAGCAGCGCGATCAACCCGGCCGAGGTGATGCCGAGCCCGATCAAGGCCATCGCCAGCGGGAGCCCTGCCGCCACTACCGAGCCGAACGCGATCAGGAGCACGATCGCACCGCCAAGCAGCCCGTAGCCCTCCGGGGTGCCGGCCTCCTGCGCGCGGTAGATCGGATCGCCGCCGAGCTTGATCTCCAGCCCACCCGTGCTGTTCTCCTCGGCGGCGTCGATCAGCTTCTCGCCGTCCGCCTTCTCCACCTCCCAGCCGGGGATCGTCAGCGGCAGCGTGGTGGTGCCGATCGTTCCGTCCTCGGAGATCCGGATCGGCGTCGGCTCTTCGACGTTCTTGATCTGCGTCGCCTCGGCGAGGAACGCATCCACTCGCTCCTGAGCCTCGGGGCTGTCGGCGCCGGCCTCGTCCTGCCAGACGACGTAGACCTCCTGCCCGGAGTAGCCGTCGAACTCGCGCTTGGTGAGGTCGCTCGCCGCCTTCGACTCCGAGCCTGGGGTGTCGTAGTCGGCCTCGTACTCGCCAGCGAACGAGGAGCCCACGCCGATGATCACGACGGTGGCGGCGATCCAGACGAGGATCACGCGTCGGCGGTGGGCGCACGCCCAGTCGGCGAGGCGGGCAAGGGTACGCGTCATGCGGGGACCTTATTACGTACTTGCGGGCCCGAAGCGGTGAAGAATTCGATCACAACGGTACGACTGTGAGCCTCTCGCGATGTCCGGCCACGCGAAAGACGGCTAGCCCGCGTTTCGGGGTACGGATAGCCGTATCTGAGATCCTCACCGCGATGTCCGCCAACGCCGACCTCCTGCTCGCCGCCTACGACGCCTGGAACCGCGACGACCGCGAGGCGTGGCTGGGACTCCTGCATCCCGAGATCGAGATCCACACGTCGGGGGCGTTCCCGGACCTTTCACCGGTCTATCGAGGCCACGAGCGGGCGCGACGGTTCTGGGAGCAGATGCGTTCACCCTGGCGGGACTTCCGGATCGAGGTTGAGGGAATCGAGGAGATCGACGACTGCGTGGTCGGGTCGATCCGGTTCCGGGCCACCGGCGTCGACAGCGGCGTGGAGGTTGACATGCGCTTTGCCAGCGCGGTCAGGCTCCGCGACGGCGTGGCGACCGAGCTGGTGAACGGCCGCACCCCTGAAGATGCCCGCAACGCGATCTGTCAGGTGCCGGTCCGCGACCTCTCGTCGGCCCCGAGCAAACCGGCAGCCTCGAGGGCCGCATCCCGGTCCGAGTAGACCTTGAAGCGCACGAGGTTGCCGTCCCGGAACGTCAACTCGTGCGCCGTGCGCCGCTCCACGGGAATGCCGGTCCCCTCGCCGGTGGCGATGGCGTGGATGAACACGAGGACCCGCTCGTCGTCGACATCGAAGAAGCGCTCCGGCTCGAAGCGCAGGTCGCCCCAAGGCCAACTTCCCGCAGCGCGGCGCACCCCGTCCATCCCTTTCACCACCTGCCCGTCGGGATAGGTGTCAGTGAAATCGAACTCGGTCTTCAGCGTTGCGAACTCGGCTAGCGCGACCAGCAAGTCCGGATCGAGGGCCAGCGTGCGGCAGTAGATGCCGCGGACGAGCTCGAGGTTCTCCTCCGACATCCGCCGGAGTATCGCGCGCCCCGCGACCATATGCTCTTCACCGACGGTTAGCGTGAGCGCAGGCCCGACGAGCTGACTACGGGCTGACCGTCGCCTTGGCCTCCTCGGCCGCTTCGGTCGTCGGCAGCTCCACGCCCGCCACCTCGTAGGCCTCCGGCTGGTCGAGCGTCTCGCGCTCGAGCAGCGCTCGGGTCAGCGCGTCGAGTCGCTCCCGCTCTTGCTCCAGCAAGTCGATCACCTCGTGCTCGGCCGATTCCACGATGCCGCGGACCTCCTCGTCGACCAGCTGCTGGGTGAGCGGCGAGACGGGCACGGCGCCCGGCAGCAGCATTCCGTCCTGGCGGCCGTCGGTGACGGCGACCGGGCCGATCGCGTCGCTCATCCCAAAGCGCCCGACCATGCTCCGGGCGACCTGGGTGAGGTTCTGAATGTCGGACTCCGCGCCGGTGCTGAGGTCGTCGTAGACGACCTTCTCCGCAGCGCGTCCTCCGAGCGCCACCTTGATCTTTGCGAGGAGCTCGTCGCGGCCGTATGTGAAGCGATCGGACTCGGGCGTCGAGAGCGTCACGCCGAGCGCCTGGCCGCGCGGGATGATCGAGACCTTGCGCACGGGGTCGGCCCCCGGGGTCAGCATGCCGACCAGCGCGTGGCCGGACTCGTGATAGGCGGTGCGCTCGCGGTCGGCATCGGTCATCACCACCTGGCGCTCGGCGCCGAGGATGATCTTCTCGATCGCGTCGGTGAGGTCGCGCTGCTCGACGGCTTTGTGACTGCGCCGGGCGGCAAACAGCGCCGCCTCGTTGACGAGCAGGGCGATGTCGGCGCCAGTGGCGCCGGGAGTTGAGGCGGCGATGCGATCGAGGTCGACGTCCGGCCCGAGCGGCACCGAGCGAGTGTGGATCTTGAGGATCTCCACCCGTCCGTTGCGGTCCGGCGGGTTGACCGCGATGCGCCGATCGAAGCGGCCGGGACGCAGCAGCGCCGGATCGAGGATCTCTGGACGGTTGGTCGCCGCCAGGACGATCACGTTCGTACCGGCCTCGAAGCCGTCCATCTCCGTGAGGATCTGGTTGAGGGTCTGCTCGCGCTCGTCGTGGCCGCCACTGATCCCGCCGACGTTGCCGGATCGGGAGCGCCCGATCGCGTCGAGCTCGTCAATGAAGACGATCGCCGGCGCCGCCTCCTTGGCCTGCTTGAAGAGGTCGCGCACTCGCGACGCGCCGACGCCGACGATCGCCTCCACGAATTCCGAGGCCGCCAACGAGAAGAAGGCCGCGTCCGCCTCGCCCGCCACCGCGCGGGCGAGCAGTGTCTTGCCGGTGCCGGGCGGCCCGTAGAGCAGCACGCCGCGCGGCACGCGCGCACCGAGCTTCGTGTAGCGCCCCGGGTTTTTCAGGAAGTCGACTACCTCGACGAGCTCATCCTCGGCGTCGTCAATCCCGGCGACGTCTTCGAACGTAACGCGCTCATGCTCTCCGGGCTGCACGCGGCGGGCAGTCGCGCGGCCGAAGCCGCCGAGGACGCCGCCTCCGCCGCCGCCCGTCTGCCGGCGGTAGAGCCAGACGAAGAACGCCACGAGCAGGATCGTCGGCAGGAAGCCGAGTAGCAGCGAGACCCAGAGCGACCGGCCCTCGTCCGGCGCTTCGGCGTTGATCACCACCTTCTGCTCGGCGAGCAGCCGCGTGAGCTCGGCGGGATCGATGAAGGCCGGCACCTCGGTCTCGAAGTTCGTGACGTCGACCGGCTCGCCATCCCCCGGCGGGTCGTAGGTCGCCTCGCTCTTCAGCTCGCCCTCGATGGACTCGGCCTGCGAGCTGATCTCCTGGACGTTCCCCGCCCTCACCTGATCAACGAAGAACGGCTGGTAGGGCACCCGCTCGCGGTCGGTGGGGCTGCCGGTGACGAACGAGATCACGAGGTTGACCGCCAGCAGCCCGACGAGGATCGCGATGAACGTCCGGTTGCGCGGGATCATCGGCGGCTTGGACTCGCGCGGCGTGCCGCGTCCGTCGGGCGCCGGGTCTACGCGCCAGCCGGATCGATCCTCCTTCGGAGGAGCCGGGCTGTCAGCGGGCGATTCAGTGGCCAGAAGGCCCACTGTACTGTGGCAATGCCTCCCGACCAACTGGTTTCGGTTGTTCGGCTAACCGCACCAAGGCGTGAGCCCAAGAGGGCTACGATGCCGAACGGTGGTTCAGGAGGACGAGGCATCGATCGCAGCGACGTCGACGGACGAGGGCAAGCGATGGCTGGCCCTGTACGTGCTCTGCCTGGGCATGCTGATGATCGTTCTCGACGCGACGATCGTCAACGTCGCGCTGCCGACGATCCAGGAGGATCTCGGTTTCTCGCAGAACGACCTCGCCTGGGTGGTCAATGCGTATCTGATCCCCTTCGGCGGCCTGCTGCTGCTCTCGGGTCGCCTGGGTGACCTCATCGGCCCGCGACGCGTCTTCCTCTACGGCCTGGCGATCTTCACCGGCGCTTCCGTGCTGTGCGCGCTCGCCCAGAGCCAGGGCGTGCTGATCGGCGCGCGCTTCGTCCAGGGCGTGGGCGGAGCACTGACGTCCGCGGTGATCCTGGGAATGATCGTGACGATGTTCCCCGAGCCGCGAGACCAGGCCAAGGCGATCGGTGCGTACACATTCGTCGCCGTCGCGGGCGGCTCGATCGGACTGCTCCTCGGCGGAATCCTGACGGAGACCATCAACTGGCACTGGATCTTCTTCGTCAACATCCCGATCGGGATCGCGACCGCGCTCGCTGCGCTCCGCCTCGTCCCCGACCGCGAGGGAATCGGCCTGTCAGCCGGTGCGGACATCCCCGGCGCGGTACTGCTCACTGGTGGTCTGATGCTGGGCGTTTACACGATCCTGGGGGTCGCCGAGGAGGGCTGGGGATCGACTCAAACGCTCGGGTTGGGCGCGATCTCGATCGCCCTGCTCGTGGGCTTCGTCCTCAGGCAGGCACGGGTGGCGAATCCGCTGATACCGCTGCGTCTGTTCCGGTCGGCCCAGGTCTCCGGCGCCAACATCGTCCAGTCGCTGATGGTGATCGGGCTGTTCGGCATGTTCTTCCTGGGCGCGCTCTACATGCAGCAGATCCTCGGGTACGACGCGTTGCAAGTCGGCCTCGCCTACCTGCCACTGACGATCGTGATGGGGACGATGTCGTTTCGCTTCACCGGCCAGCTGAATCTCAAGTACGGCGCGCAGACGACGCTGATCCCAGCGATGGTCTTCGTCGGCGCCGGGCTGTTGCTCTTGGCCCGAACGCCGATCGACGCCACTTACGTCGTCGACCTGCTGCCCGCGATGATCCTGCTCGGGCTCGGGACCGGACTGGGCTTTCCCTCACTGATGACGCTCGCGATGTCCGGGGCCACCGAGAGAGACGCCGGCCTGGCGTCGGGCCTCGTCAACACCAGCGTCCAGGTGGGCGGCGCTGTCGGCCTCGCTGTCCTGGCAACACTCGCGACCGAGCGCACCGAGCGCCTGGTCGGCGAGGGCGAGCCGCTCGCGGAGGCTCTCAACTCCGGCTATCACCTCGCGTACGTGATCGGCGCCGTCCTGATCGTCGTCGCGATCGTCGTCGCAGCGACCGTGCTTCGCGCGCGACTGCCCGAGGTCGCGCCCGCGCCGGTCCCCGAACCAGTCCCCGAGGCGGTTCCGGCCGGCGTTGGCGAGCCTGCTCCCGCGGTTGTGGCCGCGACGGCCGAGCGGCCGGCGTTCACCGCCCGCCCGCTGCCGGCCTCAGTCGCCAATCCCTGCGAGGAGGCCGGGGTCGGCGTGACGATCGCACCCTGCGGCGGCGGCGGCGCGGGCGTTCCGCCGGAGGCTTGAGCCTCACCGGGGTCTGAGGCTAGGACGCGCGCCGCCGCGCGCCGTCGAAGCGCTCCTGCTCCTTCGCGGTGCGCTCTGCCCACGGGATCGCCTCGAGCCGCTTCGCCGGGATCGGCTCCCCGCTCTCGACCGAGAACCCGTAGGTGCCGTCCTCGACGCGTTGTTCGGCGCGCTCGACCGCGTCGAGCTCGCTTCGCAGCTGCCCGAGCAGGGCATCGTCGACGAGCTCGTCGGCGATTGATGCGCCGTCGTCGTCCGGGTTGAGGTCGGTGTCGATCTCATCGAGCTCACTTCGCCGCACGCGCTCGAGGTCGGCCACGGAACTTTCGATTCGTGCCCGCTCGCGCGCCAGGAGCTCGCGGGCACGCGCCTCGTCGATCGGGGGTTCTGAGCTGGTCATCGAGTCGGCTGCCGCTCGGTTGCAAGCAGCAGATCGGTGAGCCCGAAGCGCCAGTTGCGGGCCGGCAGCGTCGGCGACCAATCCGGCTCGTTCGCCAGGTAGGAGCCCGCGTCGGCCTTGAGGATTCCGATCAGCACCTCGGCGACGATCCGCCCGCCGCTGGGCCCGAGCCGCTCGCCATCGCCGCGGCTGGCCGACTCGGCGAGGAAGTAGAGCCAGAGCGGGGTCTCGCCAGTCCACCCGGCGGCGCGCAGGCCGACGGGGTCGTCGTCGAGTGGAGTCTCGCCCATCGCCGCCGCGACGGCCTCCCCGGAGGGCAGGCCGTACGAGTGGCCGCGCTCGAGGTCCCGCCCGGCGAGCGACTGATACGCCTCGACTTCCACCTCGCCGGTGATGGCGGCCGGAAGCTCGATTAGCGAGCGTGCGAGCTGGCCGTCGATGAGCTTCGCCCGTTGGGCGGGCGCGGCTCCGTCTAGGTCAAAGAGCTGGCTCCACTCGATCGCTAGCTCGGCGGGGACTGGCCTGAAACCGATCAGGTCCGGGAACAGCCGCAGCGCCGGCGCCCGCGAGTTGAGCTGGAAGGAGTCGCGCACCTGGCTGTGGCCGTAGCGGAACGCCGCGTCGGCGAACTCGAGCGGGATCCTCGGCACGCCGTTGGGTCGATAGAAGCGCGGGCCCTGCGCGAGCACAGACTCGACCAGCTCAGGGCCGACGAGCCGCGGGAGGTAGTCGTTGACGATCACCCACTGGTAGTGCCAGATGGTCTCGCGCTGGGCTGTCTCGAAGACATCGGAGCCCGAGACGCCCCGCTCGCGCGCCAGCTCGACCAGGCGGTTGTGGGCCTTGATCATCGCCACGTGCAGCTGCGAGACGACGACGTGGACGTCGTTTCGCGGGTCGCCGATCAGTGCGACGCCTTCCGCGTTGCGCGGCACGTCGGCCTCCTCCCCGCGATCGTTGCGACCGAGGAGCAGCATCGCCGGGTCGTCGCGGCGGTACAGGTATGGGCTGCCGATCTGCCCCGATCCGTAGAGGGAGTCGAGGTCCGCCGTCGGACTGCGAGCGTTGACTAGGTCTGAAGGCTCGTCGCCGAGTGGCGCGCGATCGGCGGTGATGTCGTGGGCGATGAACTGCCCGAACAGCGGCCATCCGGCGGCGGTCTCGCTGGCGTCCTCACAGCTCTCGCCTCCGTCGCACACCCCGCCGGCGACACCGAGGGCCAGCAACGCGTCGCCCTCGCCGACCAGCGGCGGGAGGTCCGGGAACATCCGCTCGTAGCGATCGGACGCCCCCTCGACCGGAGCGTCGACCGGGATGTCGCCCGCCCGCGAGGGCGCGAGGCAATGGTCGCCGCCAAAACCACACGCCTCGCTGATCTCGACGCTTCGAAGCACCGGTACCTACGGTACAGGGGACGGGAAGCTGGGCCTAGGGGGTGAAAAGCCATCTTGTGATCAGCTCCAGCAGGTCCACGCGGCTGCGGGCGCCGTGGTCGGCCGCGATGAAGTGGGTGGCGATCGCCACCGAGAAGGCGATCATGCAGCGGGCCTCCAGTTCCTCCTCGTTGGCGCACACCGTGGCCAGTTGCGAGCGCAGGTAGTCCATCCGCCGGTTGTCGACGCGTCGCAAGCGATCGGCGACCGCCGGCTCGCGTCGGGACCAGTCGCGGACCGCGAGGTCGATCGGCAGCAGCTCCTCGCTGAACGTGAGCGCACCCGCCCGCCTCGCCTTGGCCCGGGGATCCCCGCCCTCGCGCTCGACCCGCTCGATCACCTCGTCGGTACTCCTGCGCTCCCACGTGTCGAGGATCGCCTCCAAGAACGCGCGCCGGCCGTCGAAGTGCCAGTAGAAGCCGCCCCGCGTGACTCCGAGCGCCTGCGCGAGCGGCTCGATCCGCACGGCCTCCGGGCCGCCGGAGGCGAGGGCCCGAAGCCCCGCGTCAATCCAAGCATCGGGAGGGGTGCGCGTAGGGGCGGCCACGTGTCTCTATCGCGTCGGCAGGCGGAGTTGACAGATCCGGCAGAGAAGTCTATTGTTCATACATACAGAACTGTATAGATGAGGGGGTACCGAAGTGACGCCCTCGATGACCGCACACCAGATCCATCACCGAATGAGGATCCCGAACGCCGCACACACCTCTCGGCCCTGGCGCATCCATGAGCTCATCACCGACTTTCGCCTGGAGGACGTGTGGGCGCTGCCAACGCCGGGGGGCCCTGATGACTTCCCCAGGCTCGTGAAACAGATGTCCACGGGCGATCCCGGGGAAAGTGATTCACGCGTCGCCCGGACCGTGTGGGCGATCCGGTGGAAGCTCGGGAAGCTGCTTGGTTGGGACCGCCCGGAGGCCGGCGGCGGCCCGGAGCGGCCAACGCTCCGCGATCGGTTGCGCGCTGATCTCCGCGAGGGGCCATCCGGCCCGGAGTTCGACGGACCGCCCTTCACGTCGCTGTACCTGCTCGAGGACGAGTTTGCCGCAGAGATCGTCAATCGCACCGTCCACGGTGTCATGCACCTCGGCTGGGTCCCCGACGAGGCGGGCGGCTACCGCGGCGAGATGGCCGTCTACGTAAAGCCGAACGGACTGCTCGGCACGGTGTACATGGCCGCCATCAAGCCCTTTCGATATCTGATCGTCTACCCGCCGCTCATGCGAGAGATCGAGCGGGAGTGGCGCGCAAGCGCCGGTGCGACGACGGCTCCCGCGTTGAGTCGCTGACAACCGGCAGATCCGCCGGAGGCCTGAGACCGAACCTCAGCCCGTGAGCGTCTCGATCACGTCCTTGGAGTGAGTCACGGGCAACCGGTTGCCTTCGAGCTCGATCTTCGAGCCGCTGGCGTCATCGATCAGCTCGAGCACGCGCACGTTCACCCGCTGGTGGACCCTGGCGGTGAGGCCGGCGCGCGAAACCTCGAACGCAAGCTCGCTCGGCGCCTTCCGCCTGCTGCGCCCGGCGAACCCGTAGACCGTCGAGGCGGTTACTCCGATCAGCATCGTGTCCGGCAGCCCGGACGCAGCGTCGGCCGCGTGCATGCCCGCGAGCGAGCCTGCGGCCGTCCCAACGGCGTCCGAAACGCCGCCGAGCTTTCCACCGGCCTCGTCACCTGCAAGCCCACCGACGAACAGACCGCCCGTGTGCCCGCGCGGGTTGAACTGCCCTGCGGCAACGACCTCGTCGTCGATCCCGCGGTTCGCCAAGGCCTGCTGGACCGCCGCGACCATGCTCTCCTCCGACATCGCCCACCTCCTTGTCGACTCCGGCGATTCGGAAACGCGCGCGCAGTCTAGTGACGGTCATCGCGCTACGGCGCGATGTTCTGGTTGAGACGGAAAAGGTTGGTCGGGTCGTACGCGCGCTTGAGGTCGACGAGCCGCTGGTAGTTCTGAGCCCCGTAGGCCTGTCGGACTCGGTCGGGGCCTTCGTCGCCGAGGAAGTTCACGTACACGTTGCCGCCCGCGTGCGGCCGCATCGCCTCGAAGAACTCGCGAGCCCAGGCAATATGCCGCTCCCACGCGGGATCGTCCTCGGTCCAGATCGCGTTGATGTTCACGTTGTGGGCGGCGCGGCGCTGGCTGAACGCGGTCTCGCCCTTGTCGACGCGGCCGAGAGCACCACCGAGCTGGAAGACGATGCAGTACGACTTGGGCGAGGTGAGTGCCGAGGCGTGCTCGACGAGCGTCTCGATCGCCCCGTCGGTGAGCGGCGGGAGCTCGACGGACTTCCAGTAGTAGTGCCAGCCGTGCGGCGCCGAGGGGTCGAACATTCCCTGCAGTGTCAGGTATGGCTTGGGCTCCAGCAGGTCGACGATCGGGCTGCCGAACTGCTTGAAGGGACGCACGACCTCGGCGCCGTCCTCAGGCGCTCCCGCGTAGCAGGCGCCCACCATCACGATCGGCTTGCCGTGCACGTCTTCCGGTAGGAACGGAAGCGGCGGTGCCACGCGGAGGTTGAAGATCGTGGTCAGCTCGTCGGGCGCGTCGGCGATGAAGTCGCGATAGAAGCGCAGTACCCCCGGCGCGTCCTCGAGCGGATGGAAGATCGGCCCCGCCAACACAATCGGTCCCACCGGATGCAACCGGTACTCAAACGAGGTGACGATTCCGAAGTTGCCGCCGCCGCCGCGGATGCCCCAGAAGAGATCGGGGTTCTCCTCCTCGCTCGTCCTAACCAGCTCTCCCTCGGCCGTCACGACGTCGGCGGAGACCAGGTTGTCGACGGTGGCGCCGTACTTCCGCATCAGCCACCCGATCCCGCCGCCGAGGGTCAGCCCCGCGATGCCCGTGTGGGAGACGATCCCGCCGACAGTCGCAAGACCGAAGTGCTGCGTCTCGCGGTCAAGCTCGCCCCAGAGCACGCCGGCTTCGGCGCGCGCCGTGCGCCGGGCCGGGTCGACCCTGATCCCCTTCATCGGTGATAGGTCGATCACGAGGCCGCCGTCGCAGAGTGCGTGGCCGCCCACGCCGTGGCCGCCCGATCGCACCGACACATCGAGGTCGCGCTCGCGGGCGAAGCGGATCGCGGCGACAACATCGGCGACGCCGGTGCAGCGCGCGATGCAGGCCGGCCGGCGGTCGATCGCGCCGTTCCAGATCGAGCGTGCCTGGTTGTAGCCCTTGTCGCCGGACAGGATCAGGGGTCCGTTGAGGGAATCGCGCAGGCGCTCCAGCTCGGTGGTCGTTGCCTCGGGTATGGCTGTGTCGGTAGCCATGCCCATTACGCTAGATCCGGCGCGGCCGCAGGCATAGACCGAGATCCGAACCAACCGGTTCGAATTTCGAACCTGCGATGGATTCGGGTCTAGGATCGGCTCAACATGCGGAGCTATGCGCAGTACTGCCCGATCGCGAAGGCGAGCGAGATTCTCGGCGACCGCTGGACGCTTCTGATCGTGCGCGAGATGCTCAGCGAGGTCAGCGGGTTCAACGAGCTCCATCGCGGCCTGCCGGGGATCTCGCGCTCGGTCCTCACCGATCGGCTGCGAGCGCTGGAGCGGGCCGAGATCGTCGAACGGCGGACGGGCCCCAAGGGCAAGACGCTGGAATACCGGCTGACCCCAGCCGGCCGCGACCTGGAACCGGTCGTGCAAGCGCTGGGCGAGTGGGGGGTTACCTGGTCGTTCACAGATCCGCGTCCCGAGGAACTCGATCCCGACCTGCTGGTCGTCTGGATGGCCCGCCACGTCGATCGCGACGAGCTTCCGGCGGACCGCACCGTGGTCCAGTTCAGCTTCCGCAACCCGGCCAAGCGGTACTGGATGGTGCTCGAGGCCTCGGAGGTCTCGGTCTGCCTCCAGCATCCCGGCTTCGACGTCGACCTCGAGGTCGCGGTGGACACCGCCACCCTCTATCGCGTCTACCTGGGACGGGCTGAGCTTGGCGCCGCCATCCGGGCCAGCAAGCTCACGATGAGCGGCCCGCGAGCGCTGCAGCGCGGTTTCGGTCGCTGGTTCGCCTGGAGCGCGTTCGCCCCGGCCAGCCGCTCGGCCCCCGACCGCCGCCGGGCGGCGGCCCGCCTTCGGGGCCCCGCCAGGGTGAGGATCGCCGAATGACCGAGCGTGAGCACCGCTCAGGTCGAGGATGTGCATGAGTCCTGTGATGAAACGGACTGGACGCAACGGGGACTGAGTAGATACCCGTCCCCGACCCCGCAGGAGCCGACGATGAGCCGGACCAAGACCGAAACCTCCAAGACCAAGAGCCGTGGCCGGATCCGGATCGAGACCGGAGCCAAGCGGGTTCGCGCGTACCTCGGCGACGTGGCGATCGTCGACACGATTCGCCCGGTTCTCGTGTGGGAGAAGCCGTACTACCCGGCCTACTACTTCCCGGTCGCCGACGTGCGCACCGACCTGCTCGAGGCCGACGGCGGCATCGAGCACTCGCCGAGCCGCGGCGACGGGCGCACCTACACGATCACGGCCGGCGGCAAGGAGGCGACAGGCGCCGCCGTGCGCTTCGAGGACTCGCCGATCGAGGAGCTTCGCGACCTCATCCGGCTCGACTGGGACTCGATGGACGCCTGGTTCGAGGAGGACGAGGAGGTCTTCACCCACCCGCGCGACCCGTACACCCGGGTCGACATCCTCCCGAGCTCACGGCACGTGCGGATCGAGGTCGACGGGGTCACGGTCGCCGAGTCGATGAGCCCGCGGCTGCTGTTCGAGACCGGCCTGCCGGCCCGCTACTACCTGCCGAAGACACACGTGCGCATGGACCTCCTCACCCACACGGACAGCGAGAGTCATTGCCCCTACAAGGGGACGGCCGAGTGGTGGTCTGTGGACACCGGACACGGCGTCCACGAGGACCTCGCCTGGTCCTACCGGACTCCGTTGCCGGAGAGCCAGAAGATCGCCGGCCTGGTCGCCTTCTACAACGAGAAGGTCGACATCTACGTCGACGGCGTGCTCCAGGAGCGGCCGCACACCAAGTTCAGCTGAGGCGCGGACTCGCCGGCTGCCGGGTCTACTCGAGGAACGACGGGTTGGTCTGCCCGACCTCGATCAGGTGTCCGTCCGGGTCGCGGACATAGCAGCGGATCTCGGCCCCGCGGTCCTGCGGCGGTGTGAGGAACTCGGCTCCCCGCGCGCTCCACTCGTCGTAGACGGCCTGAACGTCGGCGACGCGGATGTTCAGGAAGCTGCTCGTGCGGTCGGGGTCAGGCGGCGTTTCGAGGATGACGGTCGGCTTGTCCTCCGTCGGGCCGCCGCCGACGTTGATGATGATCCAGCTGTTGGCGAGCTGGACGAACGACGGCTCGCCGGCCCGCACGGTCTCCCCGCCGAGCACGTCCGAGTAGAAGCGGCACGAGCGCTCGACGTCCTCGGAGACGATGAAGTGGGTGAGCAGGATTCCTTCGTCGGGCGCGGGGAACTCGGCCATCTGGACCTCCTGGTTGGGTTGCACCCCCCAAGCTCATAGTGACGGGCTGCCCCTGGGGGCGTCGCCTAGTGCTCGTGATGTTCGTGAACCAGGGCGTGACCCTTCCCGCGAGCGATCATGTGTCGGTTCGCGAGGAAGGCGAACGGATAGGCGATCACGAAGCCGACCGCGACCGCGATGTACGGGACCGGGTCGCCGACGCCGGCCTCGAGTGCGCCCGGCCAGACGGCGACGGTGACGTTGTCGATCACCTCCATGATCGTGATCGAGATCGTGTCCGCGGCGAGCGCTGTGGAGACAACCACGCCCGCAGCGAGACCGGCGCGCACTAGCGGCACCGAGGTGAGGGCGAACCCGAACAGGTAGGCGAGGCCCACGGCAAGCGCGAGCTGGCCGAGGTCGCTCCAGCCGAGGGCCGTAGCGATCACGAAGCCGGTGATCTCGCCGATCGCGCAGCCGGTCAGGCAATGCGTCGTGGCGCTGATCGCGAGCCGGTTGAGGCTCTGAGCCGGCGGCTGCCCTGTTGCGGTTGCGGTCTCCATCCGTAGCTCGAGTTCTCAGCGTGCGCGCGTCATGTTGCTGCCGGCCGCCAAATCCGCTCGTCGCGGCGATGCACGAGCTCGGCCGCGACGTCGTCGGCGACCTCGCGACCCCTCTCCTGTTCGACGATCCACAGCCCCAGGTCGATGCCGGACGTGACGCCGCCGGCGGTGACGATGTCGCCGTCGTCCACCACGCGCGCGTCGCGGATCACGCGGATCCCCATGGCCTCCAGCTCGTCCACGTCGTTCCAGTGTGTGATGGCCGGCCGCCCGTCGAGGAGGCCACCGGCGGCGAGCAGGAAGGCACCGGTGCACACGGAGGCGATCCGCGCCCCGGCCGCGTGGCGCTGGGCGATGACCGGCGGCAGGACACCGCGCTGGACCTCGGCCCACGCGCCCTTGGGCGGGCGCTTCGTCCAACCCCCGCCGGGGACCACGAGCAGCTCGGCCCGGTCGCTGAGCTGACGGTCGGGGACCAGGGTCACGCCCCGGGCGGTGACGATGCGGTCGGTGGCGGGGTGCGTGACCAGGGCGACGTCGAATCCGGCCTCCGCCAGCACCTCGTACGGACCGAACGCATCGAGCTCGTCGAAGCCGTCGAAGATGAGGATCTCGGTTTGCATGCCGCAAATTGTCCGCGGTCCACCGCGACGATCAATAGCCGAGGCCGCACTGCACCGTGTAGGTCTCCTTCACGATCGGCCCCGGCCGTTGCGATCCCAACGAGGCGAAGCGGCTCATGCCGGTGTCGCTCCCTTCTTTGAGCCTCGGAGAACCTCCCGCGCGACGCCGAGGAAAGCGCGCAGCTTCGGATCGCGCGCCGGACGACGCCACACGAGCGCGCTGCGAAGCTGCGGCATCCCCGTCATCGGGACAAAGACGAGATCGAGCTCCCCCATGTGGGGAACAGCCGACGCGACCGTTGCGAAGACGAACTCTCCGCGGGTGATCCGGACTGAGAGATCGAGGAAGGCACTCTCGCCGACGTGGAATGGCGCGCCGGGAATCGGACGGCCGCTCGGGGCTCGAAACGGGACCACCGCCTCATTCAGCTCCTTCGGCCAGCCCTCGATGCGAGCGACACGGTGATCGGCGAGTTCCTCGAGGCCGACGGAGTCGCGCTCGGCGAGCGGGTGGTCGCGAGCGACCGCGAGCACGCGCGGCTGGCGGGTCAGAATCGGCCCGACGACGAGGTCGGGTTGCTTCAGCGGGATCCAGCTTGCCATCAACTCGACATCGTTCTCGCGCAGCGGCCGGAGGGGGTCGTCCCACGACAGCTGGACGACCTCGACCTTGCACTCAGGGTGAAGCGCCTCAAAGGCAGCGATGATCTCGACGAGGTGCGCACCGCCCGCCGGCCCGCTGAGGAGGCCAAGCCGCAGCGTCCCCTCGAGGCTACGAGCGGCCACGTTCGTGCGCTCGAGCACACCCGTGAGCTGGTCGTACGCCGGCCGGACGTCGGCGAGGAACCGCTCCCCGAACCGGGTGAGCTGGACGCGGCGACTGGTGCGGTGCACGAGCTGGGCGC
>Ga0081538_10000067_pt1 | contig 97828 bp, 100 predicted proteins | sample TabmetS5T2R1_FD_71022 | JGI IMG/M metagenome (GOLD analysis project Ga0081538, IMG submission 71022) | Tabebuia heterophylla rhizosphere microbial communities from the University of Puerto Rico - S5T2R1 | ecosystem: Host-associated > Plants > Roots > Rhizosphere ... | reverse complement strand
GCCGCTCACATGGCTGCGGCCTCGTGGGGGCGCCGGCAAGGCGGCGAGCGAGGCGGCGGTCTCGCGGGGGGTTCAACAAGTTGCGGCCGAATATCGGCCGTTTCTTCAGTGACCCCGATGCGCACGCCTCAGGTCTCCTCGCGATCGATCCACTTCGGCACGATCGCCGCGGGCTCGAAGCGCCTCAGCCGCTCGAGCAGCACGCCGGGGTCGCGCTCCACGATCAGCATCGCCCGATGGTCCTCGCGCAGGAAGCGCTCCTCGACCGCGTGGGCGAGGAAGGCCGCGAGGTCCTCGTAGTAGCCGTCCACGTCGAGCAGCGCGCACGGCTTGCGGTGGAGGCCGAGCTGCGCCCAGGTGTAGACCTCGAACAGCTCCTCGACCGTGCCGAGCCCGCCGGGGAGCGCCACGAACGCATCGGAGAGCTCGGCCATGAGCGCCTTGCGCTCGTGCATCGAGCCGACCACCCTCAGGTCGGAGAGCCCCGGGTGGCCGATCTCCTTTGCCACGAGGGCCTCGGGCAGCACGCCGGTCACCTCGCCACCCTCCGCGAGAACCGCGTCGGCCAGCCTGCCCATCAGGCCCACGTGGCCGCCGCCGTAGACCACGCCGATCCCCTCCGCCACGAGCACGCGGGCAAGCTCCTCGGCGGCCTCGCCGTAAGCCGGCCGGGCGCCGGGACTCGAACCACAAAAAACTGAAAGTCGTCGCACGCCGGACAAACCTATTCGCAGCCCTCGCCGCTCCCGCCGCTTCCCGGACTGGCAGCGCGTGCCTTAGCTTCCGGTTGGGCCCGAGGGGCTGGCGGTCTGCGGGGGGGTTTGGGCAGGGGACCCGTGTGGTTCTCTCCAGCCCGGCGCTCAGGCTCTACTGTCCGACCCTGGTGTTCGTATGGAACACCAGGATCGGACAGTTGCCAGGTCGCGGCGCTCGAACCGACCCACCGCGGCCATCGGACCCAGACCCCCTCCCCAGCCGCTTCCCCGCCCGGCGGACGCCGCCGCCTCAGGGCCCACCTACATGCGCCGGCGGCCCCCTAGCCGACGAACGGCCTTCCGGGCAGGTCGGGCGCGTCGCGCTCCGCAAGCCATCGGAGCACGCTCGCTCCCACGTCGGCCAGCGGGCCGTCGTGACGGCGCCCGCCGTGCCCCTCGAAGCGGGCCAGCAGCGGTGCGTACTCGCGCGTGTGATCGGTGTGGGGCGCGTTCGGGTCCACGCCGTGGTCGGCGGTGAGGACGAGCAGGTCGTCCTCGCCCAGCAGCTCGAGCCAGTCCGCCACCGCGGCGTCGATCTCCCTGAGCGAGCGGTGGAAGCCCTCCACGTCGTGGCGGTGCCCGTAGACCTGGTCGGTCTCGACGAGGTTCACGAACACCAGTCCCGACTCGAGCTCGCGGATCAACTCCGTGGTGGCGGCGATGCCCTTGGCGTTGGTGGCGCCGTCGTGCTTGGCGTCGATGCCCACGCCGGCGAACAGGTCGCGGATCTTCCCCACGCCGTGCACGGGCACGCCGGCCTCCTGCAACTCTTCGAGGTACGAGCGGCCGGGGGGCGGTGCGGCGTAGTCGCGCCTCCCCTCGCGGCGCCGGAAGGCGCCCGGCTCGCCCTCGAACGGGCGGGCGATCACCCGGCCCACCGTGTTCTCTCCTGACATCACCTCGCGCGCGATCTCGCACACCTCGTACAGGCCGGGCTCGTCGAGCACGTCCACGTGCGCGGCGATCTGGAGCACCGAGTCGGCCGAGGTGTAGAGGATCAGCTCGCCGGTCTCGAGGTGGTGGACGCCGAAGTCGTCGATCACCTGGGTGCCGCTGTACGGCCGGTTGCAGCAGAACCGGTGGCCGGTGGCGCGCTCGAGCGCCTCGACCACATCGGGCGGAAACCCCTGCGGGTAGGTGGGCAGCGGGTGCTCGGGCACCACGCCCATCAGCTCCCAATGGCCGGTGGTCGACTCCTTGCCGGGCCCGAGCGGGTGGAGCCGCCCGTGCACGACCGGCTCGGCCGCCGGCGGCACGCCCTCGATCGGGATGATCGAGCCGAGCCCGAGCCGCTCGAGCGCGGGGAGGTCGAGCCCGCCCACCCGCTCCGCGAGGTGGCCCAGCGTGTTGGAGCCGGCGTCGCCCTCGTAGCGGTCGGCGTCGGGCAGCGCGCCGACCCCGCAGGCGTCGAGGACGATCACGGCTGCACGTCGCATTGCGCGCGATTCTGACGCGCCATACTGGACATGTGATCCGCCGCCTTCCGCACGTCGACCGGGTCGGAGTCGAGGAGCGCGCCGCCGTGCTCGGCAAGCGCTCCATCAAGACGACGGCCAAGCAGCAGGGCATCCGCCTTGCCGTGTCGATGATGGACCTCACCACCCTGGAGGGCGCCGACACGCCGGGCAAGGTGCGCCACCTCTGCGCGAAGGCGGTCTGTCCCGCCCCCACCATGCCCGAGATCCCCTCGTGCGCGGCCGTCTGCGTGTACCCGTCGTTGATCGGCGTGGTGCGCGAGGGGCTGGAGGGCACCGGGGTCAAGGCCGCCTCGGTCGCGACGGCGTTCCCGTCCGGGCAGGCCTCGCTCGAGGTCAAGCTGCGCGACACCGAGGAGGCGGTCGCCGCCGGCGCCGAGGAGATCGACATGGTCATCTCGCGCGAGGCCTTCCTGGCCGGCGACGACACACGTGTGATGGAGGAGATCGTGCGCGTGAAGGAGGCCTGCGGCGACGCGCACCTCAAGGTGATCATCGAGACCGCCGAGCTGGGCTCGTACGACCACGTCCGGCACGCGTCCATGATCTCGATGGAGGCGGGCGCCGACTTCATCAAGACCTCCACGGGCAAGGCGTCTAGCGGCGCCACGCCCGGCGTGACGCTGGTGATGCTCGAGGCGGTGCGCGACTACATGGAGCGCACCGGGCGGCCGGTCGGGATGAAGGCCGCCGGCGGGGTCTCCACTAGCAAGGCCGCGCTCCACAGGCTGGTGCTGGTCAAGGAGACGCTCGGCGACGAGTGGCTGACCCCGGAGCGGTTCCGGATCGGCGCGTCGTCGCTGCTGAACGACCTGCTCATGCAGTACCAGAAGACACAGAGCGGCCACTACGCGCGGCCAGAGGACTTCTCAAAGGAATGACCGGCACCCGCACACAAGTCGTCTGGGACTACGCGCCCGCGCCCGAGTCCCCCGATCACGTCCGCCTGCGCGACTCCTACGGGCTCTTCATCGGCGGCGAGTTCCGCGACCCGGTCGACGGCGAGCGCGTGCCGACGATCAACCCCGCCACCGAGGAGTCGGTGGCGGAGATCGCGTTCGCGGGACCGCAGGACGTGCGCGCGGCGGTGGAGGCGGCGCGCGCCGCACAGCCGCGCTGGGCAGGGCTGTCCGGCCTCGAGCGCGGCAAGTACCTGTTCCGCGTGGCCCGCCTGATCCAGGAACGCGCCCGCGAGCTCGCTGTCGTGGAGTCGATGGACGGCGGCAAGCCGGTGCGCGAGTCGCGCGACGTGGACGTGCCGCTGGCGGCGGCCCACTTCTTCCACTACGCGGGCTGGGCCGACAAGCTCTCCTACGGCGTGGGCGGCCGCGAGGTGGCGCCGCTCGGCGTTGCGGCCCAGATCGTGCCCTGGAACTTCCCGCTGCTGATGGCGGCCTGGAAGCTGGCCCCCGCGCTCGCCTGCGGCAACACCGCGGTGCTAAAGCCGGCCGAGACCACGCCGCTCACGGCGCTCCTGCTGGCGGAGATCTGCCAGGAGGCGGAGCTGCCCGAGGGCGTGGTCTCGATCATCCCGGGAGACGGCTCGACGGGCGCCACGCTGGTGCGCGATCCCGACATCGACAAGGTGGCCTTCACGGGCTCGACCTCGGTCGGGAAGGACATCCAGGCCGCCCTCGCGGGCCGCGGGGTGTCGCTCACGCTCGAGCTGGGCGGGAAGTCGGCGAACGTGGTGTTCGAGGACGCGGCGCTCGACCAGGCGGTCGAGGGGATCGTGAACGGGATCTTCTTCAACCAGGGACACGTCTGCTGCGCCGGGTCGCGGCTGCTGATCCAGGAGAGCGTGGCCGACGTGGTCGTCGGGAAGCTGTGGGAGCGGATGGGGCGTCTGCGGGTGGGCGACCCGCTCGACAAGAACACCGACGTCGGCGCCATCAACTCGCGCGAGCAGCTCGAGCGGATCGAGGAGCTCGTCGACGCGGGCGAGGGAGAGGGGGCGCAGCGGCGCACCGTGGCATGCGAGCTGCCCGACCGCGGCTTCTGGTACGCCCCCACGATCTTCACCGAGGTCGCGCCCGCGCACCGCATCGCCGTGGAGGAGATCTTCGGGCCGGTCGTGTCGGTGCTGACCTTCCGCACCCAGGCCGAGGCGATCGACAAGGCGAACAACTCGGCCTATGGCCTGGCCGCGGGGATCTGGACGGACAAGGGGGCCAAGGCGTTCGAGGTCGCGAGCGCGCTGCAGGCCGGTGTGGTCTGGCAGAACACCTACAACCATTTCGACCCGAGCGCGGCGTTCGGCGGCTACAAGGAGAGCGGCTTCGGCCGCGAGGGCGGGCCGGCCGGCCTCCGCCCCTACCTCCGCATCGCATGACCGGCCGTCTTCCGGTCCGAAAGACGTACAAGCTCTACGTGGGGGGCGCCTTCGTTCGCTCCGAGTCCGGCCGCTACGACGGCAGCCGGGGGTTCAACGTTCCGCGCGGTTCTCGAAAGGACGTCCGCGATGCCGTGAAGGCCGCCCGCTCCGCGTCCGGCCCGTGGGCGGCGCGCACGGCCTACAACCGCGGGCAGATCCTCTACCGCTGTGCCGAGGCGCTGGAGTCGCGCGCGGTGGACTTCGCAGTCGATCGCCCCGAGATCGACGCCTCGATCGACGTGTTGGTCCACTACGCCGGCTGGACCGACAAGCTGCAGCCCGTGATGGGCGGCATCAACCCGGTGGCGGCGCCGTTCCTGTCGTTCTCGCTGCCGGAGCCGACCGGCGTGGTGGGTGTCGTCGCCCCCGACTCGCCAGCGCTCCTCGGCTTGGTGGCCGAGCTGGCGCCGGCGCTGGCGGCGGGCAACACCGCCGTGTGCCTGCTCTCCGGCGATCACCCGCTCCCAGGCCTGGACCTCGCCGAGGTGCTGGGTATCGCCGACGTCCCGGGCGGAGTCGTGAACCTCCTGTCCGGCCGTCGTGCCGAGCTGGCGCCGGTGCTGGCGGCCCACCACGCGCTGAACGCGATCGTGGATGTGTCCGAGGACGCCGCGCTGGGCGCCGAGATCGACCGCCTGGCGTCGGAGAGCGTCACACGCGTGAGGCACTCCGGGCCGGCGACGAGCTATGACGAGGCGGTCCGCGACCCGCTTTCACGCCTCGAGGCCGTCACCGAGCTGAAGACGGCCTGGCACCCCGTGGGCGCCTGAGCCTAGGGGAGGCGCTGCCAGTCGGGGAAGAGGTCGGGCCGGCGGTTCCTCGTGATCCGTTGGATGTCGGTGCCGTCCACGTTCATCGTGTAGATCTCGAAGTTGACGCTCAGCCGGCCACCGCGGCCACGGTCCAGATTGCCCGAGAAAACGATGCGCGTGCCGTCCGGCGACGGCACCGGGTTGGTCTCCCACGCGCGCGAGCCGAGGATCTTGCGGATGGGGCCGCCGCTTGCCGGGATGCTCGCGATGTCGGAGCGAAGGCCGCGCTCACGCAGCTGCTCGAAGACGATGGTCCGGCCGTCGGGCATCCACTTGCCGTTGATCTCGTTCGCCCCGCCGTACCTCGTCAGGGGACGCCGGCCGGTGCCGTCGACGTTCATGATGGCCAACCGGTTCTGGACGGTCCGGCGTCGCAGACGCGCCTCCGTGTACACGAAGCGCGTGCCGTCGGGGGACCAGTCGGGATCGATTGCCCTTAGGTTGCGAGGGGTGATGGTCCGGCGGTTGCCGCCGTTCACCCCGATCAGTCGGATGCGCTCCGGCGGGGGCACCACGTCGGGATCGAGCACCTTAGGCCGCCGGACGGCGAAGTACGCGATCGTCGTTCCGTCCGGAGACACCGTCGGGGCGATGTCGGCCGACCGCTGCCGCACGAGGCGCCTGACGGCGCCGGTGGCGAGATTGCCGCGGAACAGGTCCTCGGAGAATGGGGCCGCGCTGAAGCGCGTGAAGAAGACCAGGTCGGCATTCGTGGGCGAGAAGGTGAGCTCGAGCTCACCGCGCCGGGGCGGGCTCACGAAGACCGTGCGCGCCTGGGAGCCGTCGGGATTGGCCACCACGAGCTGCGGGAACCCGGATTGCATCTCGCGTTGCCACCCGATCAGCCCGTTGCTCCCCGGCGGGGTGGCGCCCGCGGCGGGCACGGCGGCGAGCGAAGCGGCAACGGCGAGTGTCAGTCCTCGGAGCATGCGCCACCCTCCCACAAGGCAGCAGCCGGGTCAACGACGTCAGTCCAGCACGCCCTCCAGGCGCAGGACACGCCGCAGGATCGCCAGCGACGACGCGTAGGTCGAGTCCATCCCGTAGTAGCTCAGCCCCCTCGCCCCCAGCGTGCGCGCCTGCGTGTACGGCGTGTCGGAGGCGTAGTGGATGATCCCGAAGTCCAGGGGAAGCTTCGAGAAGTTGACGGCCTCCCCGACCGGATGGCGGTCGGCGTCCGCGATCTCGTACAGGGCGTTGCAGTACGGCCCGGCCTCCATCTCCACCACCGTGAACGCCTCCCGGTAGTAGAAGTCGAGGTAGGCGCGGTTCTGCAGGAACGTGCTCTTCACCGTGACGGCGCGCTGGTTGTCCAGGCCGCTGCCGAAGCGCAGGTCGCCGGCGAGGTCGTCGACGCCGAAGGCGTTGTCGAGCCAGTACGTGGAGCCCGAGTGCTCGTCGTGCACGACGCTCGAGATCATCACGTCGCCCACGTCGGCGTTCAGCGTGGCGGCCTTGCCGAGCACGTACACGCCGCGCAGCCCGGCGGTGTCCACCGCCACCTCCCGCAGGATGTTGTACGCCGCCACGCCGAGCGGGTAGTCGATGTTCACGATCACCGCCTCGCTCGCGCGCAGGGCGTCGGGGTTCACGTCGCCGAGCCGCGGGTCGAGCCGCTCGGGATGGAGCCTCGCGAGCGGCATCACCTGAGCGGGCACGCGCAGGGCGGTCGAGCTGCGCAGGTGCGAGACGCCGCTCTCCTGCTCGGACCGCCGGCGCGCCTCGCGGCCCTCGGGGCCATGCGAGTCGAAGTAGAGCCGCGCCACGAAGTAGAGGAAGTTCTCCCACGAGCCCTCGGCGCGCCCCTCGCGGAAGGCGGCCAGCTCCTCGCGCAGGATGTCGTCCTCGGGAAGCGTCTCCACGAACCCGACCAGGCTCTCCTCGCGCTGGCGCGCCACGCCGGTCGCGATGTTCACCAGGCTGTGGGTGTTCGAGCTGACGAAGTACATGGGCGCGGCCGTGAGGCGCTCCGCGCTCAGCTGGTCGTGCACCGGGGCCCACCAGCGGCGCGTCATGCGCGCGTAGCCGACCTGCGTGCCGCCCAGCATGCGGACGCGCAGGTTCATCCGCTTCTCGGCGATCAGCCGCAGGCGTTCGTCGAAGCGCTCGCCCCATGCCTCACGCAGGCGCGTCCAGTCGTCCGCCGAGCCACCCAGCACCTGCGAACACTCCTCGGCCGTGGGCTCGTGGTCCGGCGGCCAGCCGGCCGCGCGCTGGCGCACGCGCAGCTTGTTCCATTCGATCTGGAGCGCCACCAGCGTGGGGATCAGGTCGTCCACATCCGACGCGCTCGCCAGCAGCACGGCGTGCATCCCCTCGCCGCCGTCGTACCAGCGCCGCCGGCGGGCCGGCGCGTCCGCCTCGTTCCACTCGTCGATCACGATGCCGTTGCGCGCGAAGACCTCGGCCTCCTGGCCCATGATCACGAGGTCGGCGCCGGGGAGCCCGTCCGGGAGCCGCCGGATCGCGTAGATGAAGGCGCCCAGGTCGGGCTCGTCGCTGTCGGCCAGGGGGTGCAGGCTCGATCCCATCGCCCGGTGCGAGGACTCGAGCACCCTCAGGGCGGTCTCGCCGCTCGAGCGCAGCAGCGTGTTGTAGGTGCGCTGGTAGAGCTCGACCTCGTCGGAGAGGCGCCCTGCGCCGACCTCTTCGGTGGGGCTGGCGAGCACGAGGCGGGAGACGACCACTGCGCTACTCCTTAACGTAGGGCACGCCGATGGCGGCGGGCGGCCGGGAGCGGCCGATCAGGCCCGCGAGCACGATCAGGACGAGCACGTACGGCAGCGCCTGGAACAGCACGGCGAGCGACTCGGAGAACGCCGGCAGGCGCTGCGCCACCGCGCTCGACAACCCGAACAGGAGCGCCGCCGCCAGGGCGCCGCCCGGCCGCCAGCTGCCGAAGATCACGGCGGCCAGCGCGATGAAGCCGCGGCCGTCGGTCATGTTCTCGTTGAACGACCCGACGAGGCCGACCGACAGGTAGACGCCGCCCAGGCCCGCGAGCAGCCCGGAGGCGATCACCGCGAGGTAGCGCGTACGCGGCACCGGCACGCCGACGCTGTCCGCGGCCCGCGGCTTCTCGCCCACTGAGCGCAGCCGCAGCCCGCTCGCCGTGCGGAAGAGGTACAGCGTGAGCAGCGGCACGAGCAGCAGCGCCACCCAGGTGAGCACGCTGGCCGACCCGATCGCCGTTCCGAGGAAGTCGAGATCCTCGATCAGCGGCAGGCTCAGCTCGGGCACGCGCGGCACGTCGCCCGGCGTGCCCTGATCGCCGTAGTGGGCGATGAAGACGTAGCCGGTGATCCCGAGCGCAAGAAAGTTCACGGCGAACCCGCTCACCACCTGGTCGGCGCGCAGCGCGATCGAGAACACCGCGTGGACGACCGCGAGCACGCCTCCGGCCGCCATGCCGGCCAGCGCCCCGAGGAACCACGAGCCGAGCTGGTCGGAGGCGAAGATGCCGAAGAAGGCGCCCATGAGCATCATTCCCTCGAGACCGATGTTGATGACCCCGCTGCGCTCGCACAGGATCCCGCCCATCGCGGCGAACACGAGCGGGGTGGCGAAGCGCAGCATGGCGGCGATCAGCGCCGACCACACGAACACGCGCTCCAGGTTGGCCTCGCCGGACTGCGTGCTCACCACGGCGAGGATCGCCGCCAGCACGCCGGCCACGACCGCCCCGTAGCCGAGCTTCCGCTCGCCGCCCTGAGCCGCTATCACGCCGGCGCCCACCGCCGCCGCCGCGAGCAGGATCGAGGGCACCGGAGTGCGGACCAGCAGCGGCGGCAGGGTGATGAACCAGGCGAGCACGGCGAGGCCCACACCCACCCAGCCGACCGGCGTGGCGCTCACTCCCGCGCGGGTGGCGGCCATGGTGGCGGCGCTCAACGGGCCGCCTCCTCGGTGGCCGGCGCCCGCCGGCGGGGGCCGCGGGAGAAGATCCCCCGTCCGCGTCTCAGCAACCGGAGCACCAGCACGTCGGCGCTCACGAGCAGCACCACGAGGCCCTGCAGGATGTACGTGAGGTTCGTGGCGAGCTCCGGCTCGAAGACGGTCGGGTCGAGGTTGCGCTGAGAGGTCCCGGAGAACAGCGCGCCGAACAGCAGCGCGGCGGCGACCGTGCCGCTTGCCGTGTTGCGCCCGAGCAGCGCCACCGCGATGCCGACGAACCCGAGCTGGTTGACCTCGACGTCGTTGGTGGCGATACGGAACTGCCAGCCCAGCACGTCGAGCGAGCCCGCCAGGCCGGCGAAGAGGCCGCAGACCGCCATCACCAGCACGTAGTTCTTCGACACGCTCATGCCGCTGTAGCGGGCCGCCTCGGGGTTGAGGCCGACGGCGCGAACCTCGTAGCCGGTGGTGGAGCGGTTGAGCAGGAACCAGAAGACGACCACGGCCACCAGCGCGATGAAGAGCCCGATGTGGAGGCCCTGGAGGATCGGGTCGCCCCAGAACACCGGCAGGCGGGCCGCCTCGACCACGTCGTTCGACACCGGGAGCGTGGCCTCGCGATCGTTCTGGAGGGGGCCGCCGAGGCCGAACAGGTACAGCCCGATGTAGATCGCGGTGTAGTTGAGCATGATCGTCGAGACCACCTCGTTGGCCCCGACCGTCGCCTTCAGCGCGCCCGCGATCCCCGCCCAGAAGGCACCGGCCAGGCAGGCCGCCAGGATCGCCAGCACGATGTGCAGGAAGCCGGGCATCCCGGCGAACTCCGATCCGACCCACACCGCCGCGATCGACCCGACGATGAACTGGCCCTGGCCGCCGATGTTGAAGAGCCCGGCCCGGAACGCAAAGGCGACGGCGAGGCCGGTGAGGATCAGGGGCGTGGTGATGATCAGCGTCTGCTGCAGGTTGAGCGCCGCCAGCTCGCGGTCCTCGCCGGTGGTCCACGGGAAGATCCACTGCAGGCCGGTGCCCTCCCAGATCGCCTCGTAGGTCGAGATCGGGTCCTTGCCCACGAGCAGCATGGCGACGCCGCCGAGCAGGAACGCGAGCAGAGCGGTGAGCACGGGAACCACTACGCCGCCGCCGCGGATGTATGCGGCCATCCGCGCGGCGGGGGTGACCGCGATCTCGGTGGCGGACTCACCCGCGAGGGACCCGCCCTCGACCGGCTCGTCGGCGCGGTCGCGGCGGTCGCTCACGCGGCCCGATCCGCGCCGCCGCCGGTCATGGCGAAGCCGAGCTCCTCTTCGGAGACGTCCGGCGGGAACTCGCCCACGATCTCACCCTCGTAGATCGCGAGGATGCGGTCCGCGAGCGCGCGCACCTCCTCGAACTCGAGCGACACGAGCAGGATGCCGCGGCCCGAGTCGCGCTCGCCTATGAGGCGCCTGTGGACGAACTCGATCGCACCCACGTCGAGCCCGCGCGTGGGCTGGTGGGCTATCAGCAGGCTCGGGTTGCTCGCGATCTCGCGCGCCACGGCGACCTTCTGCTGGTTGCCGCCCGACAGCGAGCTCGCCAGCGCCCCGGGACTGCCGCCGCGCACGTCGTACTCGTCCAGCAGCTCCCGCGCGCGGCTGTTCATGCGGCCGATGTTGAGCACCCCGCGCCTGCTGAGCGGAGGCTTGCGGTACTCGCGCAGCGCGAGGTTCTCGGCGAGCGTGAAGTCCAGCACGAGCCCGCGCAGGTGGCGGTCCTCCGGGATGTGCGCGACCCCGGCGTCCGAGACCGAGCGCACGCCCGAGCCGACCACCTCCCGCCCGGCGATCCTGATGCTGCCGGACTGCACATGCCGCAGCCCGGAGATCGCCTCGACCAGCTCGTGCTGGCCGTTGCCGTCCACCCCCGCCAGCGCCACGATCTCCCCCGCGCGCACCCGCAGCGACAGCCCGCGCACCGCCTCGAGCTCGCGGTCGTCCAGCACCTGCAGGTCCTCCACCTCCAGCACGGGATCGCCGGTGGAGGCGCCCTTCTTCTCGACCTGCAGCAGTACGTCGCGGCCGACCATGAGCCGTGCGAGGCTCTCCTCGGTCGACCCCTCCTTGGGCACGGTGTCGATGCGCCTGCCGCGTCGCAGCACGGTGATGCGATCCGCCACCTCGAGGACCTCGCCGAGCTTGTGGCTGATGAAGACGATCGAAACGCCGTCCGCCTTCAGCGCGTTCAGAACCTCGAACAGCTCGCCGGCCTCCTGCGCGGTGAGCACGGCGGTGGGCTCGTCAAGCACCAGAACGCGGGCATCGCGGTAGAGCGTCTTGAGGATCTCCACGCGCTGCTGCTGGCCCACGGTGACGTCCTCGATCGTGGCGTCCGGGTCCACCGCCAGCCCGTAGCGCTCGGACAGCTCCCTGACCCGCCGCGCGCCCTCCCGCACGTCGAGCATCCTCCCGCGGCCGCGCGGCTCCTCGCCGAGCACGATGTTCTCCGTCACGGTCATCACCGGGACGAGCATGAAGTGCTGGTGCACCATGCCGATGCCCAGCTCGATCGCTTTCGAAGGCGAATCGATGTGGACCCGCTCGCCGTCCACCACGATCTCGCCGTCGTCCGGGCGGTAGAGCCCGTAGAGGATCGACATCAGCGTCGACTTCCCGGCTCCGTTCTCCCCGAGCAGGGCGTGGACCTCGCCGCGACGGAGGTCGAAGTCGACCCGGTCGTTCGCGACGACCGGGCCGAACCTCTTCGTTATTCCGCGTAACTCGAGAGCAGGTGCGTCGGCGCTCACCGAGGCTGGAACCTACTCGACCTCGCCCTACTTGACCTCCGCGGGGATCTCGCCGATCTCGCCCGAGGCGATCTGATCCTGGATCTGCTTCACCTGGTCCGCGTACTGCTGGCCCTCCGAGCTGATCTTGCCGATGCCCACGCCGCCGTTCTTCACGGTGGCGATCACGTCGGTGCCGCCCTCGAAGTTGCCTTCCTGGGCGCGCTGGACGGCCTCGAACACGGCCACGTCGACCTTCTTCAGGGCGCTGGTCAGGATGTGGTCGCCCAGGTAGCCCTGGTCGGCGTCCACCCCGATGCCCTGCACACCCTCCTCCTTGGCCGCGTCCAGCGCGCCGAGGCCGCAGCCGCCGGCCACCTGGAAGACGACCTGCGAGCCCCTTGCGATCTGGTCGAGCGCGATCTCCTTGCACTTCGCCTGGTCGACGAAGTCCTGCGAGTAGCCGTTCAGGGTCTTCACCTGCGGGAACGCCTCCTTGGCGCCCGCCTGGAAGCCGGCGATGTAGGCGTCCACGGGCGGGATCTTCTGGCCGCCGACCGTGGAGACGGTGGTCGCGTTGTTGTCCTTCGCCCACAGCCCGGCGAGGTAGCCGGCCAGGTACCCCGCCTCGTTCTCCCTGAACAGGAGGCCCTGCACGTTCTTCGGCTTGTCCTTCAGCCCGGCGGCCGGGAAGTCGACGATCGCGAATTTGGCGTCGGGGAGCTGGGTCGCGACGGTGTTGACGGCGTCCGCCATCAGGAAGCCGACCGGGATGATCAGGTCGAACTGCTGCTGGGCGAGGGTCGTGAGGTTGGGCACGTAGTCGCCGTTCGACTCCGAGATCAGGACGCGGGTCTCCACGCCGAGCTCGCTCTCCGCCCGCTTGATGCCCTTGTTGGCGAGCGCGTTGAAGGAGCGGTCGTTGAGACCGCCGATGTCCGTTACGACGCCGGCCTTGATCGATTCGCCCGTCTGCTCCTCGCCACCACCACCGCCGCCGCCGCCTCCGTCGTCGTCGTCGTCGCCGCAGGCGGCCGCGCCCAGCGCGAGCGCCGCGAGCAGGGCCATGACCAAGAGCCGGAAGGTCTTACTCACAGTTCAAACACTCCTCGTTGCCGATGTCGACCAGGATGGCCGGCGTGAGGCCAAGACCCGGGGCACCCTACACCTTCTGCGTTAAGCGCTGTTTGAGCCTTTTCTCGCAGAATGCGGCCTGGATCTTGTGCGCCTGGACCCTCATCGAAGGATCTCCAAGACGGTCGGGATTTCCTCCCTGGGCGCCTCGCCGACCGCGTAGGCGTCGCGCAAAGCGCCCGCGCAGCGCTCCGCCGCCTCAGAGGAGGCCGCGTGCACCACCGCCAGCGGCCGCTCCCCCGGCCCTACACGCTCGCCCGGGGCCGCCACCTCCGTCACGCCGACCGAATGGTCCACCGGATCGCTCTCGCGCACACGGCCCCCGCCAAGGGCAACCACGGCCAAGCCGACCGCCCGCACGTCCACGCGCGAGACGACCCCCGCCGACGCCGGCTCGGCCTCGACACGCTCCGTTGCCGGTGGCAGGCGCCGGTCTGGCGCCTCGAGGAGATCGGAAGGCCCGCCGAGCTCGGCGACCATGGCGGCGAAACGCTCGGCGGCCGCGCCGGAATCAAGAGCCCGCTGGGCGGCCGCGCGGGCGGCCTCGGGGTCGGCCGAGACACCCCCCAGGACGAGCAGCTCCGCACTCAGCGCAAGCGTCACGTCCCGAAGGCGGTCGTCGAGGGGGCCGCCGGCGAGCCCGGAGATCGCCTCCCGCACCTCCACCGCATTCCCCGCCGTCCGCCCCAGCACCCGGTCCATGTCGGTGAGCAGCGCGGACGTCGGCAGACCGTTTCCCTGGGCCACCTCGACGATCGCCCGGGCGAGCTCGCGCGCCCCTTCCAACGTCGGCATGAACGCCCCCGATCCGACCTTCACGTCCATCACGAGGGCGTCCAGGCCGGCGGCCAGCTTCTTCGACAGGATCGAGGCGACGATCAGGTGGATCGACTCGACCGTGCCGGTGGCGTCCCGGATCGCGTAGAGGCGGCGGTCCGCCGGGGCGAGCTCCGCGGTCTGGCCGACGATCGCGCACCCGGCTCGCCGAACCGCGCGCCTAAACGCGTCGGGGTCGGGCGTAGTGTCGTAGCCCGGTATGGATTCGAGCTTGTCGAGCGTGCCGCCGGTGTGGCCCAGGCCCCGGCCGGAGATCATCGGCACCGCGCCCCCGCAGGCGGCCACGATGGGCGCCAGCAGGAGGCTCACCTTGTCGCCCACCCCGCCGGTCGAGTGCTTGTCGAGCGCGGGGCCGGGCAGGCCGGCGTCGGACCAGTCGAGCACGTCGCCCGAGCGGGTCTTGGCGCCTGTGAGCGCGATCCGCTCGTCGGCGGTCATGCCCTGCAGCAGGATCGCCATCGCCAGTGCCCCGACCTGTGCGTCGGTGACCGTGCCGTCGGTGATGCCGGCCACAAGGAAATCGATCTCCTCGGCGGTCAGCTCGCCGCCGTCGCGCTTCTTCCGGATCAGCTCCGCGATCAGCACGAGCGCTCCACGAACCGGGTGATCAGCGGGGCCAGGTCGGCGGCGGCGCGCGCCGCGTCGCGCAGGGTCTGCTCGTGGCTGACGGGCTCGTCGCTCATGCCCTCGGCGAAGTTGGTGATCGCCGACACGGCGGCCACGCGGAGCCCGCAGTGGCGAGCCACGATCGTCTCGTGAACGGTCGACATGCCGACGGCGTCGGCGCCCAGCGTGCGAAAGGCCCGGATCTCCGCCGGGGTCTCGAAGGTGGGGCCGCTCACGGCCAGGTACACGCCCTCGGCGAGCTCGATGCCGAGGTCGCCGGCTGCGGCGCGCAGGGCGTCACGGAGGGCCGGGTGGTAGGCGTCGCGCAGGCTCGTGAAGCGGTCGCCCAGCTCGCCGGCGTTCGGGCCGGTGAGCACGTTCACCCCGCTCATGTTGATGTGGTCGGAGATCAGCATCAGGCGCCCCGGGCCCAGCTCGGGTCGCAGCGACCCGGCGGCGTTCGTGAGCACGAGCACCTCGGCCCCCGCGGCCCGCAGCGCCCGGACGGGCGCGCGCACCAGGTCGTGGTCGACACCCTCGTACAGGTGCGCACGGCCCTGGAGCACGGCCACCGGCACCTCCCCGATGCGGCCGGCCACCACCTTGCCGCCGTGTCCCTCGACGCTGGGGCGCGGAAATCCGGGCAGCTCCTCGTAGGGGATCTCGACCGGGTTCCGGACCTCGTCGGCCACGGCGCCCAGCCCCGAGCCCAGCACCACGCCCACGCGGGGCTCGAGGCCGGCGCGCTCGACCAGGAGGCCGGCGGCGTCGCGGTACCTCACGGCTTCAGCTCGAAGGACAGCGGGAGCAGCTCGCCGATGGTGAAGGTCCGTTGCTCGCCGCCGGGCCGGCCGAGATGGACTGGGGTGTCGGGGCCGGCCAGCTCGGACAACCGCTGGCGGCAGCCGCCGCAGGGAGGGCAGATGTCGAGCTTCTCGGCCACCACGGCCACGGCGGCGATCTCGGTCTCGCCCGCCTCCACCAGCGCGCCGATCGCCGACGTCTCGGCGCACTGGCCCTCGGGGTAGGAGGCGTTCTCCACGTTCGCGCCCGTGTAGAGCGCTCCGCTCGGGGCGCGCAGGGCGGCGCCGACCTTGAACTGCGAATAGGGGGCGTGCGCGTTTCGCATGGCCTCGTCGGCCGCGCGCAGCAGCAGGTCGGGCGTATCGAGCACGAGGTCGGAGTAGCTCTGCGGCACGAGGGAGTCGTCGCCCACCTCCAGCTCGGCCCGCAGGCGGCTCACCTTGTCGCGCTCGGTGGCGAGGTCGGACTGCGGCGCGGCCACGGCCTCGAGCTCGAGGAACGTGCCGAGCCCGTGGACGTCGTCGAGGTGGATGCGCACGTTCTCGTGGAGCAGCAGCCGGCGCCGCTTCTCCACCACCACGAGCGTCCCGAGGGCGGCGTGAAGTGCGTCGCGGAGACCGGGGGCGTCGGCGGCGGGCACGCGACGGTACTCGCTCTCGCGAGCGCCGGGCGCGTCGGCGCGCCGGTATTGGATCAGCTCGGCCTCCCCCGGTTCCTGCTCGCGGAGCTTGAGCCGCCCCCGCGCGCGCGAGAAGTAGGTGTCGGTCTGGGCGATCTCCCCGCGGTCCTCGGCGCCGAGCGCCAGCGCAAGCTCCAGCGTGCGCGCCGGCTCCGGGTCGCGCGCCTTGAACTCGATGTTTCGCATGGATTCGGCCAAGCGCTGAGCGAGCGTATAGCGTCCGCGAAATGCCTCAGCGACTCGTCGTCGTCGACCACCCCGTCCTCGCCGACCGGCTCACCGTCATGCGCGATCGCAGGACGGGCCACGCGGAGTTTCGCCAGGCGCTGTTCGAAGCGTCCGCGATCCTCGCCGTGGAGGCCGCGCGCGACCTCCCGGTCGACGAGGTCTCGCTCGAGACCCCGCTCGAGCCGGCCACCGGGAGCCGCCTGCCGACCGAGATCACGATCGTGCCCGTGCTGCGGGCCGGGCTGGGGATGGTCGACGGCTTCCTGCGCCTGCTTCCCGGCGCCCGCGTCGGGCACGTGGGCGTCTACCGCGACGAGCAGCAGCACCGGCCGGTGGACTACTACGAGCGGCTGCCGCCGGGCCTCGCCGACTCGCACGTGTTCGTGGTCGACCCGATGCTGGCCACCGGCGGCAGCGCCGTGCACGCCCTGGACCGCCTGAAGAGCGCCGGGGCCCGCCGGCTCGCACTGGTCTGCCTCGTCGTGGCGCCCGAGGGGCTGAAGGCGGTGGAGCGCCAGCACCCCGACGTGATCGTCTGGGCCGCCGCCGTGGACCGCGAGCTCGACGAGAACGCATACATCCGCCCCGGGCTCGGCGACGCCGGGGACCGGGTGTTCGGCACGACCTGACGGGTCACGGCGCCGGTATTAGAGGGCTTGCGCGATCGAGCGGGCGCTCAGGGCCACCCTCCGGCCGCTCCCCTCGCGCGCCGTGAAGCCTTCGCCGACCGCTACGCCCGCCACCCAGACGATCTCTCCTTTCACCTCTACGACCGGGAGCGTCCGCCGAAGCGCCCGCGGGACCTTGCGGTCGGTGAACAGGTCCTGCAGCGACTTGCTGCCGCCGAGGCCGGCGGGGCGCATGCGGTCGCCCTCGCGCCAGGCCCTCACCGTCACCGTCGGGCCGATCCCCGTCACGCTCACGTCGCCCGCGCCGCCGAGCCTCGCCTCCACCTCCCAGTCGCCGAAGCGAACCCTGCCCGGCACGGTCAGCTCGACCGGGTCCGGCGCTACTTCCTCGCGCGCCCGAGAGAACCGAACCGTCCCGTACTCGGCCACTGCGCGGAGGCCGCCGCCGAGATCGAGCGCCTTCGTGCCGCGGTCGTCGAGCTCGAGGATCTCGTCGGCCTCGCGTCGCGAGAGCCCGCGCGGCCCTGCATCCGCGTCCCCGGCACCCGCGCCCGCCGCCAGCGGCTCACGCGCAGCCTGTTCCGCCAGCCGGCGCAGCACCAGCCGTCGCAGGGCCGGCGGGTGATCGCGGAGCGCCGCCAGGGACACCGCCGGCCCGCCGCCCAGCTCGTCCAGCGCACCGGACACCGCGGCGTCGAGCACCTCCGCCTCCTCGCGGAGCTGGCGCGCGGTCTCGGCGATCGTCCGCTCCGGCGCCGGCCCGACGGTGCGCATCGCCTCCAGGAGGTCGTGCCGCACCCGGGCGCGGGCGAAGCGGCGCTCGGTGTTGGACGGGTCCTCGCGCCAATCGAGGCCGCGCGTGCGCAGGTAGGCGCGCACCTCCTCGCGGGTCACCTCCAGCAGCGGACGAACCAGCCGGCCGCGGCGGGGGGGCATCCCGAGCAGGGCGCGCGACCCGGGGGAGACGGCGAGCCGATACAGAACTGTCTCCGCCTGGTCCGACGCGGTATGAGCGGCGGCATAGTCGCCGGCGGCGAGCGAATCCGCCAGCGCGTACCTCGCCTCGCGCGCGCGTTCCTGCAGATTTCCGCTCTCGGGCAGCTCGACCCGCTCCGCGTGCAACGGCACGCCCAGCCGCTCGCACAGCGCCCGCGTGAACTCCTCGTCCTCGTCCGCACCTGGCCGCAGCCGGTAGTTCACGTGCAGGGCGGACACCGTCGCGCCGAGCCGCAGCGTCACGTCGAGCAGGCAGACCGAGTCGCCGCCGCCCGACAGCAGCACCAGTAGCGGGCCGCCGGCGGGCACCAGCCCGCTGTCGCGCGCCGCCTCGAGCGGCCGCTCGCTCATTCGTCCCGGGCCGAGGCCCGGCAGAGCTCGCGGGGCTCGTCGAAGCCCTTCAGCTTCACGCTCCCGATCGTCTCGAAGCGCAGGTGCGACGCGCCGGGCACCGCCTCTACCACCGAGTCGGTCACGAGCACCTCGCCGCCCCGGGCGCGCGCCACCACGCGCGAGGCGAGGTTGACCTCGCGGCCGAAGTAGTCGCCGTCGCGATACAGCGTGCTGCCGAAGTTCAAGCCGATGCGCGGCTCCGGGCGCTCCTCGACCGACTCGATCAATTCGACGGCCCAGTCGACCAAGGCACCGACGTCGGTGCCCACCACCATCACCTCGTCCCCGATCGTCTTCACCACGCGCGCGTCCTCGGGCAGCGTCTGGGTGACCCCCTCCACGAACCGCTCAACCGACGACAGCGCCTCTTCCTCACCCTCCTCCTCGGTGAAGCGCGTGTAGCCCGCCAGGTCGGCGAACGCGATCGCAACCCTCACGCGCCCCGCGGCCGACTCGTCGTCCTCCAGCTCGGTCTCCATGTGGCCGACCACGTCCTGCGCCACGAAGTGCTGAAGGAAGCGCCGGTGCACGTAGTCCATCAGCGGCGAGGCGATCGGCAGCAGGTCGCGCGCCAGGCCCTCCATCTCCTCGGCCATCTCGAGCCCGGGCACCCCTTCCCGCATCAGCGGCTCGTGCACGTAGATATGGAAGAGGCGCACCTCGGCGTCGGCGATCTGCTCGAGGGACTGCCCGTAGACCCGGCAGAGCTGGAGGAACGCCACGAGGGGAAAGCCCGCGGCCAGAACCGAGGAGACGTAGCGGAGTGCGTCGACGTCCTCGTCGGTCAGCTCGTCGAGCGCCGACAACGGCAGGCCGATGCTTCCCCAAAAGCGTTCGATCAGGGCGGCCTCGAGCCCGGTCTCGTCCGCCGCGTCGTTCACCGACCACCTCGCCCGCTCGTCGCCGAGCAGCGACTCGATGTAGCCGTAGGCGAGCCGTCCCTGCCTGCCGGCCTCGCGGATCTGGTCCAGCCGGTGGCCGCGCTCCCGCAGCCTGGCGACGATGCGCGCGTGCGCCACCGCCGCCTCGGTCCACTCGCGGTGGCCGTCCACCTCGGGGATCACCCCGGACCGGGCCCAGCGCCTGAGCGTGGCGGGTGACACGCCGACGCGCTCGGCCGCCTCCTTCAGCGTGAGGGTCCCGTCGCCCATCGCCCAGGATTGTGACCCTCGGACCGCATCGGTGCCTCGCACCACAGGGGCTAATCTCTCGCCCACGTGACAGTGGAGGGAGAGCCTTGAACTACTTCGTCACCGGCGCCACAGGCTTCATCGGGAAGCACCTCGTAACCGAGCTCGTCAGGCGCGAGGGCACCATCTACGCGCTCGTCCGCGAGGGGTCGCGCGGCAAGCTCGACGAGCTCGTCCAGCGCACCGGCGCCGCCGACGGGCGGATCGTGCCGGTCAGCGGCGATCTGTCGAAGCCGGGACTTGGCATCGAGGGGTTCGACGAGAGGATCGACCACTTCTTCCACCTCGCCGCGGTCTACGACATGGCCGCCGACGAGGAGGCCATGGAGCGCGCCAACATCGAGGGCACGCGGCACGTGATCGAGTTCGCCAACTCGATCGAGGTGGGGCGCTTCCACCACACCAGCTCGATCGCCGTTGCGGGCCTCTACAAGGGCGTCTTCCAGGAGGACATGTTCGACGAGGGGCAGCGCCTGCCGCACGCCTATCACCGCACGAAGTACGAGTCCGAGCGCATGGTGCGCGATGAGATCCGGGCGAAGACGCTCGTGTACCGGCCCGGAATCGTGGTGGGCCACTCGGAGACCGGCGAGATGGACAAGATCGACGGTCCCTACTACTTCTTCAAGCTGCTCCAGAAGCTGCGCCACGCGCTGCCGGAGTGGGCGCCGCTGGCCGGCCCGCAGGGCGGCGAGACGAACATCGTGCCGGTCGACTTCGTCGCCAAGGCGATGGACCACATCTCCCACCTGCCCGACGCCGACCTCCCGAGCGACACCTTCCACCTGGTCAGCCCGGAGCCGATGCGGGTGGGCGACACCCTGAACGAGTTCGCCAGGGCCGCGCACGCGCCGCAGTTCGCGATGCGCGTGGACCCGCACATGACCAACGCGATCCCGAAGCAGGTGCGCAAGGGCGTGATGGCCCTGCCCACCGTCAAGCGGATCCGCCATCAGCTCTACGCCGATCTCGGCATCCCGCCGGCGGCGATGGAGAACAGGGACTTCCGCTGCACCTTCGACGCCCGCGACGCCCAGCGCGCGCTCAGCGGTACCGGCATCGCCGTGCCGCCCCTCTCGACCTACGCGCCGCGGCTGTGGGACTACTGGGAACGCAACCTCGACCCGGACCTCTTCCGTGAGCGCTCGCTGGCCCATTCGATCCAGGGCAAGCGCATCATGATCACCGGCGCCTCCAGCGGGATCGGCCTGGAGACGGCGATCAAGATCGGCGAGGCGGGCGGCGAGGTGCTGCTCGTCTCTCGCACGCGCGAGAAGCTCGAGGAGGTCGCCCGGCAGGTGGAGGAGGCGGGCGGCGCCGCGCACGTCCACCCCTGCGACCTCTCCGACCTCGACGACATCGACCGCCTCGCACAGGAGGTGCTCGACGAGCACGGCGGCGTCGACATCCTGGTCAACAACGCGGGCCGCTCGATCCGCCGCTCGGTGGCGCGCTCCTATGACCGCTTCCACGACTACGAGCGCACCATGCGACTGAACTACTTCGGCGCGCTCAAGCTGATCCTCGCCTTCTTGCCGGGCATGCGGGAGCGACGCAGCGGCCACATCATCAACGTCTCGTCGATCGGGGTGCAGACGAACACGCCGCGCTTCTCGGCCTACGTCGCCTCGAAGGCGGCGCTGGACGCATTCTCACGCTGCGCCGCGCCCGAGTGCATCGCCGACAACGTCAAGTTCACGACCGTCTACATGCCTCTCGTGCGCACGCCGATGATCGCGCCGACCGACATCTACAAGGCCTTTCCGACGCTCACCCCGGACGAGGCCGCCCAGATGCTCTGCGACGCCATGATCGACAAGCCGAAGCGGGTGGCCTCGCGGCTGGGAACGTTCGGCGAGGTGCTCTACTCGGTGTCGCCGAAGACCGTGGACATCGTGCTCAACACGGCCTACAACCTGTTCCCGGACTCACGGGCGTCGAAGGGCGAGAAGGCCGACGGCAAGCCCGCGCCGGCAGCCGAGAAGAAGGACGAGGAGATGTCCACCGAGGCCGTGGCGATGGCCTACCTCATGCGCGGCGTGCACTTCTGAGCCGCACCACCCGGAGCGAGAGCATGCGCGGCGCCGAAGGGTTGCCGACCGCGTCGACCGCGGTCAGCACGAGCCGGTAGAAACCCGGGCGCAGGCCGCGGGCACGCAGGCGGATGGCGTTGGCTCCCGCGACGCCCGCATGGTTCAGGGCGCGCCGCCGGAACCAGCGGACGCAGCGGCGGCCGGTGCGAGCGCGGACGTGGCAGGGGCCGCCGGCGACCGGGCGCCGTCCGCGGCGGGCGCGGTCGACCGCCAGACTCACCGCGGCCGGCTCGGACAGCTCGAAGCGGATGGTGGTGGCGCGAGGCGGCCGGCGCCGCGGACGGGAAGCGCCACGACCGCGGCGCCCCACGCCGAGCACGCGCGAGCCGCGGCGGAGATTTGAGATCACCGGCATCGCACCGTCCACGTGGACGCTGGCGGCGGCCACCGCGCGGCCCCCATGCGGGTCGTTCACGCGCACGCGCACCGTCGCGGCGCCGTGGTTCGAGAAGGTGCGGGAGGCGGTGGCGGTGCCGCCGGAGCCGGCCTCGAAGCCGCCGTCCCCGTCGAGGTCCCATTCGTACACGAGCGGCAACCGCTCCGGGTCGCCCGAGCCTGAGGCGTCGAGCCGCACCGGGCGCCCGGCGGCCACCACCGGAGGATCGAGCTCGAGCGCCGCGGACGGCGGGCGGTTGACCACCGCCGCGATGCCGAGCGGATGGTTGAAGAGCTCCCCCGATTGGACGAGCGACTGGGCGCCGGTGCCGGGGTCAACACGGACGATGCCGCCCTCCCGGTCGGTGCCGACGTTGAAGTCGCTGACGAGCAGCGCCCCGCCAGGGTCGGCGGCCACCCGCTCCGGGGTCACGAGCACGTCCTTGCCGCTGTTCGGGGTGATCACGGCCTGGCCGAGCCCGAGCCGGTCCACGAGTACGAGCCCGCCGTTGCCTCCACACTCGTTGGCCACGACGATGTGGCCGCCGGACCCCACGGCCAGGCCGAGCGGCCATGCGATGTGGCCGGCGCTGTGGACCACACTCTGGATGCCTGTGACCGCATCCACGCGCACCACCTTGCCGACCGGCTGGCACGAGGCCGGGATCGCTCCCGGTGAGACACGGTTCGACACGACGAGGTTCCCGTCGCTCTCGACCGCGATGCCGAACGGCAGGTCGAGCTCCCCGCGGCCCGGTTCTCCGGAGCGTTCCGTGACGAGCGCCTGCGCGCCGGTGCGCGGATCGACCCTGATCACCGCCCCGTCGTTGTCGGGCGCCCGGTTGTCGGCGACGTAGATCTGGCCGCCCGGCGCCACGGCGATGCCGGCCGGGTCGAAGAACTCACCGCCGCTCGACACGAGGCTCTGCCGGCCCGTGAGCGGATCGACGCGGATGACGGCGCCGTCCTTTTTGTTCGGCACGCCGATGTCGGCGACCACGAGGTGGCCGTCCGGCTCGACGGCCAGGTCATAGGGACGCTGGAAGAGCGTCCCCTGGGACCCGTTGCGGGAGACCTCGACGATGGACCCCGAGGCCGGATCGGTACGGAGAATCACCGCGCCGGTCGCGAAGCTGTTGGCCGTGTAGACCACGAAGGGGTCTCCCGGCGCGGCCACCGCCGTCCCTGTGATCAGCATCACCGCGAGCAGTGCACTCGTCAACCACTCGCCGAACGTATACACGCACGTAAGTAATCGGCATCCGTGCCTGCGTTCACAAGTGGGAAATTCGGCTCAGCTCCTCGAGGCGGTGCCCGTGTTGGGGTCCGGCGCGGGGGTCGCCGCGGCCGCGGGCCGGGCGGGACGGAAGATCGTTCGAGCGCCGCGCTCGGGAAGGTCGGCACCGTATGGGCGTTGGTCGCGCCGGCGGGAGGCCATCCAAGGGGGGTTACTGAAGTTGCGGCGAACATGTGGCCGCAACTTGTTGGACCCCCCTTTATGGCCGCTGTTTTTCGGGCCCAGCTCGACTGTCCGGCTTACGGGGGGTCTGCTCGACCGCCTGGCAGCCCAAGTCAACGGCCGACCAAGGCAAACCTTGGCGCCGGGGCCCGCCGCTGCCCACGCGAAAAGCGGCTCAGAGCCTGCCTCTAGATGAAGGCCGGGCCGCGGCGAACCAGGTTGGCGTAGAGGGCCTGCTGGACCACGTCCCGCACCCGTTCGGTCAGCTCGAGCACGGCGGCGCGGTCGCTCGCGGCCTCGGGCCCCATGTGCGCCGTCTCGATCGGCTCGCAGAACTCGATCCGCCAGCGCGACGGCAGCGGGATCGCGCCCAGCGGTCCGAGCCACGGGAAGGTAGGCGTCACGGGGAAGAAGGGAGCGCCGATGAGTCGCGCCAGCGACGGCACGTCGGCCAGCTTCGGATAGATCTCCTCGCTCCCCACCACCGCCACGGGCACGATCGGCGCCCCCGCACGCAGGGCGATCTCCACGAAGCCCCCGCGCCCGAAGCGCTGGAGCCGGTAGCGCTCGGTGTACGGCTTGCCGATGCCCCTCACCCCCTCGGGGAAGACGGCCACAAGCTGCTCCTGTTCGAGCAGTCGCAGCGCGTTGTACGGCGACGCCACGACCCCGCCGACCTTGCGCATGAAGACGGACACCCAGGGCAGGTCGAACGCCCAGTTCAGCACCATGAAGCGCGGGTGGCGCGGAAGCGGGTGCTCGCGCAGCAGCGCGACCGAGATCATCGTGGCGTCCCAGGGCAGGATGCCGGCGTGGTTGGCGGCGAGCATGGCGCCCCCGTGAGCGGGGACCCTCCGCGCGCCCGTGACCTTCACGCGCCACCAGCGGTCGTAGAGGAAGCCGAAGAAGGGCTCCACGAGCTCGGCGAAGCCCTCGTCGAACCCCCACTCGTCCTCGGCATAGTCGCCCTCGAGGCGGCGCACGGCGCGCTGGACGGTCTGGCGGGCGTCGCGCGGGAGCGCGGCGGCCCCGCGCGCCACGGCGTCGGGGAACTCGAGGCCCGCGTCGAGGCCCTCCCGGAGGCGGCGCATGAAGCCGAGCGCGGCGTCGACGCCGGCGGGCTCGCTCACGCCGCCCTCGCCTCGTGCCGGCGCGCGATCCAGTCCTGCACCGCCGCCACCGTCGAGTACCGAGGCTGGTAGGAGACCTCCTCCTCGAGGCGGCGGATGTCCACCGCCCGGCCGTAGCGGAGCAAGCGCCGGAAGTCCTCGGAGTAGGCGCTCATGCCGAGCCGGCGAGCGGCCCGGGTGACCGGCGCGAACAGCGGCCCGGCCACGGGCAGCGGCGGCCGGCCGGCCAGGCGGATCATGCGGGTCAGGCCGATGGTGCCGCGCCCGGCGACGTTCACCGCTCCCCGCACCGGGTTCCGGATCGCGGCCAGCAGCGCCTCGAGCGCGTCGTGCTCGTGCACGAGCTGGACGCGGGGGTCGAAGCCGAGATAGGTGGGACAGGCGGGCTGCGAGAGGTAGCGGTTGATCTGAGTGTCGAGCGACGGGCCGATGGCCGGCTGGTAGCGCAGCATCGTGCAGGTCACGCGCGGCCGCCGGCGAGAGAAGGTCTCGAAGTAGTTCTCGATCTCGGCGACGTCGCGCTGGAAGCGGGTGCGCAGGGGAAACAGGCGGGTCATCTCCTCATCCAGGAACTGCGGGGCGTGCGGCTCGGCGCCGTAGATGCCCGCGGAGCCGCGGATGACGATCGACCGGAGGCTGGGCACCCGCTCGCAGGCACCGAGCAGCTGAAGCGAGCCGATCACGTTGATGTCGTGCATGGCTCGGGAGGACATTCCGGGTCCTGGCTGGCGGACGATCTTGTTGTGCACCACAGCGTCGGGCTCGGCCGTCTGGATCAGACGAGCGATCCCCGGGTCGCGGATGTCGGCGTCGTGGAGCTCGGTGCGCTCGAGCTCGGCCCTCGGGGGGCGCGTGTCGATCCCGATCACCGCCTCGACCTCGGGCTCGCGCTCCAGCCTGGCCGCCAGGAGCGTTCCCAGGTAGCTCCCGACGCCGGTGATGAGAACCCGGCGGCCGGGCACTACGACGAGCGCTTGGCGCCGCCGGATGCCGGGCGCTTTGCGGAGCGTTTCGCCGGCAGCCGCTCCTCGATGTCGTCGAGGCGGCGTCCGATCCGGCGGAGCTCCGCCTTCAGCTCACGGATGTCCTCCGAGGTCGCGGGCCTGCGGTCCTCGATGGCGCGCCTGCCCTTGGCGAGACCGGCCCCGGCCCCGCGGCGGAGCTGGTCGACGGTGCCGGCGAGGTCGTCGAGCGCGCCCTGGGTGCGCTCGCGCTGTCGCTCGGCGGAGCCGAGCGTAGCCTGCACCGTCCGCTCGACCGCGTCGCGCAGGTCGCCGGGTGTGGAGGGGCGCTTCGCCATCGCAGCCGGAGTCTTCCACACGGCCCGCAAGCGGTCTTTCAGGTGGGTCGTGAGCCGCTCACTATGGTTCGCCGCCGAGTGGCGGTCGAGCATCAGACCCACCCCCTCCACCTGCGGCCGGCCGCGGACCTCGCCGAGCGCGTGCTGCTGCCGGGGGACCCCCACCGCGCGCTGGCCGTGGCCCAGCATCTGCTCGACGGTCCGAAGATGTTCAACCACAGCCGCGGACTGTGGGGCTACACCGGCATCGCGGCCGACGGCGAGCCGCTCACCATCCAGGCCACGGGCATGGGCGGACCGAGCGCTGCGATCGTGGTCGAGGAGCTGATCGGGCTCGGCGCCCGCAAGCTGGTGCGCATCGGGACCTGTGGCGCGCTCGCCGGCGGGCTCGCGCTCGGCGACCTCATAGCTGCCGAATCCGTCATCCCCGCCGACGGAGCCAGCGCGGCGCTCGGCGCAGACGGCTCGCTGGCCCCGGACCCCGCCCTGCTCGGCCGGCTGGTCGGGGCGGGCGCGAGGCCCGGGATGGTCGTAAGCAGCGACCTGTTCTACGACCCGCGCGAGGGCCAGGTGGACGAGTGGGTCGAGCGCGGCGCGGTGGCCGTGGAGATGGAGGCCGCCGCGATCCTGCTGCTGGCGGCTCGGCGGGGCGTGGAGGCGGCGTGTGTGCTCGGGGTGTCGGACCTGGTTGGCCGCCTCACCCCGGTGCGAGCCGATCGCGAGCAGCTCGAGGCGATCGGGTTGCGCCTCGGCGAGGTGGGTTACGCCGCCGTCGAACGGCGCCAATGAGGGGTGTGCGGCGCTATGCGTCGGTGACCGTCAGGCGCTCCTGGGCGCGCGGCATCGGCTCGCCGCTCGGCGCCACGGCCTCCCGGAGACGGGACACGTCACGGGCGATCTCATCGAGGCGCGCCTCGATGGCGGCGATGCGGTCGGGCCCCGCGCCCGCTGCGGCCACACGCTCCTCGAGGCGGTCGATCGCGTCCTCGATGCCCTCGAGCCGCTGCGAGAGCGACCTCAGACGCCGCGTGACGCGCTCGACGTCGGCGGCCGACGGCAGGTTGAGCGCCCCGAACGCGGCCTCCTGTGCCTGCAGCGCCTTCTCGCGCGCCTCGAACGCGCGGGCGACCGCCCCGTTCACGACGGGGTTGGCGATCAGCTCCTCGGCAACCCTGCCGAGCGCCTCCTCGCCGTGCCGGGACAGCTTTTCGACGAAGCTCTCGTCCTGCTCGGGAGCAGCCATGGCGGCGCAGGGTAGCCGATCGCCTGCGGCCGGCGGCCGCAGGCCGGCGCGAATCCGCGCGGAGAGACCCGGGCTGACTCTGGACCTGAGCTTTACCAGCGTTTCGAAGGCGCCCGAAGTGGAACAATCGCGTCATCGGTTGGCGGGAGTGCGCGCTCGGGTGCCGAAGCGCGGGGAGAGAAATTCAACGAATGGGCCGGGCTGGTCGATACATGGGCGTGATGTTGCACTTCCGTCCCGGTCGCGGCGTGCAGCACGAGTCCTTGGCCCCCCTCAGGCGGATCCGCGTTGCACACTGAAAAGTCCTCAAGTAGCGTTGGTCGCGCTGTCCGCGCGATTGCTAGCGTGCGTCCGGACGCGGGGTGTTCCTCAGGGGGACCCAAGGGACGACTTGGAAGAGCACGGATGAAGACGCGGCTTCTCACGCTCCTGGTTGCGGCGGGCTCGCTCGTGGCGGCGGCCCTCACGACCCTCAGCATCCCCGCGGCTGCTCAGACGCAGACCGTGCCCGTGCGGCTCCCCAGCGGCGAGATCGTCCAGGTCACGGTCGACATACCGCCGGGGGGCACGATCGAGGACGTCCAGCTCCCCGGCACCCCCGTGGCGCCGCCTACCACGCCTACGGCCCCCGCCCCGCCTCCGCCCCCTGAGGCACCCCCGGCCAAGAAGCCCGAGCCGACCAAGCCCGCACCGGCCCCCGCTCCCGAGTCCGAGGCGGAGCCGCCCAGCGCCGGCGGCGGCGCGCCGCAGGATAAGACGGACGACGGCGAACGCCTCAAGCGCGAGCGCGACAAGATCAGCAAGATCAGCGGCGGAGTTAAGGCTCCAGTTGAGGATGAGGGTAAGGCCGAGGCAGAGAAGGATGAGGAGGAGCAGAAGGAGAAGGACCAGGAGCAGGAGGAGGACAAGAACCGCCGCGACCGGGGCGACGAGCCCGACCGCGACGGCCGCGAGGAGCTCCGCAACTCCGACGGCACGCCGACGCCCGCCAACCCCGGCTTCATCGAGGCGCTTCCCGGTCCGTCCACGGCGTCCGGGGTGCCGAACTTCATCATCCGCAAGTTCCGGGTGCCGCCGTTCCTGCTGCCGATCTATCAGGCCGCCGGCATCGAGTACGGGATCCGCTGGGAGATCCTGGCCGCGATCAACGAGATCGAGACCGACTACGGCCGCAACCTGAACGTGTCGAGCGCGGGCGCCGTCGGTTGGATGCAGTTCATGCCGTCCACCTGGGCCACCTACGGGACGGACGCGAACGAGGACGGCCGCAAGGATCCGTACAACCCGGTCGACGCGATCTTCGCCGCTGCCCGGTACCTGAAGGCGGCCAACTACGAGAACGACGTCAGGGCGGCCATCTGGGCCTACAACCACGCCGACTGGTACGTCGACTCGGTGCTGCTGAGGGCCCGGCTGATCGCCGGCGTTCCAGCCGACCTGATCGGCTCGCTGACCGGGCTCACCGAAGGCCGCTTCCCCGTGTACGCGCGCGCCCGCTACGCCGACGACCTCGCGGAGCAGCAGCTGCTGAAGAGGGTGCAGCGCGGCGAGAACGCCGCCAACCTCGTCGAGTCCTCGGACGAACGCCGCTCGGTCGACATCTTCGCCAAGCCCGAGGCCCCGGTCGTCGCGGTCAACGACGGCAAGATCAAGGAGATCGGCCGCAACGAGAAGCTCGGCCGCTACGTCGTGCTGCAGGACGTGTACGGCAACCGCTACACGTACTCCCAGCTCGGGTCGGTGGCGCGCGTCTTCCCGGTGCCGCGCAAGGGCGCCTATGACCCGGAGCGCTCCGCGCGCGCGGTCAAGGCCAACGGCGACGATCCGCAGCCGGCCGCGCCGGCCTCCGCGGGCCGTCAGCTCGACGACTCGGACCGCGAGCCGGAGCGCGACCGCGGCGCGGGGGCCGAGTCACAAGACGCCCCTCAGGCGAGCGCCCCGGTCAAGGAGCGCCTCTTCGCCCACCCGGCCATGGAGGGGGCGCGTGAGTTCGGCGGACTCGAGCAGCTGCTCGAGGCGAGGGCCCGCCGCGACGGGACCTACGAGGTCTACAAGAACTACTTCTCGCGTCCCTTCGGCCTCGACCCGAGCAAGGTCACGCTGCGCCGCCTGAAGGTCGGCTCGCGGGTGATCGGCGGCACGATCATCGGCCGCATCGGCCGCACGGTGCCGGGCATGGCGGCCCACGTGGACTTCTCGATCCGCCCCGCCGGCCGCGGCGCGCCCAGGATCGACCCGAAGCCGATCCTCGACGGCTGGAAGCTCCTCGAGGCCACCGCCATCTACCGCGCATCCGGCAAGAACGCGCTTCACGGCGACGACGTGCCCGGCATGTCGATCGGGCAGGTCATGCTGCTGCCCAAGCCGCAGCTCGAGCGCCGGGTGCTGGCCGACGAGCGCGTCGAGATCTACGACTGCGGCCGGGACGACATCCGCTCCGGCCAGATCGACCGCCGCGTCCTGGCCACGCTGGCCTTCCTGGCCGAGTCGGGCCTGCGCCCCTCGGTCACGAGCCTCAAGTGCGGCCACAGCTACTACACGAGCTCGGGCAACGTCTCCCACCACTCCTCGGGCAACGCGGTGGACATCGCCAAGATCAACGGCATCCCGATCCTCGGCCACCAGGAGCCGGGCGGGATCACCGAGCAGACGGTGCGGCGGCTGATGCAGCTGCAGGGCACCATGACCCCGGCCCAGATCATCTCGCTGTTCGAGATCGGCGGCGCCACGTTCGCGATGTCCGACCACGCCGACCACGTCCACGTCGGCTTCCAGCCGATGTTCGGCGCGAACGGGAAGCTCGGCAAGCAGGCGCTGGCCGTCCTCAACCCCGGCCAGTGGGACGACCTGCTCTCGCGCCTGAGCGAGATCGAGAACCCGGTCGTGCCGACCGCGCCGTCCAAGTTCGCGCTCCCGACCGACGACGAGCGCGCCAGCGACGCCCACGTGGGCGAGTAGACCGACGGCGGACCCACCCGCCCCCTTCGCCTTCGTCCAACTCGAGTTCGGCTTCCTGCTGGGACCACCGGACGGGAGCTACATGGTGCGCTCCAGCCTGGACGGGCCGCTCGACGCCGTGCTGGTCCTGGGCACACTGGGCGCCCCGGAGCGGCGCCGCCTGTTAGGCCGGCGCGGCCGCCCGGTCGAGGAGGCGGCACCGGAGCCGGTGCCGACCTCCCGGGCCACGGTCGTGCGCCCGGAGCCCTTCGGCTCACGGCGGGAGGCGGCCGACTGGCTGGCCGATCTGCGGGCCGACTCGGAGGCCTGCGACGCCGAGCTCGACACCGCGCTGCGCATCCTGAACCGCGCCCTGCACGCGCGCCGGGCGGCAACGGCCGACCCCTGGCTGGCCGAGGTGTCCGCCGACCGGGCGCTCGTGGTGCGGATCGGCTACGGCCGCGGCGAGGCCGTAGCCGAGGGACGCTTCGGCGCGGCGCACGAGCTCCCGCGGGCGACGAGGCGACGGGTAAAGCGGTCGATGGAGGCGCCCGAGGAGCGCTTCGCCGCCCTGCTCGGCGCGCGCGAACGGGCGCTCGCGGGCGAGGAGCTGACGCTGCGCGCCCGCGCCGATCTGGCTGCGGGGCGCCCCCGCGAGGCCGCGCTGCAGGCACGGGTGGCCCTGGAGGCGCTGCTCGCCGAGCTGCCCGGGGAAGCGACGCTCCTCGGTTTGCGGGGCGCGATCGGGGAGGCGGCCAACGCAGCCCTGCGCGGGGGGCTCGACGCGGCTGAAACGGCTCGCGTCGCGGAGGGGGTCGAAGCGATGGAGGCGGCCCTGCGGCGGCACCGGCTGCGTGGCTGAGCACTGGGGGTCCCACAAGAAGCGGCAGATATATGGCCGCAACTTGTTGAACCCCTCGGAGGAGCGCTCGCCGGGTCGGCGCCGCCCTTTAAGTACCTCAGCGGAGCGCGATCCGCCGCGCCACCCGCCGCGCCAGCGGCGCCTCCTGCGCCAGCACCACAGCCACCCCCTCAGTACCGCCGTCCACCGCGCCGGCGCCGCCCAGCCGGCCCACGGACCGCCGCACCGCCGCCTCGAACTGGGCGGCATCGCGATCTGTGTCCCAGGCCCAGCCCATGACCAGCACCTCCCCGCCGCCCGGGAGGCGCCAGAGCCGGAACGTACTTCCGCCCCACCCCTCCGCCGCCTCCTCCGAGCGCCGGCGGCCGTTCGCGTCGAAAAGGAACTGGGCCGTGTCGAATTCGCCCAGGTCGCCGCGCGCGACCACCCGGGCGCCCCGCGGGAGCTCGGACCGGTAGGGGCCCAGCCGCACGCGGACCGGGCGCTCCCCCGCCGCGTACTTCCGCGGGTGCATGATCTGCTCCGTCGAGACCGGTGCGTCGTCGCCGAACGCCCGGTTCACGGCCGGCCAGCCGCCTCGCTGCTCGAGCCGGTCCACGAACCCCGCGCCGGCGGCGTACGGAAACAGGAGGCTCTCGCGCACGTAGCGCGGCAGGCCGCTCGACGCCGGCAGCGCGATCCCCTCCATCTGCTCGAGCACCCGGCTGCGCACGGCCTCCGGCAGGTCCCGCCCGCCGGCCTGGGTCAGGATCACGTACTCGACCATCGCCACGGTCGCGGAGCCCTCGACGAGCGCGGCGTCGGCGCTCGGCCGGTCGCGAAGCAGGCCGCTCACCCCGGGCGAGTCGATCCCGAAGCGCTGGTCCTCGAGCGCATGGCTGAGCTCGTGCGCAAGCGCGACCTCGGCCACGAAGCCTTCGAGGGCGCCGCCCCGGACCAGCGCGAGCGTGCCCGTGCGCGGCAGGTAGTAGCCGGCCACCTCCTCGGTCAGCGCGGCGCCGATCACGTCGCGCAGGCGGGTGCCGGGCGGCACCAGGCCGAGCTTCGCGAGCAGGCGCTCCGCGACCCGCTGCCTGTTGCGGGGCACGTGCCGGTCGAGCTCCTCCACGCTCGCTCGGCCCGCCTCCTCGGGGTCGACCAGGGTCACGCGTGGGAGCCGGTCGAACTCGAGCTCGCGCACGCGCTCCACGTCCCCCGCGATGTCCCCCACCCGCTCCGTCACCTGCTCCAGCGAGACACCGCTCGGAGCGGCCACCTGCTCTGCCTCGTCGTCTTCCTCTCCGGAGACCACGCCGATCGCGGCGAACGCGACGAGCAGCGCGACCGCCACGGCGGCGAGGACGGGGTTCACGACCTGCCTGGCGGATCGCTCACATTGCCGCGAGCACCGCGCGCAGCTCCTCGACCACGTCGCCGTCCAGCTTCACCTCGGCGTCCGAGTCGTAGGCCGTCGGGCCCTGCGTGACGAGCGCGATCCGCCCGCCGCCGCCCCGCGTCATCGCCGGCAGCCCCGCCACCGGATACACCTCGAGCGACGAGCCGACGCACACCATCAGGTCGGCCTCGAGGGCCAGCGCCTGCGCCTCGGACATCGCGAGCTCGGGAAGCATCTCGCCGAACAGCACGACGTCGGGCTTCAGGGGAGTGACGCAGGCGGGGCACTCGGGGGCGCCCCCGCCGGCTCCAAGCTGCTCCATCACCCGCTCCAGCGGCACCCTGCCGCGGCAGCTCATGCAGACGCTGTAGTCGATCGAGCCGTGCACCTCGATCACCCGCCGGCTGCCCGCCCGCCGGTGCAGGCGGTCCACGTTCTGCGTTATCACCGCCCTGATGAGGCCGCGCCGCTCGAGCTCCGCCAGCGCCAGGTGAGCGTCGTTGGGCTGCTTGTCGAACAGCGACACGAAGCGGTCGCCGTAGAAGCTCCAGAAGCGATCGGGATCGCGCCGCCAGGCGTCGATGTGCGCGACCTCCATCGGGTCGACGTTCTCCCAGAGCCCCGAGCCCGGGCTGCGGAAGTCGGGGATCCCAGACGGCACGGACACGCCCGCCCCGGTCAGCACCACGGCGCACCTCGCGTGGCGAAGTAGCTCGGCCAGGCGCGCCGCGTCCGCGGAGATCGTCGACGCGCGCCGTTCGATCATCGCCCCTTGAAGGAGGGCTTCCGCTTCCCGAGGAAGGCGGAGATCCCCTCCTTCGCGTCCTCCGAGCCGAAGGTCCGCGCGAAGCCCTCGGCCTCGGTCGCGAGCCCCTCCTCGAGATCCGGCAGGTGCGAGCGCTTCTTGATCTCCTCGATCGCGATCGGGGCCTGGCCCGCCAGCTTGCGCGCCCACCGAAGGGCCGCGTCGAGCAGCTCGTGGTCGGGCACGACCTGGTGCGCGAGCCCCACGCGGTGCGCCTCGTAGGCGTCGATCGGGTCGCCGGTCAGGTTCATCTCGAGCGCCTTCGCCTCCCCCACCAGACGCGGCAGCCGCTGGGTGCCGCCGAAGCCGGGCATGATGCCGAGGTTGATCTCGGGCTGACCGAAGCTGGCCGACTCGCCCGCGATCCGGAAGTCGCAAGCCATCGCCACCTCGCAACCGCCGCCGAACGCGATCGAGTTGACCGCGGCAATCGTGACGGTCGAGGAGGTCTCCATGCCGCGCATGAAGCGGTGCGCGGACTCCGCGAGGTCGGCGCCCTCGGCGTCCGGGGTCATGTTCCTGAACTCCTTGATGTCCGCCCCGGCGCTGAACGTGAAGATGTTCGACGAGGCGATCACCAGGACGCGGACCTTGCCCTCGACCTCCTCCCACACGGAGATCAGGTCGCGCACGGCCTGCGGCGAGAGCGGGTTCGCGGGCGGCCGGTTGAGCCACGCGATGGCGATGTCACCGCGCGTCTCGAGCAGCACGGTCTCGCGCTGGTCGCCCGCGTCGGGCTGCGGGTAGGGGAAGAACCCCTGGCCGCTCTTCTTGCCGAGGCGGCCCTGAGCGACCAGGCGGCGCAGCACCACCGGCGGCTCGAAGGCATCGCCCCATTCGCCCTGGGCGCGCTCCAGCTGCTCCAGGATGACGTCGAGCCCGGCCTCGTCGGCGCGGGCGAAGGGCCCGGGCAGGATGCCGGCCCCCATCATCATCCCGATCTCGATGTCCTTGGCGGAGGCCACGCCCTCCTCGAGGACGAGGCAGGCCTCGACCAGGGTCTTCAGGCCCATCCGCTGGACGAGCGCCTCGGCGGTCGCGCTAGCCGTGCTCATAGAAGCCCCTCCCCGTCTTCTGGCCGAGGTGCCCGGCCTCCACAAGCTCCTTCATCCGGTCCATCACATAGAAGCGGTCGCCGTACGAGTCGCGCAGGTGCTCGGCCGTGTGGAGGGCGACGTCGAGCCCGGACCAGTCGGCCAGGAAGAACGGTCCCATCGGCACAGCACCGGACTCCTTGAAGGTCTTGTCCACCTCCTGCGGGTCGAGGCCCTCCTCCTCCGTCACCCGCCAGACCTCCGATGCCGAGGAGATGAGGATCCTGTTGACCACGAAGCCCGGCACCTCACCGCAGCGGATGGCGGTCTTGCGGATCGCCTGCGCGAAGTTGGCGGCCGTCTGAACGGTTTCCTCGGAGGTGTCCTCGCCCTCGATCACCTCGATCAGCCGCATGATCGAGGCGGGGATGAAGAAGTGGAAGCCGACGACCTTGTCCGGGCGGGTGGTGGCCTCCCCGATCTCGGTGATCGAGAGCGCCGAGGTGTTCGAGGCGAGGATCGCGTGGCCCGGAGTGACCGCGTCGAGCTCGGCGAAGACGGCCTGCTTGACGTCCATGCGCTCGGGCACGGCCTCGATCACGAAGTCCACGTCGCCGAAGCCCTCGTAGTCGACGGTGCCGGTGATGCGGCCGGCGATCTCCTCGAGCTGGCGGTCGGCGTCCGCCTGGGTGATCTTCTGCTTGCCGACCAGCGCTCCGAGCTGGCTCTCGCTGACCTGGCGGGCCTTCTCGAGGCCCTGGTCGACGAACTCCTGCTTTACGTCCTTGAGGACGACCGGGATGCCGGAGGCGGCCACGACCTGGGCGATCTCGCCGCCCATGGTCCCGGCCCCCACCACGGCGGCTTTGAATACGAACACGATTCCTCCGAATTGGCGGCGGCCGGGGAGACTAACTAACGGAGCCCCGCCTCCTCCTCTGCCTCCACGCTGAAGCGGTAGAGGGTGCGGCGCAGGGAGTCGCGTATCGCTCGGCGGATGAAGACGGCGTCGGCGACCGCGGACAGCGGCCCGTACTTGGTGAGCCGGTACTCCAGGCTCAGCTCCGCGCGCGAGCCGGCCTCGCTCTCGACCACGCGGAACGTCTGCGTTCCGTTCAGGCGGTCCTCGAAGACGCGGGTGGAGAAGCGGTCGGGGCCCTCGTCCTCCAGAACCTTCTCGGTCACGCGGCCGCGGCCGGCGGGGCTGGACTCCCACACCAGGCGCGCGCCGCCGCGGGGCCAGTCCGCGTCGCGTTCGAGGACGCGGGCGAATCCCTCCACGAAGGTCGGCCACCGGTCCACGTCGGTCCACAGGCGAAGAGCGGCCTCCGGGGTGAGCACGAGGTCCGCCTGCGCGCGCGCCGTGCTCACCGGCCGTAGACCTCTCGCACGATCTCGTCGATCGACGTCTTGACGGAGTCGAGAAAGGGACGCACCTCGTCCACGAGACGCGCGTACTCGTCCCTGCCGTCCTCGGTGAGCGAGTAGTAGCGCCGGGTGCGGCGCTCGGGATGCTCCCACTCGCCCTTGATGAGCCCGCGTCCCTCGAGCTGGCGCAGGAGCGGATACATCGTGTTGGGGTTGACGGAGAGGACGCCGGCGGTCATGGCGCCGATCCGCTCCATCAGCTGGTTTCCGTAGCTCGGGCCCTGGGCGATCAGGTGGAGCACCAGGAGCGGCAGCACCTCGCGCCTGCGCAGCCCGCCGGTGAAGGGATCCTGCGAGCGCCTCGCCGGAGCCTCGGCGGTCTCCTCGAGCCCGCCGGCCTGCGCCACCGCCTCCCGGACCGCCTTTCGGCTGCGCTCCCTCTTCGAAGGGGTCACGCAGCCGAATGCTGTCAGGTCAGGCTGCGGCGGGAGCGGGCTCCTCGACCCGGCGGGGCATCAGCACCTCGCGGGCGATCACGAGGCGCTGGATCTGCGAGGTGCCCTCGTAGAGCTGCATGATCTTGGCGTCCCGCATCAGCTTCTCGACCGGGTACTCCTTGATGAAGCCGTAGCCGCCGTACACCTGCACCGCGTCCACGGTGATCTCCATCGCGGCGTCCGCCGCGAAGCGCTTCGCGTGGGACGAGGCGAGCGTGTTGCGCTCGCCGCGGTCGAGCAGCGCGCCCGACTTCCACGTCAGGAGCCGAGCCGCCTCGACCTTGGTGGCCATGTCCGCGATCATGAACTGGATCGCCTGGTGCATGGCGATCGGAACGCCGAACTGCACCCGCTCCTTGGAGTAGTCGCGGGCGTACTCGAAGGCCGCCTGGGCGATGCCCACAGCCATGGCCGACACGCCGGGACGGGTGCGGTCGAGCGTCATCATCGCGAGCTTGAAGCCCTTGTTCTCCTCGCCGAGGAGGTTGGCCGTGGGGATCTCGACGTCGTTGAACGAGATCATCGCGGTATCGGAGGCGCGTTGGCCGAGCTTGTCCTCCTTCTTGTCGACGGTGACGCCGCCGGCGTCGCGCGGGACCACGAAGGCGGAGATGCCGCGGTGGCCGGCCTCCTTGTCGGTCTTGGCGTAGACCGTGTACCACGAGGCGTGCGAGCCGTTCGTGATGAAGCACTTGGTGCCGTTGATGACGTACTTGTCGCCCTTCCTGACGGCGGTCGTGCGCATCGCTGAGACGTCCGAGCCGGCATCCGGCTCGGTCAGGCAGAAGGAGGCGAGCTTGGGCTCCTCGGTGAGCACGCCGAGGTACCGCTTCTTGATCTCCTCCGAGCCTCCGAGCCCCACGGGCGCCGCCGCGAGACCGTTGCACATCAGCGAGGTGCCGATGCCGGAGCAGCCCCAGCCGAGCTCCTCCTCGATGAGGCAGCCGGTCAGGTAGTCGAGGCCCGGGCCGCCGTACTCCTCGGGGATGTGGGAGTTCATCAGGCCCACCTCCCATGCCTTCTCGATGATCTCGGTCGGGAAGGTGCCGTCCCGGTCGTAGTCCCATGCCTTCGGCCGGATCTCCTTCTCGGCGAAGTCGTGGGCGAGCTGGCGAATGTCCTTCTGCTCGTCGGTCAGGCTGAAGTCGACCACTGCGGCTGGCTCCTTGATTGATTCGTCAGTCAATGAAGGTTACAACAGCCATCGCGCGGCCGCGTAAATTCCCACGGCCAGGGCCACGACCGTGAAGACGACCAGTCCGAGCTGGTCCGGATAGACCGCGGGCGTGCTCGGGGCCATCGTGCGGCGGCGGAGCCTGCGCCACATGCCGTCAGACTACGTGCCGCGTGGAGTTCGGCACGATCATCATCGTCGTCTCGGTTGTCGCCGTGCTCGTCGCCGCGGTCTCGTACTGGGGCAGCGGGCGCGTGTACGGGAGCATCGGGGACAGCGACCTCGTGATGCGGCGAGAGACGGCCGCGTCCGCGCCCGACAGCGCAGAGGCGCGCGAGGAGATCCGCCAGATGCTCGAGGCGAAGTCGGCCCGGCGCCAGGCTCGCGGCGAGGCGCCGCTCGACGTGGACGCCGAGCTGGCGGCGCTCGCCCGCCCCGGCGGCGACGACCCCGGCTTGCGGGAGGAGGTGCGCCAGCTCGTGGTGGCCCGCAACGAGCGCCGGATGCGCCAGGGCAAGGAGCCCCTGGACGTCGAGGCCGAGGTGGACCGCCAACTCCGCGCCCTCGGCGGGTGACGCGGCCTACTTCACGGGTATAGGCTGCGCCCGATGGCGGAAGATCGCCGATACGAACTGGACGACATCCTCGTTCGTCCGGGCTGCTACCTGAACCCGCAGACCGAGATCCTGGTCATCGTGGACGACTCGCCCTCGATCGACGGCGAGATCTTCAACCTCGAGGAGTTCGAGGGCGCGGACTGGGTGCTGATCGCCGACGAGGTGCCGGTCGACGAGTCGCACCGGGACGAGCTGCTCGAGACGTTCCAGGCCACCTATCACGGCGGCGACGGCCGCTCGCGCGCCGCCGCGAGCGCCGACGACGAGGACGTGGAGCCCGAGCCGGACCCGGAGGAGGCCGGCTTCACCCCGGAGGAGTAGTCCCGGCGGGCGCCTCGCGAGCGCCTTCGCGGTAGGCAGCGGGATCTACCCTCACGGGGAGAATGACCCTGGAGCTTTCCGACAGGCTGGTCGAGTTGCGCCGCAGCCGGCACGGGCGGGGCGCGCTGTACGCGGGCTCCGTCGCGCTGCTCGCCGGCGCCTACTACCTGGCGGGGCGGCTCGGGCTCGAGCTCGCCTACCTCGACGGCGCGGTGACGGCGCTATGGCCGCCCGCGGGGGTCGGCCTTGCCGTGCTGTTCCTGTACGGCGTCCGCCTCTGGCCGGGCATCGTGATCGGCGATCTCCTCCTGGCCGACTTCTCCACTCCGATCGGCACGGTGCTCGGCCAAACGGTCGGCAACACGCTGGCGGTCGTGGCCGCCGCGCTGCTGCTGCGTCGCCTCACGGGCGGTAGGGGGACCCTGGCGCGCACGGTCGACGTCGTGGCCTTCGTGGCCTGCGCCGTGGTGGCGGCGACCGTCAGCGCCGCGTTCGGCCCGACCTCGCTGCGGCTCGGCGACGTGATCGCCCCCGGCGAGCTCGGGCGCGTCTTTCGCACCTGGGTCCTGAGTGACGCATCGGGCGTGCTCGTGGTCGCGCCCGCCCTCCTGACCTGGGCCGCCACAGGCGTGCGGGGGATTCGCCGGCAGTACGTCGTGGAGGGCGCGATCGTGCTTGCCGTGCTCGTGGGGGTCGCCGAGCTGGCCCCCCAGCGCGACGTGCCGTACATCGTGTTTCCGGTGCTCCTGTGGGCGGCGCTGCGCCTGGGCCCTCGGGGCGCCGCAACGGCGATCGTCGTGGTGTGCTCGATCACGGTGTGGAACACGGCCCAGGAGGAGGGCCCGTTCGTGCGCGACTCGATCACCGACAGCCTGCTCGCGACCCAGATCTTCATCGCGACCGCGGCCCTGACGTCGCTCGTCCTCGCCGCGGTCACCGCCGAGCGCACCCACGCGGCCCGGGCGCTGGCGGTCAGCGAGGCGGCGCAGCGCGAGCTGGCCGACGAGCAGGCCGCCCTGCGCAGGGTCGCCACGCTCGTGGCCGCGGAGTCGCCCCCGAGCGCCGTCTTCCAGCGGGTGACCGAGGAGGTAGGGCGACTGTTGGGGCTGCCCGGCGCCAGCGTGATTCAGTACCACGGCGGGCACACCGCGACGGTGGTCGGCGGTTGGAGCGAGGACGGCAGGCTGCTCCTGCCGGTGGGCACATCGCTCGATATCGAGGGTGACTCGGTGGTCGCACAAGTGGTGCGTTCGGGTACAGCCCAGCGCGTGCGCTACGACCATGCGGGTGGGAGCCTTGCCGAGACCATGCGACGATCCGGCTACCGTGCGGCGGTGGCGGCGCCGGTCAACGTCGCGGGCGGGCTGTGGGGGGCGCTCGTGGCGGCCACCAAGTCGGACCACCCGCCGCCGGACGGTCACGAGCGGCGGCTCTGCGACTTCGCGGATCTGGTCGGTCAGGCGCTGGCCAACGCGGACGCCCGTGAACGACTGGCCGCGTCCCGTGCCGAGCTCGTTGCGGTAAGCGACGCCGAGCGCCGGCGATTCGAGCGCAACCTGCACGACGGCGCCCAGCAGCGTCTCGTGTCGGTGGCGCTCGAGCTCGGCATGGTGGACGGGAAGCTCGCGGACGATCCGGAGACCGCACGTCAGCTTCTCTCCAGGGCGCAGGACGACCTCGCGCAAGGGCTCGAGGAGCTGCGAGAGCTGGCGCGCGGGCTACACCCGGTCCTGCTCACTGAGCGGGGCCTCGGTCCTGCGCTCGATGCACTGCTCGCGCGCACGCCCGTATCGGTCGAGATCGCCGCGCTGCCCGAAGAGCGCCTCGACGCGCCGATCGAGGCGGCGGCGTACTACGTCGTCGCCGAGGCGATCACGAATGTGGCCAAGTACGCGGAGGCGTCCCACACGATCGTGAGCATCGCCCAGGCGAACGGCGGCGTGACGGTGACGGTGTCAGACGACGGCGTCGGCGGCGCCGACCCCACGAGCGGCTCGGGCCTGCGCGGCCTCGCCGCCCGCGTCGAGGCCCTCAACGGCCGCCTCGAGGTGGACAGCCCGCCGAGCCGCGGCACCCGCATCACCGCGGAGATCCCCCGCCCCGGAGGCTGATGCACTACGTGGATGCCGGCGTCTCGCTGGGCGTGCCGGTCTCGTCCAGGTCCTCGCGCAGCTCGCGCACCTTGTCACGGTAGGCCTGCTCGCTGCCGCCGAGCAGGTGCGCGCCCCAGCGCACGCCGTTGTGGACGTGCGGCACCTCGTCCGCCAGCAGGTAGTCGAACACCATCGCCACGCGCTGCTGCCCCAGCTCCATGAGCGTCTTGCGCCGGTGTGAGTGCCGCCACATCGCCCGCTGCTCGCTGGTGCCGTTGAAGAGGCAGAGGCGGCCCAGCAGGTCGTACGCGTAGATCGACTTGAAGTACGAAAAGCCGACCGGATAGTCCCCCCACTGGCAGCCGAGCTCGTCCTTCATCAGCAGGTCGTGCAGCCGAGCGTGGCGCACCTCGTCCCAGTTCTGGCGCGCCATGTCGACGTGGAAGTCCCACGGCATGTCGGGGTACTCGTGCGAGTTGCGCGCCATCAGCTCGGCGGCCGAGAGCTCCGCGTCCATCAGCCCGTGGAAGAAGTGCTGCTGCTCCTCCTCCTCGATCGGCACGTGGTTCTCGGCGCCGTTCACGTACAGGTCGCGCGTCAGGTACGGGTCGCCCTGCTCGGTCACCTCCACGTAGTCGTCGCGCGCGGGCTCCACGAGCGGCGGCAGGATGCGGAGCCGGCGGGGCTCGCTGCGCAGGCGGATCGGGAGCTCGCCGATGTCGTGCTCGGGGCCGCCGCGCACGCCGTCGCCGAGCTCGGCCACGTGCGCCTCCTGGCGCCCCGCCAGCTGGGTCAGCAGCCGCAGCGACGGCTCGTCGGCGATCGGGTCGAGATGCTCGAGCTGAAGCCGCATAGCCCGCACGAGGGCCGGCTTCGCCTCGCCGTAGGCGACCTCGACGTAGGCGCGCGGCGAGTCGACCGCGGCCATGCGGTCGAGCAGCCGCTCCAGCTCGGCAGACGGCGAGCCGGGGTACTCGGCGGGGTGGCGCAGCTCGTAGAGGCGGCGCTTGATCTTGGTGAGCGCGCGGGCGTCGTCGTGCACGTGGTCGCCGAGCGCGTACTTGCGCGGCCAGCTCGGCTCGAGCGGCATCCAGCCGTTCGACAGGTGCACGAGCTCGCGCAGCACGTGGAAGTAGTTGGAGAAGCGGGCGGCGTTGTCGTCAACGTCGTAGCCCAGCGGTCTCGTCATCCGTGCTCTCCTCCTCTGCCAGCAGGCGCTGGCGATGGCGGCCCACCACGCTGGGCAGGAGGCCACCGCCGGCCGAGACGTTGATCACCGCCTGGTCCGATATCCGGGTGATCATCCCGGCGTAGCGTCCGCCGATTCCGAACGGGTTGATGTTGAAGCGCTTCAGCCGCATCTGGACGCGCCCGTCCTCGACGGTCGGGAACATCTCCTCGGGCACGGGCACGTACTCCTGCACCACGAAGTCGCCCTCCTCGACGTGGTCCTCGATCAGGCGGTCCCAGACCGCCTCTTCGGTCTCCATACCCAGGGACACGCCGTGCCCTCCGTAGTCCGAGGCGGGCTTGAGGACGAGCCGCTCGCGGTTGTCGGAGACGAACGGGAGAAGGTCCACGACCCACTCTCCGTAGCTCGCTCGGCCGTCTCGCAGCACGCGGGTCCAGGGGATGGTCTCGTCGATCACGCGCCGCTCCTTCTCCTCCACGAGGTGGGCGAAGCGCGCGTCCTGCAGGAGCGCGAACAGCTTCTTGTTGTTGGCCACCCGCGCGCGGAAGGGATTCACTATGGCGGCCCTGCGATCGCGGGCGGCGGCGACGAGGTCGCCTTCGGGGCACTCCTCGAGGAGCGCGCGGCGGTAGACGAGGTGCACCGGCTCCCCCTGGAGTCGCAGCAGCGAGCCGTCGTACTCGACCTCGCCGAGCGTTCCGTGGAGAGCCTCCAGGCCGGCTCGTTGCGCCGCGGCGCAGACGATCCGGAACTCCGGCACCGAGGGGCTCTCCGCGACGTCCACGAGCCCCAGCCGGGGCTGATCGGGCAGGTCGGGGCGCTCGGCGCGCAGCTGGCCGTAGGCCTCGAGGAGGGTCTCCACCAGCACCGGGAGCATCGGCGTGTAGGCGGTCTCGAACTCTGCGTTCACGCGCGGCAGGTCGATCGCCCTGGCGAGCCCCTCGTGCAGGACGTCGGTGTAGCCGATGCCGGCGGGCGAGTCCGCGTTGAACTCGAGGAACTTCACCTCGTAGCCCTGGAGGAACGCGTCGAGGCGGCAGATGCGCAGGGGGCGCGAGTACCCCGGGTCGAGCCGGATCAGGGCGTCCTCCCTGGGCGGCACGGCGAGCTCCTCGCGCAGGCGCTCGTCCTCGGCGTAGGCGTCGCAGAAGCGGTCCAGGACATTCGAGAGACAGACGACCGCGTGCCTGACCCGGCGCAGCTGACCGGGGGACACGAAGTGGGGCATGAGGACGAACGGGATCGTGTGGCCGGCGAAGACCACGTCGTGCTCGCTCAGCCAGCGCTCGATCCCCTGCTCGAGGGCGGCGCAGCCGTCTCCCAGCTTGGAGAGCTCGACGAGGTGTTGAAGCTTCAGGTTGTTGACGTGGTCGATCACGCCTCCTCCCCCTGGCACGAGACTACCCCCGGCCGCAAGCGCCCGGCTCGGCCGGGTGCGCACGGAGCGCGTACTCTTCCCGCGCCATGCGCCCGGTCCACTACCTCGGCGTGTTCATCCCGGTCGCCATCGTGCTCGAGCTCGTGCACGCCGGGCCCGTGCTGGTCTTCGGCGCGGCGGCGCTCGGGGTGATCCCGTGCGCCGCGGTCATGGGTGAGGCGACGGAGGCGATCGCGGCCAAGTCCGGTCCCGGAATCGGCGGCCTCCTGAACGTGACGTTCGGCAACGCGCCCGAGCTGATCATCGCCTTCTTCGCGCTCCTCGAAGGGCTCCAAGAGGTCGTGAAGGCGTCGATCGTCGGCTCGATCATCGGCAACGTCCTGCTGGTGATGGGTGCCGCGATGGTGGTGGGCGGCTGGAAGCGCGACAAGCAGACGTTCAGCCACACGGCGGCCACCGCTCAGTCGGGAATGCTGTTCCTGGCACTCGCCGCGCTGATCTTCCCGGCGATCTTCCAGCTGATCCACGGCGGGTCGCTGCCTGGGGTCGGCGAGGAGCGTGTGGACTTCGGCTCGGACCTCGAGAAGCTGTCGCTCGGGGTTGCCATCGTGTTGCTCGTCTCATACGCCGCGGGGCTGTGGTTCTCGCTGAAGACCCACCGCGCGGTCTTCAACCCCTTCGGCGAGGAGGAGGAAGAGGAGACGCACCATTGGCCGGTGCGCCGGGCGGCCATCTTCCTGGCGCTCTCGGCCGTGGCCGTCGGCGTGATGAGCGAGATCCTCGTGGGCTCGATCAGCGAGGCGTCCGAGGAGATCGGGCTGTCCGAGTTCTTCGTGGGCGTGTTCGTGGTGGCGATCGTGGGCAACGCGGCGGAGCACTGGGTCGCGGTGCTGGTGGCGGCCAAGGACAAGATGGACCTGGCCGTGAACATCGCGATCGGCTCGAGCGCCCAGATCGCGCTGTTCGTGGCGCCGGTGTTGGTGCTGGCGTCGTTCGTGGTCGGCCCCGACCCGATGGCGCTGGTGTTCAACGGGTATGAGCTGGGAGCGCTGCTGTTCGCGGTGCTGATCGCGAACCTGGTGACGCAGGAGGGCGAGTCGAACTGGTTCGAGGGCGTCCAGCTCCTGGCGCTGTACGCGGTGCTGGGGCTGGTCTTCTACTTCGCCTGAGCCAGCGCTGCCCCGACGTCCGCATAGATCGCCGCGGCCGCCGCGAGGTTCCGGATGGGCACGTGCTCGTCGGGGGCGTGCATGCGATCGATCAGACCCGGCCCGAAGGCGACCGACGGGATGCCGAGCCGGTCGTACACGCGCGTCTCCAGCACGCCGGGACAGCAGGTGACGGTCGGCGGCGCGCCGGTGATCGCGGTGACCGCGGAGGCCACCGTCCCGATGAAGTCGCCGTCCGCCGGCGTCACGGCACTCGGCGCGTCCTGGAGGACCTCCCAGTCGAGATCCACGCCGCGATCCCTCGCAGACGCGAGGAGCGCGAGCAGTTCGTCCTTGGCCTCGTCGTAGTCCTCGTCCGCGTTCGGCCGTCGGTCGACCGTGAACCGGAACTCCGCCGGAACGACGTTGAAGTTCGTCCCCCCGCCCGAGATCCCGCCGACGAGCATGATCGACTCGCCGGCCCGGGGGTCGGCCGAGGCGAAGTCGAGCGCGCTGAGGCGCCTCCGCAGGCGCTGCTCGAGCTCGCGCAGCGCGAGAGCGACGTCCACGGCGGCGCCGAAGGCGTTGACGCCCTCGTAGTGCATGCCGACGTGCGCGGGGCGGCCGCGAACCCCGACACGCAGGGTGAAGGCGCCTCGGCAGGCGTGCCAGATGGTGCCCCATGTCGGCTCCGCCACGATGGCGCCGGCGGCGCTGCGATCGAGGCGGCCGAGCTCCGCCAGCCGCTCCGCGCCGAGCCGGCCGCCGGTCTCCTCGTCGGGAACGATGACAAGCCCAATCCGCGCCCCGGCCTCCGCGGCCGGTCGGGCGGCGTGGACGATCGCCGCCAGGCCACCCTTCATGTCGGACGCGCCGCGGCCGACCAGCCGCCCGTCCTCCACACGCGGATCGAACTGCGCGCGACTGAAGCCCGGCACGACGTCGTAGTGGCCGTGGAGATACAGAAGCGGCCCGCGATCGCCCACCTCGGCGAGGACGGCGCGGCGGCCGGTCTCGTCGTCGCCCGTCTCGACCACGTCGTAGCCGATCGCCAAGGCATCGAGCTCCGCGCAGATGCGCCGAACGCACTCGTCGTACGCGGCGCCCGGGGGGTTCTCCGTCGGAATCGCGACGAGATCGCGGGCAAAGGCGACGATCGCGTCCTCAGGCGGCTCGGCCGAGGTTGGCGTCACGGGGGCGACCGTAGCGCGGCGGCGGCGCCGGCGGATGCTCCGGCCTACAGGCCCAGCAAGGCCGGACAGGTGATCTGGGCCGAAATGCTGCGGCCATAAGGGGGGTCCAACAAGTTGCGGCCACATGTTCGCCGCAACTTGCGGCACCCCCTGGTCCGGATCACCAAACGAACTGGTCGATGACCTTGGCCACCTCGGGGCCGGGGATCGGGCCGACTCGGAGCTCCCAGCCTCGGCCGTCGGCCTGCTGGGTCAGGCGTGCCTTGATGCCTGCCTCCTCGAGCAGGCCGCGGACGACCGTCGCGCGGCGGTTGCCTGGGCCTCCGACGCGTCGGTCCCAGGTGGGTTGTCACGCTCCAGTAATCGGCAACCGGCCACACCCCCTGAAGCCAACGTCGCCCGAGGGGCCGAGCGCCGCTCTCGCGTTCAACGAGGCCATCAACCGGCGGGACCTCCACGCGCTCGGGAGGCTGATGACCGATGACCACGCCTTCATCGATTCGGACGACAACGTCCTCGCCGGCAAGGCGATGGTGCTGAAGGCCTGGCAGGGCTTCTTCGATGCGTTTCCCGATTACCGCAATGACTGGTCGAGGGTCATCTCGAGCGGCGGCAGCCTGACCGCCCTCGGCCGCTCGGTCTGCTCGACCGAGCCGGCGCTCGACGGTCCAGCAATCTGGACGGCCCGTGTCGAGGACGACAAGGTCTCCGAGTGGCGTGTCTACGAGGACACGCCGGCGAACCGGGCCCGGCTGGGAATCGCCGAGGAGAACCGCCGAGGGGGCTAGTGGTCGCCGCCGGCGGCCACCGTTGGCCGCTGTACGACGACAAGCTCACGGTCGTCGGCGACCGTGCCAGCGTCCGACTTTGGTGTTCCATACGAACACCAGGGTCGGACAGTAGACCCTGATCGCCGTGCTGGGTGAACCATACGGCTCCCCTTGCCCAGCCCCCAAACCACTTCTCGCGGACCACCCGCCGCTCGAGCCCAACCGGAAGCGACAAGGGGGGCCCACGCTAGTTGCCCTCCGACAGCCCCTCCATCGCCTCCCCGGCCGCTCGGGCCATCTCCGTCAGGATCGTCATGTCGACGTTGTCGATGTCGTCGCAGGCGCGGTGGTAGCAGGGGTCGTGGGCACGGCCGGCTCCGGTGAACAGGCCTCCGACCGGGATGCCGGCGCGCTGGAACGGCGCGTGGTCCGAGTTGCCGCCGGTGTTCTCCTCCTCCGCCCCCGGGCCCACCAGGCGTCGGAGCATCCGCTCGATGTGAGGGTCGGCGTCCGAGTACACGCCGCGAGCCGGTCGCGGCGATCCCACCATGTCCAGGTTCACGTACGCCGCGATCCGGTCGCGCTCCGGGCGCGACAGCCCGCGCACGTAGCGGCGCGAGCCGATCAACCCGATCTCCTCCGCACCCCAGAACGCAAGCCTCACCTGGGCGCGCGGAGCCCGGCCGCCCAGCGCGTCCGCCAGCTCGAGCAGTGCCGCCGTGCCGCTGCCGTTGTCGTTGATCCCCGGCCCGGCCGGCACCGAGTCCAAATGCCCGCCCGCCATCACCACCCGCTCACCGCGGCCGGCGGCGGTCTCCGCGATCACGTTGACCGTGCGGCGGCGCTCCGACACCGCGTCCACCTCGAGGTCCACCCGCGCGCCCAGCCCTCGCCCGGCCGCGGCGCCCACCGCCAGCACGGGGATCTCGATGCCCGGTGTTCCGAGCGTTGCGCTGGGCGGGTCGTCGCTCTCGCCGTCCACGATCAGCAGCGCGGCGGCCCCCGCCGCCTCCGCGTTGCGGGCCTTGACGCGGAAGAAGCACTCGCCGCGGGCCACCACGGCGATCTCGCCCTCCTCGATCGCGCGGAAGTCGCCGCGCTCGCAGCCGAGCCCGAGCCGCCGCAGGGGCGCTTCCACCCGCCCGGAGCCCGAGTGGCGCAGCGTTCGGAAGTCCCTGCCCTCTTCAAGGTCGTCGAGGCGTGGGAGCGAGCGCTCGTGGAAGTACGGAAACGAGACCGGGTCCATCCGCACCCGCCAGCCCGCCTCGCGGAGCCGGCCCGCCACGTACTCCACGGAGGCCTCGTCGCCGGGCGTGCCGGCCGAACGGTGGCCGTCGTTCTTGTCGGCGATCCGCTGCAGCGCCCTCAGGTGCTCCCGCAGCCCGGCGGCGCCGATCTCGGCGGGCTCGACGCGGCCGTCGCCGTTGGGCCGCGCCGACGGCTCGGACGGCGCCGCGGCCGTGCCAGGTGGCCGGCCGGAGGCGTCCTCCCCGCCCTCTCCCGTGTCGCAGCCCGCGACGGCGAGCACGCACAGCACGGCGGGAATGACTCTCCTCACACGGCGGAGGATGGCAAGGCGAACCCAGAGCGCCGCCGGGTGACCTCACGCGCCGTGATGATGCGGTCGACCAGCCCGTAGTCCACGGCCTCCTGGGCGCTGAAGAAGCGATCGCGCTCCATGTCGTCGTGCACCTGCTCGATGCTCTGGCCCGTGTGCCGCGCGTAGATCTCGTCCAGCAGCCGGCGCAGCTCCAGCACCTCTTTCGCGTGGATCTCGATGTCGGTCGACTGGCCCTGGAAGCCGGACGACGGCTGATGGATCAGGATCCGCGAGTTCGGCAGCGAGAACCGCTTGCCCTTCGCGCCGCCCGTGAGGATCAGCGAGGCGGCCGACATGGCCATGCCGTAGCAGAGCGTCTGTACGTCGGGGCGGATGTACTGCATGGCGTCATAGATCGCCAGGCCGGCGTGGAGGGAGCCGCCCGGCGAGTTGACGTAGACGGAGATGTCCTTGTCGGGGTCGTCCGACTCGAGGTGGATCAGCTGGGCCACCACCAGGTTGGCGATGTCGTCGTCGATGGGCTGGCCGATGAACACGATCCGCTCATTGAGCAGGCGCGAGTAGATGTCGAAGGAGCGCTCCCCGCGGGAGGTCTGCTCCAGGACCATGGGCACGAGCGAGCCGGTGGCGCGTCCGATCTGCATGGGGATCTCCTTTCGGTTGGGCCGAAGCAGCCGGCTCGCCCGGCTGCGCACGCTTGCTAACCTGCAACTGACTGGTTGCCCAACTGTAGCGCAACTGATCGGTTGCACATGGAGGACCACATGGAGCTCACCCGAGAGATCACCCTTCCCGCCACCGCGGAGGAGGTGTGGAGCTCGCTCGAGGAGCCCGCCTGGCTCGGCGAGGACGCCTCGATCGACCTGCATCCGGACGGCGAGGTCCGCGCCGGCGACCGGACCGGCTTCGTCGAGGAGGTCGAGGAGGAGCGACGGCTCGTCTTCTGGTGGGCGGCGCCGGAGGAGGACTCCACCCGCGTCGAGCTCGAGCTGGAGGAGGACGACGGCGTCACGCACGTGCGCGTCGCGGAGTCCCGGCCGCTCGCGATGCTCGACCTGTACGGGGCCGAGATCGTCACGGCGGCGCCGCGCTTCCGGCAGCCGGAGATGCTGGCCCACTGATGGACCCCGCCGACGCCGTGTTCGGCGCCCTCTCCGACGGCACCCGTCGGCGGCTGCTCGCGCTGCTCGGGGAGCGCGGCGAGGCGAGCGCGACCGACCTCGCCCGCGAGCTGCCCGTGACTCGCCAGGCCGTGCAGAAGCACCTGGGCACGCTTTCAGGGGCCGGCCTGGTGTCCGCGCGGCGGGCCGGCCGCGAGGTGCTCTACCGGCCCACGCCCGCGCCGATGTCGGAGGCCATGGCGTGGATGGCCGAGGTCGGCGGTCAGTGGGACCAGCGGCTGGCCGCCCTGGAGCGCCAGATCGCCGCCTCCGGGCGCACGAAGGCCTGATCCGGGCAGGACGGGCCGCAGCCCTCTACAGCCCGCGGTGACTCGCCGCCGGCTCGGCGGCCTCGGACTCCCCGCCCGCCCCGTCGGCTCCCTGCCGCATCGACTCCGTTCGCTCGCGGCGCTTCTCCTCGGCGTGCGGATCGCGCCGGTCGGCCCGGATCGAGAGCAGGATGCCGACCGTGAACGCCACCGCGATAACGACCAGGCTCGCCACCGGCCCGACCTTGTAGACGTCCTCGATGAGCAGCTTCACGCCGACCAGGCCGAGCACGATCGCGATCGTCTCGTCGAGGTAGCGGAAGCGCTCGATCAGGCTCTCCACCAGCACGAACAGCGCCCGCAGCCCGAGCAGGGCGAAGACGTTGCCCATCCAGATGATCAACGGCTCACGAGTGATCGCGAAGGCGGCGGGGATCGAGTCGATCGCGAACGCCAGGTCGGCGAACACGACCGCGGTGAGGCACAGGAACAGGGGCGTGGCGTACCGCCTGCCCTCCTGCTTGACGAACCAATGGTGTTCGTGGAATTCGCCCGTGACGGGGTAGACGCGCCGCACCAGGCGCACCATCAGGTTCTTGTCGGGATCGACGTTCTCCCCGACCCCGCGCCAGATCCTGTAGGCGAGCACGATCAGGCCGGCGCCGAGCAGGTAGATGACGATGTGGAACCGCTCGATCAGCTCGACGCCCAGCAGGATGAAAACGCCGCGCATCGCGAGCGCGGCCACGATCCCCCAGAACAGCAGCCGGGGCCGGTGCTCGTACGGCACGCCGAAGTAGGCGAACAGGAGCAGGAAGACGAACAGGTTGTCGAGCGAGAGCGAGCGCTCGATGAGGTAGACGGTGGTGTAGGAGACCGCCGCCTCGCTCCCCTCGAGCAACAGGACCGGAATCGTCGCCAGGAGCGACAGGGCGAGCCAGCCGACAGACCAGATGACCGCCTCGCGGAAGCTCGGCTCGCGGCCGCGCGCGAAGAAATGCAGGTCGAGCGCAAGGAACACGAACAGGGCTACAAGCAGCCCCGCCAGCAGAGCGATGTCCGCACCCGTCACGCCTGGGACCTTAGAGTGAAGGGATGCTCGGCCATGTCGCGGTCGGCAGCTGGAGCGGGGGGCGCTTCATGCGCTTCGGCGACCCGATCCCTGACGACCGCCTGGAACCGCTGCTGCGGCCGGGCGGTGGAATCCGCTCGCTCGTGACGGCCGACGCCTACGGGGCCGGCGAGGCGGATGCGCTGGTCGGGCGTGCCCTCAGGGGCGTGCCGCGAGCGGACTACGCGCTGGTCGGCGCCGTCGGCCACGACTTCTACAAGGGGGAGCGCGAGGGGGCGAAGGGGTACCCCCGCTTCACGGACCCCCGCCTGCGGCCGCCCCAAAAATACGGTGACTACCTGCGCATGGCCACGGAGCGCAGCCTCCTGCGCTGCGGCGTCGACTCGTTCGACCTGCTCCTGCTCCACAACCCCGACCGGCGTGGCTTCGAGTCGCCGGAGGTGTGGAACGGGCTGCGCGAGCTGCGGGACTCGGGCCTCACGCGCGCGCTCGGGGTGGCGCCCGGCCCGGCGAACGGCTTCACGCTCGACCTGATCGGCTGCTTCGAGCGCTACGGCGAGCTGATCGACTGGGCGATGATCATCCTCAACCCGCTCGAGCCGTGGCCCGGCGAGCTGGTCCTCGACGCCGCGGCGCGCTTCGAGGTCAGCATCGTCACGCGCGTGGTCGACTACGGCGGCCTGTTCCACGACGATCTCTTACCCGGTCACCGCTTCCCACGCGACGACCACCGCGGCTTCCGCCCGGAGGGCTGGGTGGAGGCGGGCCGCGAGAAGCTCGAGCGGCTGCGCCCGATTGCGGAACGGCGCGGACTGACGATGCTCCAGCTGGCGTGTGCGTGGAACCTCTCCCACGCGGCGGTCGATTGCGTCGTGCCCACGCTGATCGAGGAGCCCGGCGGGGGCAAGCCGATCGAACGCAAGCGCGAGGAGCTGGCCGCCGTGCCCGAGCACTCGCCGCTGTCGGTGGAGGAGGTGGTGGAGATCCGGGCGATCGGCGACAACGCCGGCTCGATGCTGCTGAAGGGCGCCACCCCCGACCACGAGGGCGAGGACCAGGCGGACCGCTGGGCGCCGGCCCCGGAGCAGATCGAGCTGGCCCGGCGCTGGCGCATCGACCCGGAGCGCGATCTGCGCCGGACCGTCAGCGTCGCCTGATCAGGGCCGCTCGAGCAGCTCCGCGCACCGCTGGAGCTCCTCGGTGTCCTCCGGACGGGCCTGGTCGAGGCACTCCGCGTAGCGACGGAACGTCTCCGGGTCGCTCGATCCGTCGCCGGCCCCGCCCGACGGCATGTCGGGCGGCCCGGTTGCCTCCGGTTCCCCGGTTCCCCCGCCAAGCGCGCCCGGCAGTCCCCCGGCACCCAGCGAGTCGGTCAGGTCCGACAGCGGACGGGCGTTCGCCGGCGCCTCGATCTCCTGGTCCCCGTTCACGTCGCGGAACTCCACCGAGAACACGATCGACCCGCCGTCGAGCCCGCCCAGCCCGGCACGGCTGGGCTTCGGGATCTCGAACTCCACACGGCCTGACACACGTCGGACGATGTCGTCCTCCTTGCCGACGTAGACGTCGAAGCTCGGGTCCTCGACGGCCTCACTCAGCTCGCGGATGTCAGCGTCGCTCAGCGGCGGCGGGGCGGCCCGCCCGGCCGCGCCGCCGAGCGCCGAGCCCGAGCGCCTCACGAAGCGGTTCAGGTTGCGCATGAGGCTGTCCACGTCGAGCGTGCCGGAGACGTGCCGGGTCTCCACCCCGGCCACATCGGCGTTGTCCTCCTCCTCGGCCTCGCCGAGCCAGGAGCGCGGATCGAGGCCGAGCTCGCTGAGCGGCTGGCTGTTCGAGCCGTTGCGGTTTCGCTTGATCGCCTCGTTGGCCTGGCGGACGCGCTCGGGCGGCTCCTCGTAGTACACGTCCTGGAACTTCACGAAGGCCCGGTCACCGGTCGTGAGCACGCCGCTCGTGACGGTCTGGCCGCCTCCGTCGGACCCGATCCTCAGCTCGATGTCCGCCGCCGGCAGCTCGCCCTCGTTGGTGCGAAACGGCCCCTCGGCCTCGATCCGGACCGGCTCCTCGAGCAGCCCGGTCAGGGCGACCTCGGCCTCGAGCCTCAGGTCCGCGCTGCGCATCTCCTCGGTGAAGGCGCGGTCGAGCAGGTTCTCGACGCTGTCGGTGTCGTCCTCGCCGCCGCACGCTGCAAGCAGGCAGACAGCCAGAAGCAGCAGAGAACCGAGGCGACGCACGCGGGGCAGGATAGTGGGGGCGTTCCGCGTCTCGCGCAAGCGCCCGGCTCGGCCTGGCGCGCAGCGTTCCGCTTCACCGCAACCCTCGGGGAGGATCATCGTTGTAACCGTGATGCGGCAGTGCCCCCGGACCATCGCGCTCGCGGTGGCCGCCGCTCTGCTTGCGGCGGCCCCGGCTCATGCAGGTGAAGTCATCCTCGTGGATGGCGACCGCGCCGTGCGCGTGAACGATCCCGCCGTGCCCACCGAGCGCGAGGCGTCCCTCGGCATGCCGATCGGGGGACCGGGGCCGGTCGGGATCGCGGCGGCGCGGTCGGATTTCCGTTCGAGGGCGGCGCGCCGCGCGCGCAGCGCATTCCGGCGCGCGCGCGGCGCCCCCCCGATGCGCAGGGATCGCCGTGCGGTCTACGCGGCGCTGAGGCGCGTTCAGAGCCGCGGGCAGGTGGAGGAGGCCGACGGACGCCGCTGGCGCACCTGGTACGTCCGGTCGATCGGCACCTACAGGAAGCTGCGCGGAGCTCGCCGCGAGCAGCTCGGCTACGTGATCGACTCGGTCGAGGCGCTGGCCCTCTCCAAGCGCCTGGGCGCGTCGCGCATGCCGGCGGCGTTCGTGCAGCTCGAGCGCAACCGGCGCTACTGGCGCTCGCTCCCCTACCCCGGCGTCGGCGACCAGGTCAGCTTCAAGGGCAGCGAGATCCTCTACCAGTACTTCCCGGGCGCGGGCCTCCAGCTCCACCCGCTCTCGACGTTCAAGAAGGCCAACCACATGTTCGGCGACTGCAACAGCGGCTCGCCGAGCTGCGACGAGGCCGGCCTGCGGCTCCTTCTCGACGAGATGACCGAGCTCGCCGTGCGCCGCTCGAGCAAGTTCATCGCCTGGGAGTACGCCTTCCACTTCGGCGGCGGTTCGCCGCCGTGGATCAGCGGGCTGTCGCAGGGCACCGCGCTCCAGGCGTACGCCCGCGCCGGCACGCTCCTCCAGGAGCCGCGCTACGTGGAGACGGCCCGCCTCGGCCTGGGCGCGTTCGAGGCGAGGCCACCCAGAGGCGTGCGCACCCGCGGGCCGCGCGGCGGCGTGCACTACCTCGAGTACTCGTTCGCGCCGCGCCTCTTCATCTTCAACGGCTTCCTGCAGGCGCTGATCGGGCTGCACGACTTCGGCAAGCTGACCGGCGAGGCGCGTGCGACGGCCCTCTTCCGGCAGGCCGAGCCCGAGGCGCGCGCCGAGGTGCCGCTGTCGGACGTGGGCGACTGGTCGCTCTACTCCTATCGCGGCAACGAGTCCACGCGCGACTACCACGAGCTGCTGCGCGAGTTCCTGGCCTCGATGTGCACGCGCCGCCTCGGGCCGCTCTACTGCGACTACGCCGAGCGCTACCGCGGTTATCAGGTAGACCCGCCGGAGCTCGTCTACGGCGGGCCGGCTACGGCGGTGGAGGACGAGGCGACGGCGATCCGCTTCAACGTCTCGAAGCTGTCCGCGGTCGAGGTGAAGGTGCTGCGCGGCTCGAGGGTTGTCTTCTCGAGGGTGGCCACGTTCCGCCGGGGCGACGGATCGTTTGCGTTCCGCCCGGGCGCGCCCGGCCTCCTCACGGTGCAGCTCGCGGCCAAGGAGCTGCGCACCGGGCTCGGAAAGAGGGACCGGGCGTCGGGCCAACTGGACGTGCGTCCGGCGAGCTAGCTCTAGGATCGGCGCCTCATGGCGCCTCGCACCATCCTGTACACCGGAAAGGGCGGCGTCGGCAAGACGAGCGTCGCCGCCGCCACCGCCCGCCGCTGCGCGGCCGCGGGCCTTCGCACCGTGGTGCTCTCGACCGACCCGGCCCACAGCCTGTCCGACTCGCTCGAGGCCGAGCTCGGCGCCGAGCCCACTCAGGCCGGCGCCAACCTGTTCGGGCAGGAGGTCCAGGCCCAGGAGGAGATGGAGCGCCACTGGGACTCGGTGCAGGGCTGGCTCGGCACGCTGCTCGAGGAGCGTGGCGTGGACCGGATCACCGCCGAGGAGCTGACCGTGCCACCCGGCATGGACGAGCTGTTCTCGCTTCTGTGGATCAAGCGTCATCACGAGGAGGGCGAGTTCGACTGCGTGGTCGTGGACTGCGCGCCCACCGGCGAGACGCTGAGGCTGCTCTCGTTCCCCGACGTGGTCACCTGGTGGCTCGAGCGCATCCTGCCCTCGCAGCGCAAGCTCGCCCCCTTCGCCCGCACCCTGTTCGACGTCCCGCTGCCCGGCGACGCGGTGTTCGAGGACGTCGAGCGCCTGGCGCGCAACCTCGTCGCGATGAACGGCATCCTTCGCGACCGCTCCAAGACCACCGTGCGGCTCGTGACGAACGCGGACCGGATGGTGGTGAAGGAGGCGATGCGGACCTTCACCTACCTGAACCTGTACGGCTACCTCACCGACGCCGTGGTGGTGAACCGCCTGCTGCCCGCGGACGGCTACTTCGCCGCCTGGAGCGAGGTGCAGCGCGAGCAGCTCGAGACGGTGCGCTCGGCCTTCGAGCCGGTGCCGGTGCTCACGGCGCCGTACCTGGAGCGCGAGGTGGTGGGGCCCGAGATGCTCGACCGGCTGGCCGGCGAGGTGTTCGGCGAGCGCGATCCCGCCTCGGTGCTGCATTCGCACATCGCCCAGGAGCTCGTGACCGAGAACGGCCGCGCCACCCTACGCCTGGACGTCCCGTTTGCGGAGAAGGGCGACTTGGGGCTGAAGAAGATCGGGCTCGAGGTCGTGGTGCGCGTGGGCGGTCAGAAGCGCACGATCATGCTGCCGCCGGCGCTTGCGGCGTACTCCGCCAGTGGGGCCAGGTTCGAGGACGGAACCCTGGAGATCTCCTTCGAGAGGAGCGGCGATGCACGGTAGTCCGCCTCGGGACGCGGAGCCGAGGCGCTCGGTTCCGGATCCGGCGGCCCTCTTCGTGCTCCTCGACGGCGTGCGCGCCGCGGCGCCGCGCGAGGTGCGCGATCAGGTGACCAACCTGATCCGCGAGTTCCTGCTCACGCTGCGGTCGCTGATCGACTGGTACCTCGAGCGGCTCGACGAGCGGCCGCGAGAGCCCCGCGTTGAGGACATCCCGATCGAATGAACGAGTTCGCGTCGCTGCCCCCGGACCTCCCGGTGCCCGAGGACGACGGCGCGGCTGACCACTTGCCGGGCGCGGAGCTGCCATCCGTGTCGCTGCCGGTGGCGGGCGGAGGGCAGTTCGACCTCCGGGGAACGGAGGCCGCCGGGACGCTGGTGGCCTTCGTCTACCCGCGGACCGGGACGCCCGGCGAGCCCCTGCCGCCCGGCTGGGACGATATTCCCGGCGCGCGCGGCTGCACGCCGCAGAGCTGCGCCTTCCGCGACCGCCACGCGGCCCTCACCGAGCTCGGCGCCGTGGTGGTGGGGATCAGCGCCATGGACCCGGGCGAGCAGGCCGCGTTCGCCGAGCGCGAGGAGATCCCCTATCCGCTCCTGAACGACGGGCCGCTGGCGCTGCGCGACCGGCTCGGCCTTCCCACCTTCGACGTCCACGGGACGGCGCTGTACCGGCGCCTCACCCTCGTGGCGGAGGGAGGCCGGATCGAGAAGGTCTTCTACCCGGTGTTCCCGCCCGACCGGAACGCCGAGGAGGTCGAGCGCTACCTGAAGTACGGCAGGCCCTTCGGCCCCGCGTCGCGCTTTACGTAGCCCCACAGGCGGCTCACGACCTTCGGATGGCTGCTCGCGACGTCCACGCGCTCGTTGCTCATCGCGTAGAGGCGCTTTCGGCGGCCCTGGTTGTCCGAGATCAACAGCCAGCGCCCGTCGGAGGCGGCCACGTGGTCGTTGTAGCAGGCGGTTCGCCACCGGCGGGCCCGGCCCGGCTTCCTGCCGTCGAGAAGCGGCGACAGGTCCACCCCGTCCATCTGGCCCGGGATCTCCTGGCCGAGCGCGGCGAGCACCGTCGGGCCGACGTCGTGGGTGGACGCGAAGTACCCGCTCTCCCGTCTCGCCGCCTTTCCCGCGGGATGCCGGATCAGGAACGGCACACGGCTCAGCTCGTCGTGAATCTGGTCGTAGCGCTTGCCCACCCAGCCGTACTCGCCGAGCAGCACACCGTGGTCGCTGAGCAGCACGACGAGCGTGTTGTCGATCAGACCGAGGTTCGCGAGCCGGTCGAGGAAATGGCCCAGCCAGGCGTCCACCAGCGACACCTCGGCGGCGTAGAGCTGGCGCATGCGGCTCAGGACCCCGGCCGACAGCTCGAGCGCCGCGTACTTGGCGGCGGGCGTGGGGAACGGCTGGAGCGGCTCGATCGCGGCGTTCGGCGGCCCGTACAGGTCCCTGAGGCGACGCGGGGCGTCCCAGGGCTCGTGCGCGTCGAAGGAGTCGATCACGAGCGCGAACGGCTGCCGGGTGCTCGCCCACTCGATCCAGTTCATGCCGTTCCGGAACACCCGCGCCGCGAGGTAGTCCTCCTCGGCGCGGTCGCGCGGGTTCGCCGCCAGGTAGGCGGCGAGGCGCGGCTCCGCGCGCGACCCGCGCAGCGACGGCGGCAGGTGCCGCGCCACCTCCGCCCTGGTCACCTTCCGCTTCGGCTTGAAACGCAGCGGCGACTGCCCGTCCACGAGCTCGACGCGGTCGAAGGTGCGGCGGAACCGCTTGTGCACGCTCAGCAGGAGGTGTGGGTTGTCCGTCACGTAGCCGGTCGTCCAACCCTGCTCGCGCAGGACCTCGGTCCACATCTTGCCGTCGCTGCCGACGGGCTCCCAGCCCGGCTGTGGCGGAAGCTGCTTGACCGGGCGCCACCCCCGGAACGGGTACGTGCGGCGACCGGCCATGATGGCGCGGCGCGCGGGGATGGTGGGCATGCCTTCCGGGTAGGCACGCGTGAAGCGGAGCCCCTCCTGGGCGACCTTGTTCATCGTCGGCGTGCGCGCGCCCGGCCCGTAGACGTGGTCGGCGCGCAGGCTGTCCATCACGACCACCACCACGTTCATGGCCCCCGGCGGCGCCGGCTGACGCTCGAAGCCGGAGGCCTGGTCGTCCTTGTCGCAGCCGGCCGCCCCGAGCAGCGCGAAACCGGCGGCGCCCGCGCCGCCGGCCTGGATCAGGCCCCGGCGTGTGAGGTCCTGCGACAAGGGGATTACCTAGGGCCGGCCCCGCGTGATGTCGATCGAGCGGATGGCGTGCTCGTCGGGGAGCTTGTCCATGACCTCCCGAACGATCTCGTTCACGTCCCGCTCGTCGTGGCCGAAGTCGTCCGAGAACGACTTCAGCGCCGTCCAGGTGATCTTGAGCTGGGCGGGCGTCAGGTCGAGCCGGTAGGCGATGTCGTCCGGCCCGATCAGATGGAGCTCTTCGTCAGCCATTGCAGCCGGAACAGTAGCCGGGCGCGCGGCCGGGTCGTACTACCCTTCGGTCGTGGCCAAGACCTGGATCCTGACCGGTTCGCTGGACAACTTCCGCGTCACACGGGAGCACGGCTTCGGGGTGATCGGCGCGAAGGAGGGCCGGCGCCGGATGGCCGAGCAGATCGAGCCCGGCGACCGGATCGTGCTCTACGTGACCGGCGTGCAGGCTTTCGGCGCGATCGTGCGGGTGACCGGCGAGATGTACGAGGACCGCGAGAAGATCTGGCCGGGCAAGCCCGGCAAGCCCGATCCCTACCCGTGGCGCTTCGAGACCGAGCCCGAGGTGGTGCTGGACGAGAACCGCTTCGTTCCCGCGGAGGAGCTCGCCCGGGAGCTCGAGCATGTCCGCAAGTGGCCGGCCGACCACTGGCAGCTCGCCTTCCAGGGCCAGCTGCGCACCGTCTCGGACGCCGACGCGCAGCTGCTCGAGCGGCGCCTCCGCGCGGCGGCGCCCGCCGCGGCGTGAGCGAGGAGCGGATCCGCACCCTCCTCCTGCGCGGGGACAACCTGCTGAAGAGCGGGCGGCCGGAGCGCCTGCCGCGGGCGCTCGAGGCCTTCGAGCAGGCCGCGGAGATCGCGCGCGACCCGGCCGTGGATCCGGCCGTGCGGGAGCTGGTCGAGCGGCGCCTCGAGGCGGTGCGCTCCTTGGGCGGCTGATGCAGCACTCGCGGCACTACTCGCTCGAGGAGGCGTCCGCGCTGCTTCCCTGGGTGGCCGCCCGGCTCGAGCGCATGCGGTCCGCCCGCGACCGGCTCGGCGACGTCGAGGCCCGGGCCGCGCTCGCGGCCACCGGGCAGGCCAACGGCGGTGGCGAGCCGGGCAAGGTCGTGTCGGAGGGCTTCCTCGAGCTGCGTGAGGCGATGCTCGAGCTGCGCGAGCGCGAGATCGTGCTGCGCGATCTCGACCGCGGGCTGATCGACTTCCCCTCCCTCCGCGGCGACCACGAGGTCTACCTCTGCTGGGAGGAGGGCGAGCCCGAGATCGGCTTCTGGCACGACCCCGAGGCCGGGTTCGCGGGGCGGCGGCCGCTCGACGATGGCTGAGCTGATCCGCACCTTCCGCCTGCTGAACGCCGAGCAGCGCGTCGCCGCCGTGGGGGCGGTGCTCCTGGCCGTGAGCACCTTTGGGCCGTTCTCCTTCGTCGAGGCGGCGGAACTCCTGATCGCGGCGGGGGTCCTCGCGCTACTGCGGGCGCGCGCCCTCGGCAAGCGCTTCCACCTTCCCTTCGGGGACGGAACGGCGATCGCCGCCGCCGGGGTGTGGGCCGGCGCGCTGATCGTCGTGCGGCTCTTCGACCGCCCGTTGGGCCAGAACCTCCTCGCCCTCGCCTGCGCCGCGATCCTGGTCCTGGCCGGGCTGCGCGAGAAGGCAAAGCGCGCGCCCGACGACCTGCCCGCCGAGCACCAGACGCCCCCCATCCGCCGGCGCCCGCGGCCTCAGGCCCGCCGGAGACACGCGGCGGCGGACGGTGAGGACGAGACGGAGCCGCTGCCCCCGCCGGAGTTCGAGCCGTATCGTCCCGCGGCGGGCGAGCAGCTGCGGCTCGGCAGCGACGAGCCCGAGCGTCAGCCGCCGGGCGACGCCTGACGGTGTCAGCCCGGCGGAATCGCCTGGCGGAACCTGAAGCGGAAGTCAGGGTCGACCTGGGCCTTGATCTCGCGCAGCCGCTCCAGATTCGACCCGTAGTAGGCGCGCTGCCAGCCGTGGAGCTGCGGGTCGATGTAGTTCTGGTAGGCCTGGCCGGAGGTGTAGGGGCGCAGGGCCCGCCAGACCCCGTTGATCCACTTGTTCGCCGCCTGGCCGCCGCCCCCGAAGTAGGTCAGGTACTGAAGCGAGAACAGCATGTCGCGGTGCACGAACGCGGTGGCTCCCGGCCGGGGCCGGTTGAGGGCGCCGCCGTAGGAATCGAGCAGCAGCGCCCCGGACCCCTGCGAGGGCGCGCGCTGGCGGCGCTCGATCCAGTCGATCATGATTGAGCGCGCGCGTGGCGGCAGGGGCTTGTCGAAGTAGTCGGACTTCGCACGGAAGCGGGCCCGCCCGGCGGCTCCCGACCAGCGCCGCACCAGGCCCATCGTGGAATCCGTGCCGGTTGAGACGCCGGCCCCGCTCACCCGCGCGAGCGGCCGAAGCAGGCGGCGAAGCCGCGCCTCCGGGCCATAGAACTGACCCGCGGCCGTAACGCTCGGGGCGCCCGCGCCGCCGGTCGTGCCCAGGCTGAACACGGACGTGAGCGCGGGCGGCGCGTGCGGGGCAAAGCGCTGCCAGGCGGCCAGCGCCTCGCTCGCCTGGCTCCAGGGGAAGCGGATGAAGAACCATGCGGCTCCGCGCGTGCGGTGCGCCTGGAGCGTGAGCGACGTGACGATGCCGAAGTTCCCACCGCCGCCGCCGCGGCAGGCCCAGAGGAGGTCCTCGTTGGTGTCCGCGTCCACGCGCCGGGCGCGCCCGTCGGCCGTGACGATCGTGGCGGCCATCAGGTTGTCGGAGGTGAGCCCGAAGCGCCGCCCGGAGAGGCCCTGGCCGCCGCCGAGGGCGAGGCCGGCGATGCCGACCGTCGGGCAGGACCCCGCGGGCACGAGCAGCCCGCTGCGCGCGAGCCGGGAGTACACGTCGATCAGCTGCGCCCCGGGGCCAACCGTGGCCCGGCCGTTCGAGACGCGCACGCCGCGGAGGCGGCGGAGGTCCACGACCACGCCCCTCCCGGTGGTCGAGTAGCCGCCGTAGCTGTGACCGCCGGAGCGGGCCGCGAGCAGGATGTCGAAGCGGTCGGCCCAGCGCACCACGGCCTGGACGTCGCGGGTGTCGAGCGGCTGCACGACGGCCTCGGGACGGATGCCGTCGAAGCGCGTGTTGTAGATGAGGCGGCGCCGGTTGTACCCGGGGGTGCGCGGCAGAAGCACGGGTCCGCGAACGGCCGCGCGAAGAGCGCGAGCTTCGCGCCGCGACAGCGCCGCCGCCTGGGGCGCGGCCTCCGGCAGCGCTAGCGCGACCACGCCGGCCACGGCCTCGCCGAGAAATTCGCGCCGGTCGAGCGCCATGGAGTGGATGTTAGGGTCGATCGGTGCCCGACGTGAGACCGGAGACGGGCGCCGACCACGAGGCCGTCCGGCACGTGCACGAGCGGGCCTTCGCCCCGAGCATCGCCGAGGCGAAGCTGGTGGACGAGCTGCGCGCCGCCGGCGACCTGGTGCCGGAGCTGTGCCTCGTGGCCGAGGAGGGCGGCCACGTGCTGGGGCACATCGCCTACAGCCGCGCCCGCCTCGAGTCGGGGCACGAGGTGCTCGCGCTGGCCCCGATGGCGGTGCTGCCCCAGCGTCAGCGCGGCGGCATCGGCTCGGCATTGGTGCGCGAGTCGCTCGCCCGGGCGGCCGCAACCGACTTCCCCCTCGTGGTCGTGCTCGGCCATCCCGGGTACTACCCGCGCTTCGGCTTCGAGCCGGGTGCCGCTTACGGGATCCTCGACCCCTACGGCGTCCCGCCGGAGGCATGGATGGTGCATCCACTGCCCGCCTACCTGCCGGACGCGCGCGGCCTCGTGACCTACGCGGAGGCCTTCTCGCTGGTGGGGTAACTGCCCGTTTGCGTTTCGCCGTGACCGGGTAGGGCGTCGGGCGGTTCGCTGTTCTACTCGGGGGGTTGGCTGCTGATGCGTAGAGGGATCCGGTACTGGCTCACGATTCCGCTCGTCCTGGCGGTCCTCTGCCCACTCGTCGGAGCGAGCGGGGCGAGCGCCGAAATCGCCCCGCCGTGGTGCGGCACGCCCGAACCGGACGCCGCCGAGCAGCTGCCGCGCAAGAACAGCTTCCCGCACATCCCCTACTACGCGATCGGCTGCACGCTGGAGGACATCCAGAGCCGCAGTAACGGCCGCATGTCGATGGAGGTCATCGGCCAGTCGGCGACCGGCAGGGACATGTACGGCGTGGTCATCAACAGCCGCCAGACCGAGGGGCAGCGCGACTCGTCCGAGCGGCTGCAGGAGTTCCTGCGCCATGCCCTGACCGATCCGCAGCGGGCGCAGCGGGTGGTCGAGCGGGGCGCCACCAAGGTCCCGATCTTCGTGCAGGGCGGAATCCACGGGAACGAGTACGAGGGCGTGGACGCCTCCATGCGCGCCATCGAGCGCCTGGCCACCACTCCGTATGGACAGGATCCGGAGGTCGACGCGCTCCTCGACCACGCGGTCGTGGTGTTCAACGTGGTCCAGAACCCCGACGGCAGGGTAAGGGGTACTCGGGCGAACGCGAACGGCTTCGACCTCAACCGCGACTACATCACCCAGTCGCAGCCCGAGACCGTGAACTCGGTCCAGTTCTTCCGGGAATGGCTCCCGACCGAGGCGCTCGACCTCCACGGCTACGTCGAGCCCACGCTGCTCGAGGGCACGACCGTGCCGCACAACCCGGGCATCGAGTACGACCTCTGGCTCAAGTGGAGCCAGCCGCGGCTCGACGCCAACGAGGCCGGGCTCGCCAGCGAGGGCTACGGGATCACCCGGCCGGTCAACAACGTCCCGCCGGAGTGGATCCCCGCCGGCGAGACATTGCCGCAGGGCTGGGACGACTGGGGCCCCTTCTACACCGGCCAGTACGGCCAGCTGCGTGGGCTCGACTCCTCCACGATCGAGATGTGCTGGTCGACGAACGCGCGGGAGTGCGGGATCGACGGCGCTCGGGCGCCCCTCATCGGCGACGACGGCGCCCTGCGCACCCAGGAGCTGAGCGTGTGGTCGACCTTCGACTTCGTGGTCGACAACCGCAGGGAGATGATGCTCGACCAGCTCGAGATCTACCGTCGGGGCGTCCGGGACGCCCCGCGGCCCCAGCTCGGTGATCGGCTGCCGGTGATCGGCACCGCGGCCGATCACGACTACATGACCGACTACCCACGCGCACACGTGATCCCTGTCGGCGCCGGGCAGCGAAGCGACGCCGAGGCCAAGCGGCTGGTCGACTTCCTGCTCGGGAACGACATCGAGGTCGAGCGGCTGACGGCCGACTACAGCTTCGGCGGACAGACCTTCCAGGCGGGCTCGTACGTGGTGTACCTGGACCAGGCGCTGCGAGCGCTCGGCAACACGATGCTGCACGTGGGCGATGACATCTCCGACCGCGTGACCCAGCTCTACGCGCCGCCCGGGGCGTGGAGCAACGGGTTCCTGTGGGGCGCGGACGTCGTGACGATCGAGCGTGGCGGTCGCTTCGCGCCGTCCACCACTCCGGTCACCCGCACCGACGAGGTGGACGGGGGCGTCCGCAGCGGTGGCGCCGACTGGTACGCCCTCGAGGTCGACTCGCCCAGCGCGGTCCGCACGATCAACCAGCTCGTCGGCGACGGCGTCGGCGCCCAGCTCGCCACCGAGCCGTTCGAGACGGCGTCAGGCCAGCTGCCCGCGGGCAGCGTGTTGTTCCCGGCGGCCGATGAGCCGGCGCTCCGCGCCGCGGGTGTACAGGCGGGCGTGTGGTTCGAACCCGTCAGCGGGGCGCTGCCCGCCCGCGAGCCGATCGAGCGTGTGCCACGGATCGCGTGCCTCTGCTCGGCGCTCGAGCGCTGGGCCCTCGAGGAGCGTCTCGGCTTCGTTTCCGACAGGACCTGGAGCAACAGCAGCATCGGCGCGGCCGCGAGCGACCCGCTGGTGAACTACGACGTGATCTACAACACGACCCAGACCTACCCCGCCGATCGGCCGCAGAACGCCACGGCGCGGGCGCGCTACGAGGCGTTCTTCGCCCGCGGGGGCGGCTACGTCGGGGCGCGGATCAACGGGGCCGGGTTCATCGCCTCCGCCCCCGGCTCCACCCAGGTCGCGGGGCTCCAGGCCGAGTGGCAGGGCAGGTCATCGAGCCCCGGCAAGGCCGCCGAGAACGTTGAGCCGCTGATCGACTCATTCGGCCGGGTGGGCTCGCTGTTCCAGTTCGACGTGAGCGGGATCGTCTTCTGGGAGAACGAGCAGCGCGAACAGAGCCCGATCGTCGGCGCCTACCCGGCGCGAGACACGGCACTCGTGGAGGATCCGGTGTGGTTCACGGACCTGCCGGCCGACATCACGGTCGACGGCCGGCTGCCGCAGTCGGATTACCTGGCGTCGGGGCACTGGCCGAACCCCGATCCGTCGGCCGGAGGGTCGCCGATCATCGTGCACGGGCCGAACGAGAGCGGTACCGCCCGGATCACGCTGTTCGGGATCGACCCGCTCTTCCGGGCGCATCCCGAGCGGAGCTTCCCGGCCGTGGCGAGCGGCTTCTACTGGGGGGACATCTAGGAAGGACTGACTGTCGATTCTGCCGCCCCCTCTTCGTGTAGGGGGTATGAGCAGACTCGTAGTCACAAACAACCTGACACTCGACGGCGTGATGCAGTCGCCGTCCCACCCCGACGAGGATCGCCGCGGCGGCTTCGAGCACGGCGGCTGGGCGCCGCCGTACGCGGATGAGGTCATGGCCTCCTTCATGGCGAAGGGCATCGAGCAGGGCGGAACGATGCTGTTCGGCCGGCGCACCTACGAGCAGTTCGCCTCGTACTGGCCGCACCAGCCCGACGACAACCCCTACGCCGCGGTCCTGAACAGCCGGCAGAAGTACGTGGTGTCCACGATGCTCAGCGACCCGCTCCCGTGGGCCAACTCCACGCTTCTCGATGGCGTGCAGTCGGTGGCCGCTCTGAAGGAGCGGCCGGGCGGGGACATCGTGGTGCTCGGCAGCGGAGAGCTGAGCGGGTCGCTGATGCGGCACGATCTGATCGACGAGTACGTGCTCTCGATACATCCGATCGTTCTGGGATCCGGTCGCCGGCTCTTCCCGGAGGGCAGCCCGTTCGCGAAGCTGCGTCTCGTGGACAGCGTGACCACCACGACCGGCGTCGTCATCGGCACCTTCCGGCGGAACGCATGAAGCACTACCTGCTCAGCATCTACCAGCCGGACGAGGGCACCCCCGACCCCGAGAGCCTCGACAAGGTCATGAGCGAGCTGGAGGCCCTCAACGAGGAGATGCGCGCCGCGGGTGCCTGGGTGTTCACCGGCGGGCTCCACGCGGCGAGCACGGCCACCGTCGTGCTGGACAAGCGGGGCGAGGTGCTGATGACCGACGGCCCGTACACCGAGGGCAAGGAGCACGTCGGCGGGCTCTGGATCATCAAGGCCCCGGATCTCGACGCGGCGCTCGAATGGGCTCGCAGGGCGGCGCGGGCCACGACGCTTCCGATCGAGGTGCGGCCGTTCCACGACGAGCCGGCGGGCTGACGCCCGGCGTGCCGGCCCTCCCGGCATCGGAGATCGAGCGTGTGTTCCGCGAGGAGCACGGCCGCGCCGTGGCCGTCCTGGTCCGCCGCTTCGGGGACATCGACGTCGCCGAGGAGGCGGTCCAGGACGCCTTCGCCGAGGCGGTCCGCCGGTGGCCCTCCTCCGGGCTGCCCCCGAGCCCGGCCGGCTGGATCATCACGACCGCGCGAAACCGGGCGATCGACCGGCTCCGCCGGGACGCGTCCCGCGAGGACAAGCAAGCCCAGGCCGCCCTGGTGCAGGCCCCGGACGAACCGGTCGAGGAGGGTCCCGTGCGCGACGACCGCCTGCGGCTGATCTTCACCTGCTGCCATCCGGCGCTTGCGGTGCCCGCTCAGGTCGCGCTGACGCTGCGACTGCTGGGCGGCCTCACCACCACGGAGATCGCGCGCGCGTTCCTCGTGCCCGAGCCGACCATGGCCCAGCGCCTGGTCCGGGCCAAGGGCAAGATCCGCGACGCGGGGATTCCCTTCCGGGTCCCGGCCGAGGCCGACCTGCCGGATCGGTTGCGAGCGGTGCTCGCGGTCGTGTACCTGATCTTCAACGAGGGCTATGCGGCGAGCTCAGGCGAGCGGCTCGTGCGCGAGGACCTCTGCGCGGAGGCCATACGGCTCGGACGGCTCCTGGCCGGGCTCATGCCGGACGAGCCGGAGGTGACCGGGTTGCTCGCGCTGATGCTGCTGATCGAGTCGCGCCGGGCCACCCGCACCACCCCCGGCGGCGAGCTCGTCCGACTCGCCGACCAGGACCGCTTGCTCTGGGACAGGGAGCTGATCGACGAGGGCCAGGCTCTTGTTCGCCGTTGCCTGCAGCTCGACCGGCCGGGCCCGTACCAGCTCCAGGCGGCGATCAATGCCGTCCACAGCGACGCCCCGACCGCGGCCGCCACGGACTGGTCCCAGGTCGTCGAGCTGTACGACCAGCTCATGGCGGTCGCACCGAGTCCGGTGGTGGCCCTCAACCGCGCGGTCGCGCTGGCCGAGGTCGAGGGGCCCGAGGCGGGTCTCGGGCTGGTCGACGGCCTTGCCCTCGACGGCTACCACCTCTTCCACGCCATCCGGGCCGACCTGCTCAGGCGGCTGGGCCGCGAGGCCGAGGCGGCCGATGCCTACGAGGCGGCGATCGCCTTGACGGAGAACACAGCAGAGCGCGACTTCCTCGAGCGCAAACGCAGCCAGCTTGGCGCTGCCTGACAGGCCGAGCGGGGGGTTCTGAGGCGGCCTCTAAGAGGCGGCCTCCTGCGGGCGCGCGTACTGGTCCCAGTCGCATGGCGACTGCCGCGCCCCCTCGCGTGGATGTCCAGCGAACTGCCCGCCCGGGCAGTCAGAGGCTGCCACGCGGCGGCGCGGGTTCCGGATGCCCACCAGCCCGAGGATGCCGCCGAGCGCCACCAGAGCGAACGCGATCCCGACCCCGACCCGGAATGCGGCCACCGACGCGTCCTCGCCCGCTTCACGGACCGACGCCTCCACGTCCTCCGGCACGCCCTGGACCTCGACGGCCGAGAGCGGCTGGTCCCTGGCGGCCTCCAGGGCGGCCGCCACCTGGGGCCGGTTTGCCTCGGCGCCCACCTCGTCGTCGAGGCGCGCCTCGAACGACGCAGCCACCACCGCGCCCACGGCGGCGATCGCCACGAGACCCGCCACGCGGGCGATCGCGTTGTTCACGCCGGAGGCGATCCCGGCGTTGGACTCGTCGGCGTCGGCCAGCACGGTGGAGGTGAGCGGAGCGACGGTCATCGACAGCCCGAAGCCGAAGACGAGCAGCGCGGGCAGCAGGTCGGTCAGGTAGTTGACGTCCGCGTCGAGGCGCATGAACAGCGCCAGCCCTGCGGCGGTGACGAGTGGGCCGACCCCCATGAAGAAGCGCGGTCCGTAGCGGTCGGACAGCGCGCCGAAGCGGGTCGACAGCGCGAACATCATGAGCGTCACGGGGATGCTCGTCGAGCCCGCGGCCGTCGCGCTCCACCCGGCCACCTGCTGGAGGAACAGCACCAGGAAGAAGAACAGGAGGCCGAGCCCGCCGTACATGGCGAACGTCTCGATGTTGCCGAAGGTGAAGTTGTGGCGCCTGAAGAGCGCGAGCGGGAGCATCGGGTTGCGCGTGTGGGCCTCCCAGAGCAGGAAGCCGGCGAACAGCATCGCGCCCCCGATCAGCGTACCCGCCACCAGCGGGCTCCCCCAGCCACGCAGCGGCTGCTCGATCAGGCCGAAGGTGATCCCCGCCAGCCCGGTGGCGCACAGGAAGGCGCCGACCACGTCCACGCGGGCGTCCGGGTCGCGCTCGCGCGCTTGGGGAACCACGCGCAGGATCAGCCACATCGTCACGAGCACGATGGGCACGTTGATCGCGAAGATCCAGCGCCACGAGGCGGTGTCGACCAGCTGCCCACCGATCAGCGGGCCGAGCACGGTGCCGATGCCGCCCCACGCCGTCCAGGCGCCCACGGCCTTGCCCCGCTCGTCGGGAGCGAAGTTCGCCACGATCACCGCCAGCGCGGCGGGCGTAAGAAGCGCCCCGGCCACGCCCTGGAGCGCGCGGGCCGCCACCAGGATCTCGATGGTCGGAGCGAGGGCGCAGGCGAGCGAGGTGACGCCGAAGGAGCCGACCCCGAACGCGAAGACGCGGCGCTCGCCGAAGATGTCGCCCAGCGATCCGCCGATCAGAAGCAGCGACCCGAGCGTGACCAGGTAGGCGTTGGCGGTCCACTGCTGCCCCGCCAGCCCGCCGCCGAGGTCCTCCGCGATCGCCGGAAGGGCGACGTTGACGACCGTGCTGTCCACCGTCACGACGGTGGTGCCGAGGATCGCGGCTACGAGGATCAGGGTCTGGCGCCGCGCAGCCAGGGGCGGCGCTCCGTCTGCACCGCCGGCCGAGCCCGAGGCCTCCATTCCGGCCGGCTAGGCGTCCGGCCCCGCGCCGTTCACCGACCCGGCGATCGCCGTGTGGAAGGCGATGACGCCCTCGAGGCCCGACGGGACCTCGATCAGGTTATGCATCTACCGGGTCTCCCACGGCTATCCGGCCGGGCGTCACGATGTCGGCGTTCAGCCCCGCGCGGTGGACCATGCCTCTCAGGACTCCGGGCCTGGTCAGGGATTGGAGGTGATTGCACGGCTCGCACAGCTCGCGCCCGACGACCTCGACATCGCCCACGGTGAAGCGCTTGCCGACCAGGTCGTTCAGCCGCACGCCGCGGGTTAGCACCTGGCGACGCGACTCCTCGTGGGACAGCTCGATGCCGGTCTCGGCCGTGAACGCCTCGAGCGCCTCGGCCTCGATCAGCGTGATGTCGCCCTTGTCGGCGTAGCGGTCGCCCGCGATCCCCGTCGCCTTCACCTCGACCTGTTCGACGGTTCCCGGAAGCGCGCTCTCCTCGGCGGCGATGGCGATCTGCTCGACGGTGCCGGTCATCGCACCAGGGTACTCTGCGGCGATGCCCATCCTGGACGAGCGGGTCGAGAGCTACATCCAGGGGCTGCGGCCGGAGCGCTCGCCGGTGATGGCGGAGATGGAGGAGCTGGCCGAGCGCGACGGAGTGCCGATCGTGCAATGGGAAACGGGCCGCTTCCTGGCCGCCCTGTGCCGGGCGCTCGACCCGGTGGTGCTCGAGGTGGGCACGGCGATCGGGTACTCGACGCTGCACATGTCCGAGCAGCTGGTCGACGGCCGGGTGATCACGCTCGAGATGGACGCCGACCGAGCGCAGCAGGCGCGGTCGTTCTGGGAGCGGGCCGGCGTCGCGGACAGGATCGAGCTGATCGAGGGCGACGCCCGCGAGACCCTGGACACCGTGCCCGGCCCGATCGACCTGCTGTTCGTGGACGCGGCCAAGGAGCAGTACACCGGGTACATCGCGGCGGCCGAATCAAAGCTGTCGGACCGCGCCGTGCTGGTCGTGGACAACATGCTGATGTCGGGCGAGGCGGCGCTGCCCCCGGACGCCGAGACGTTCTGGCGACGCGAAGCGCTCGAGTCGGCGCGCAGGCTGAACGCGGACCTGCTCGCAAGCGAGCGCTGGCTGGCCTGCGTGCTGCCGGTGGGCGACGGGATCGCGTTCGGGACGCGGCGGTAGCCGGGTAGGCTCACGCCCTCCGAGCCAATCGCGCCAGCGGCGGAAGCACGAGGCGCTGCAGCGCGGGCGGGGGCGAGGTCATGACCGTCTCGTCTCGGAACCGCAGCGCGAACTCGGCGAGCCAGGTCGCGCCGCGGAAGCCGGTCGGCATGTTGCGGGCGTTGTAGAGGCCCTCACGCGCCGCGCGGGCGCTCTCGGTGAGAAACGTCTCGAGCCGGCCGGCCGGCGTCACCCTGGTCCGCAGCCTGGCGAGCCGACCGCTCTCGTTCTTGAGCTCGTGGCGAACGGCGCGCGCGACGAGGATCGGCCCGTCGTCGGGCACGAGGTCGCGCCAGGTGCCGTCGAGCTTCACCCTCGCCGAGCCCTCGAGCGTCTCCCAGCGCTCCTCGAGGGAGGGGTGGTAGTGCTCGGGCAGATGACCCCCGTTCTCCAGCCAGCTGTAGACCCACAGGTGCGAGCCCTCGCGGCGAAAGCTGTACGAGACCCGGTGGACCGGGTCCACGACCTCGCCGCGGTCGTGGTTGAGGATCGCCTCTTCGGCCGGGATCGTGTCCGCCGGCGCCGCTGCCGTGTTGTCGCTCGTCATCGGATGCACCTCCTGATCTATCTGTCGCCGTCCACCATATCAGCTAAGTTACCTGAGAGTAACTTGTCCGCGAGGCCACGACAGCGTCTTCCGGTCGCCGAGCGGCGCGCCGTGGTCATAGAGGCGGCGGGACGGCTCTTCGGCGAGCGCGGCTACGAGGCGACCCGCCTCGATGACGTGGCGGCTGCCGCCGGGGTGACCAAGCCGATCGTCTACCGCCATTTCGACTCAAAGCGCGACCTCTACCTCGCACTGCTCGACCGCCACCGCGACGACCTCGCCGGGTTCGTCGCTTCGATCCCGGCGGAGGGCACCACCGAGCAGCGGCTCCGGGCAGTGCTCGAGGTCTGGCTCGACTACGTGGAGGCCCGCTCCTACGCGTGGAAGATGCTATTTCGCGACACCGGCGGCGGCCCGGAGATCGGCGCCCGCCGACGAGAGGTGCACGCGGAGGCGCGCGCGGTGCTGGTCGACCTGATTCGCTCGCTCGCAGCGACTCCGGTACCGCGGCGCGAGCTCGAGCCGCTCGCCGAGCTGATGAGCATGGGAATGGCCGCCCTCGTCCTGTGGTGGATCGAGGAGGATGCGGTCTCGCGCCGCGCGGTGCTCGATTCCCTTACGACCGCTTGGGTGAAGCTGCTCGCGTGAGCGGTCGCCGTCGGTGGGTCAGTCGTCGTCGTCCTCGTCGTCGCCGTCGCCGCCGTCGGGCATGACGACCGTCGTGTTGAACGGCAGGACGAAGAACGGCCCGAAGACGGTCGCCGCGTCCGTGCCCGGGCCGAGGTTCAGGTTGGCCGTCTGGTGGCACGTGCCGCGATCGATGATCTGGTGAACGGCCTCGCCGGTGGACCGGTTGATGTTCACCCGCCCCGTGAGCGATGCCCAGTCGCGGACGCGGCCCTCGGAATCGACGATGAAGGCATGGATCGGCGCCGTCGATGAGAACGAGCCCGGCGTCATGACCTCGTGAGCCAGATCCGTCATGAGCAGGCGGAACTGCTCGCCGGCCTCGTTTGTCACCACCGCGTCGAGCGTGCCCACGAACGTGATGATCCTCGGAAAGCGAGGGGCGAACGCGGGCGTGTACGGCAGCGGCCGCGGCTCCAAGCTGGACCCGCGCTGCGTGACGTCGAAGATCCCCGAGACGATGCGATAGGTCCCGTTCTCGCACACGAACGGCCGCAGGTTCTGCCCGATCGGGCCGAAATCGGTCTGCGACCGCATTATCGGGAACCCCGCCTCGGGGATTCCGAACCGCGCGTCGTCGATACGCACCTGGAGGTCGCGCTTGGTCATCTTGACCTTGAACCCGGGGCCCGTCGCCTTGACGCGCGCGCGGTTGTCCTTGACGTCGAACCCCGGCGCGCCGCTTTGAGCGGACGCGGTCCCGACGGACAGCGCGGTGAAGGCCACCGCGACGACGAAGATTCCTGCGAGCGCCTTCACGACATCTCCTCCCTCTCGATGTGAGCCGTCATGCTTGCCGCAGGAGAGCTCCGCGGACTGCCGGCAAAGGCTAATGCACGCACGCGCCCGGGCCGGCCGCGCCGCGGCCTTTCACTACTAGAGCCTGCTCCGAATTTGCGCGAGCGACTGATCGACCTCGGGCGACAGCGGCCATCAAGGGGGGTCCAACAAGTTGCGGCCACATGTTCGCCGCAACTTCAGGCACCCCCTCTGGACGGCCTCCCGCCGGCCGCGGACAACGCCCGCGGACTAGCGCCTCCGCACCTTCTGGTGTCAGACCAGCTTTAGCGTTATGCTGGTCTGAAGGTCAGGGCGGTCATGAAGGAGCAGGACAAGCGACGAGTCGGCGAGCAGATCGAGCCCGGAGGGCGACCGAAGGCACCGGGGCGGCTCGAGCTGCTTCAACGCTTCGTCAACTCCTACAACCACGACTTCCCGCGCGAGTGGGATCGCATCGGAACCCCGGAGAAGGCCCGGGCGTGGCTTCGACAGAAGCGACTCGTGGCAGCGGGCGACCGGATCTCGGACGCCGACGTGGCCCGCCTCCGCGAGCTCCGTGAGGCGATCCGGGCGCTCGCGATCGCGAACCACGAAGGAAAACCGGGACCAGAGGCGGCAGAGGCCATCCGGAGGATGTCCGGCGCGGCTCGGCTCAGCGTCGCCGTCGACGACGCGGGGCGAACCGCCCTGGAACCCACGCGTGCCGGTGTCGATGGTGCCGTGGCGACGCTCCTCGGCATCCTCCACGAGGCGCAGCTCACCGGTCAGTGGTCTCGCCTGAAGGGCTGTCGCCAGTGCGGGTACGCGTTCTTCGACCGCTCGAAGAACCGATCGGCCGCATGGTGCGCCATGTCGATCTGCGGCAATCGGACGAAGAACCGCGCGTACTACCGGCGCCGCCGTAGCCCGGCGAAATGAACGAAGCCGCGCGAGCGCGGTGCGTCTTCGTCGCCGCGGGCTTCGGCTTGGCCGCCATCCTGCCGCTCTTCTTCGGCGAGGGCAGCGGCGTGATGGAGAACATGGTCCTGGCGGCCGCCTACGTGATCATGGCGCTCGGCCTCAACATCGTCGTGGGCTTCGCCGGGCTGCTCGACCTGGGATACGTGGCCTTCTTCGCGATCGGTGCGCACGTGGCCGCGCACTTCGGGTCCGGGTTCTGGGCCAACGCCGCGGACGGTGCCGGCATCTCGCTCTTCGTCGGCGAGCCGGCCGCCGGCATGCCCGGCATCCACTTCAACTTCCTGATCATCCTCGTGCTCGCGGTCATCGCGACCACGGTCGCCGGCGTTCTGATCGGGGTGCCGACTTTGCGCCTGGGCGGCGCCTACGTCGGCATCGTCACGCTCGCATTCGGCGAGATCATCGGGCAGATCGCGGCCAACGGCCGGGAGATCGAGCTGTTCGGTGGATCGCTCACCGGGGGACCCGCCGGCATTTCCGCCGTCGACAGGATCGACCTGCCGTTCCTCGAGCGCTTCGGGGCGCTGGACCTGCGTCCCTGGTACTGGTTCGCCCTCATGCTCGTCGCGCTGATGCTGTTCGTCAGCTTCCGGCTGCGCGACTCGCGCGTGGGCAGGGCATGGATCGCGCTGCGCGACGACGAGGGCGCGGCGGCGAGCGCCGGCGTTCCGATCGTGCGCACGAAGCTGCTCGCCTACGGAGTGGGAGCCGCGCTGGGCGGCGTGTCCGGCGCCTTCCTCGCGTCGTACCTCAGCACCGTCAATCCCGACCAGTTCACGTTCTCGTTCTCGATCTTCATCCTCGCCATGGTCGTGCTCGGCGGGCTGGGCTCGATCTGGGGCGTCGTGGTCGGCGCGGTGATCCTGTCGGCGATCAACCACTACCTGCTTCCCAGGGTCCTCTACGACGTCCCGGGCAAAGTGGGGCTGGACTTCGACCTGTCGGAGATCTCCTCCGGCATCTACGGCTTCCTGCTGGTGCTCATCATGCTCCTGCGACCGGAAGGGCTCCTGCCGGAAAGGCGCCACGGGATGACCCCGCCGGGACTCGGCGACCACGCCCGCGCGTAGAGACATCGCTCTCACTCCGCAGGTCGGCCTGCCACCCAGGCCTTCGCCTCGTCGAGCCCGTCGAGGCCGCGGATCAACACCTCGCCCGGTGCCATCCAGGCGAACATGTGGAACGCCTTGGAGATCCACTCGACGTCCGTGACCAGCGCGGTTCGCTTCCAGGCGGAAAGATGCCCGAAGCCGAGCTCGATCCCGGTCTTGGCGTCTTCGAGCAGCGCGCCGGGCTCGAACGCCTCGAAGCCGGGGCCGACGACGAACACCATCCTCACGTCCCCCGCCTCCGCGGCCGCGCGCATCGCCGGCAGGAGGATCTCGCGGTACTCCGCGCCGGTCACCTTGCCGGTCGCGCGGAATCCGAGCGTCCCGGGCTTCATTCCATCAAGCGTTTCGATCATCGGAGGTTCAGGGCCCCTCGAGCGACTCCACCGGCCGGCCCTCGAGCAGCCGCTCGCCGAGCTCGGTGAGCACGTCGACGAGCACGTCCACGTCCCCTTCGCGCGTCTGCCAGTTCGCGATCGCCGGGCGGAAGGCCACCCTGCCCTCGAACATCGTGGTGCCGGCGAACACGCGTCCGTCCTCGAGCAGGGCCTCGCCGAGCTGCGTGTTGAGGGCGTCGAGCTCCTCCTCCGGCACCCCGGGCGGCCGCCACCGGAAGCAGACGATGTTCAGCGGCGCCTCGGCCAGCAGCTCGAAGGCGGGCTCGGCGTCGACACGGCTCGCCAGGTGCGCAGCGACGTCGAGGTGGCGCTCCACCATCGCCCTGTACCCCTCGGCGCCGTAGGCGCGCAGCGTTGCCCACACCGCGAGCGCCCGCGCCCGGCGCGAACTCTCCGGGGCCTGGTAGGAGAACACCGGCCGCGGGCTGTCCAGCGGCGGCAGGTAGTCGGCCTGCTCGGTGAACGAGCCGCGGCGCCAGCGGTCGTCGCGGATGAAGGCGAACCCGCAGTCGTAGGGCACGTTCAGCCACTTGTGCCCGTCCGCCGACACCGAGCTCGCCCGCTCGCTGCCCGCGGCCAGCGCCTGGCTGCGCGGCGACACCCGCGCGAACAGGCCGAAGGCGCCGTCCACGTGCAGCCAGGCGCCGTAGCGCTCGGCCAGGTCTGCCATCTGGTCGATCGGGTCGAAGTCGCCCGCGTTCACCTCGCCCGCGTTGGCGATCACGATCGCCGGCCCGCCGTCCAGGCTCGCCAGCCCGTCGGCGAGCGCCCCCAGATCGAGCCGGCCGCGTGCGTCCCGGGCGAGCCTGCGCACGTTCGCCCGGCCGATCCCGAGCAGCGCCAGCGACTTCATCGCGCTCGCATGCACGTATCCGCTCGTCAGCACCGGGATCTGGGGCGACCCGGCGAGCCCGTCCTCGGCCCCCGAGAACCCGGCCCGCTCGGCGCACCACTCGCGGGCCGCGGCCAGGCACGTGAAGTTCGCCATGGTTCCGCCGGTCACCAGCACCCCGTCGAACTCCTCGGGGAGGCGAAAGAGCTGACGCAACCAGTCGATCGCCACCTGCTCGAGCCGGGTGCCGAGCGGCGACGAAACCCAGGCCACGACGTTCTGGTCGAGCGTCGACGTGAGCCAGTCGGCCGCCAGCGCGGCCGGCGTGGCCCCGCCGGTCACGAAGTGAAAGAAGCGCGGCCCGCCGGAACGAGTGGCAGCCTCCCGAGCGAGCCGCGCGAGCTCGGTGATCGCGGCGGGAGCGCCCTCGCCGTGTCGCGGCAACTCGCCGCCGACGCCGGCCAGGAGCTCGGCCGAGCCGGGCGGCTGCACGAGGTCGGAACCCACGCCCGTCAGGTACGCACACGCCTCGGCGGCCGCGAGCTCGAGCGTGCGCTCGAGTTCGTCGCGGCGGTCGAGCGGATCGCTCATGCGTGGCTGATACTACGAGCCCATGCGAGTCCTCCTCACCGTCTTCGCCGCGGTCCAGGTGATCACCGGCGCGCTGCTTTGGCTCACCCCCGGGTTCTTCCATGACGAGATCGGCCCGTACGGCGCCCGCAACGACCACTACATGGGCGACCTCGCCACGTGGTACCTCGCGCTCGGGGCCGTGGCATTCGTGGCCGTACGGCGGGAGGGCTGGCGGGTCCCGGTGCTGGCCGTGGCGTTCCTTCAGTACGCGCTCCACGCGGTCAACCACCTGATCGACGTGGGGGACGCCGACCCGAACTGGCTCGGGCCGGCCAACTTCGTGTCGCTCCTGCTCACCACCCTGCTGCTGGGCTGGATGCTGCGCACCGAGACGGAGGCACCGGCGCGATGAGGGTATTCGTCGCCGGAGCCAGCGGTGTGATCGGCCGGGCGCTGGTGCCCCAGCTGGTGGCCGCCGGACACGAGGTGACCGGCACCGCGCGCTCCGAGGAGCGCGCCGAGGCGGTTCGCGCGGCCGGCGCGCGAGCGGTGGTCTGCGACGCGCTCGACGCGGAAGCCCTGCGCGCCGCCGTGACGGAGGCGGCCCCGGAGGTGGTCGTGCATCAGCTGACCGCGCTGCCCCACCGCTTCGACCCGCGCGACAGGGAGATCTACACCGCCACCAACCGCGTGCGCACCGAGGGCACCCGCAACCTCATCGACGCCGCGAGCGCCGCTGGCGCGCGGCGCCTGGTCTGTCAGAGCATCGCGTTCGCCTACGCCCCGGGCGCGCGACCCGAGGTGATGGACGAGGACGCCCCGCTCGCGCTCGGGTCACCGCCGCCGTTCGGCGACGGCGTCCGTGCGATCGAAGCGATGGAGCGGGCGGTGCTGGGCGCCGAGGGACTTGAGGGTGTGGTGCTCCGCTACGGCTGGTTCTACGGCCCGGGCACCTTCTACGCCGACGACGGCAGCGTGGCCCACGACGTGCGCAGGCGGCGCTTCCCCGTGATCGGCAAGGGCACCGGGCTGTTCTCGTTCGTGCACGTGGACGACGCGGCGAGCGCCACGGTCGCCGCCGTCGAGCGCGGCGCCCCCGGCATCTACAACGTCGTCGACGACGACCCCGCCCCGCAGCGCGAGTGGCTTCCCGCCTACTCCGATGCGATCGGCGCGAAGAAGCCGTTCCGGGTGCCCGTCTGGATCGCGCGGCTCGTGGTGGGCAAGATCGCGACCGTGGCGGGGGTGCAGCCGGGAGCCTCGAACGCAAAGGCGAAACGAGAGCTCGGCTGGAAGCCGCGCTGGCGCAGCTGGCGCGAGGGCTTCCCCGACGCGCCGCGGTAGCCCGGCATCATCGGCGTCTCCGCGGGTAGCCGGAAGACGTTGGCAATGGTAAGGAGGAAGTCGACATGGCGAAGGACCACGGTTCGAGCGTCAAGGACGACAAGCAGTACGAGGGCCTGCGCAAGAAGGGCATGAGCAAGAGCCGCGCGGCCGCGATCGCGAACTCGCCGGGCTCGTCCAGCCGCGGTGGCAAGAGCTCGGGCAGCAGCCGCAGCCGCAAGAGCAGCGGCGGCGGAAGCGGCGGCAACACCGCTCAGAAGAAGAGGGCCGGCCGCAAGGGCGGCAAGGCCTCGAGCTAGGGCACGCCCCTCAGTCGTCCAGCCGGAACTCCGCCCACAGCGGGTAGTGGTCGGAGATCCGCGCCTCCTTCTCCGACTGCTTGACGTCGTGCAGGAGGTGCTGGTCCCAGACGAAGTTGCCGGCCGTCTTGTACTTGAGGGTCAGAGCAGCGCCGCTGCCCTTGTTGAACCAGGCGATCTGGTCGTAGAACGAGTGCTTGTCCTTCGTCTCGCCGAGCGTCCGCGGCAGCTCCATCAGCTCGGCGGGCGGTGAGAGCTGCCCGTCGACCACGAGCGCCTTCCAGTTGGCGTCGTCGAGCTTGTCGATGTTGAAGTCGCCCAGGGCCATCATGTTGCGGTTGAACTCGTCGGGGTCCTCGGCGTGCTCGCGCAGCCATTGGGCGAAGCGGGCGATCTCGGGCGTGCGCACCTCCGGGGTGCTCTGCGTCCCGTAGATGACGTGAAGTGTGACGAGCGTGAACCCCTTCTCGCGCGCTTGAAACGAGACGGTGTAGGGCGTCCGCACGAACTGGCGCTCCAGGATCGCCCCGGCGCCCTCGAGCTCCTCGTCGGGGATGACCAGCTCGCCGACCAGACCCGATGAGCGGACCCTGTGGGTGTCGAAGATGTATCCGAGCCGCTCCGAGTTGCCGGGCGTGCCCTCGGTCACGTCAGAGACGATGAAGGCCCAGCGCGGGCCGAGGATGTCCCTGAGCAGGCGCAGGGCGGTGAGGTCGCGCTTGACCTCGACCAGCGCCACGACGTCGAAGCGGGCGATCAGCTGGGCGATCGCGCACATGTCCTGGAGGTTGCGCTTGGGGCTCACCCGCGGTTTCGACTCCCAGGCCTTCTGCACCCGCCCGAAGTGGCGGATGTTCCAAGTCCCGATCAACAGGTTCCCGCTCCGCTTCTTCGGCAGCTCGTCGAGCGCGGCGTCGAAGCCGTCCAGCACCGTCACGCTCTCCCCCGGCGGGTCGGGTAGGCCGAGCTTGGCTGGGGGGAGAAGGGCCACGGTCAGTTCGACACGCTCAGCGCTATCGGGATGAACACGGTTGCTGCGAACACCAGTATCACCCCCACGGCGACCAGCGTGCGGGATTTGATGATGTGACCAACCGTCCCGATCAGGAAGCCGAGCGCCAGCAACACGATGAAGAAGGAGGGCGAGACCTCGAAGTCCCCGCTCTGATCCGGGCCGGAACCCGGATCGAGGAAGTCCGACATGGCCAGCAGGAGCAAGCCCTCCAAGGGGGCGAAAGTATCCTTCCAGCCGGATGAGCGACGTGTTCCAGACCATCGAGGGCTCCCGCCGGAGCCTCGGCGACGTGGGCTATCTGGCCGACGAGTCGACCGCGCTCGTGTCCTACCTCGCCGGGCGGCTCGGCAAGCCGGTGCTGGTCGAGGGCCCGGCCGGGGTGGGCAAGACCGAGCTGGCGAAGGCGCTGTCGCGCGCCACCGAGCGCCCGCTGATCCGCCTCCAGTGCTACGAGGGGCTCGACGAGGCCAAGGCGCTCTACGAGTGGAACTACCGCAAGCAGCTGCTGCGGATCCAGACCGAGACGCGCGAGGCCGGCTGGGAGCAGGTCAAGGAGGACATCTTCGGCGAGGAGTTCCTGCTCTCGCGGCCGCTCCTGACCGCGATCTCGGCCGACCAGCCGGTGGTCCTGCTGATCGACGAGGTCGACAAGACCGACCAGGAGTTCGAGGCGATGCTGCTCGAGGTCCTGTCGGACTTCCAGATCTCGATCCCCGAGCTGGGCGTGGTCGAGGCGCGCACGCGCCCGCTGGTGCTGCTCACCTCGAACAACTCGCGCGAGCTCACGGAGGCGCTGAAGCGCCGCTGCCTGTACCTCTGGCTCGACTACCCCACCGTCGAGCGCGAGCTCGAGATCGTGCACCTGCACGCCCCGGAGCTGGACGACGAGATAGCGCGCAAGCTCGTGGAGGTGGTCCACATGGTGCGGGCGCTCGACCTGAAGAAGCCGCCCTCGATCGCCGAGTCGATCGACTGGGCGCGGGCGCTGCTGCTGCTGGGCGCCGAGGACGTGGACCAGGCGGTGCTCCAGCGGACGATGTCGATCATCGTCAAGCACCGCACGGATCTCGACCTGGTGGCCGAGCGCGTGGGCGTGAAGCTGGGCGAGGGGATCGTGGGCGCCCAGCGGACCGGCTAGGTTCGCACCACCCCGGCCGACGCGCAGGTCACGAGCGCCCGCGGCAGGTCCTCCCGCTCGATCCCGCGCAGGTCCGGGTGCTGCGGGTCGATCTCGATCTCGCCGGCCGTCTCGATGCCGAGCGAGCGGGCGCCCGCCCTGCAGAGGTCGGCCCACAGGTCGCCGCTCGCCGCCAGCAGCGCGCGGCGGGTGAGGCCCTCGCGGCGGGCCAGCGTCTCGAGCTCCCGCGCCTCCTCGAAGGGGTCGATTCGCACCTGGGAGTCGCTGCCGATCGCGAGCGGCACCCCGGCGTCGCGAAACCGCAGCAGCGGCGGGTGGCCGTCGCCCAGATTGCCCTCGGTGGTCGGACAGCTCACCACCGTGGCGCCGCTCGCCCGGATCAGCTCGATGTCGCGCGGGTTCACGTGGATCGCGTGCACCACGCTCGCGAGCGGGCCGAGAAAGCCGGTGCGCTCGAGCAGCTCGATCGGCGAGCAGCCGTGCTCGGCCCGCACCTCGTCGAGCTCGCGCGGCTGCTCCGCCGCGTGCACGTGGCGGACCAGCCCGTGCTCCTCGGAGTAGGCGGCGATCGCCTCGAGCCAGTCGGCCGGCACGGCCCGCGTGGAGTGGGCGGCCAGCCCGACCGACACCCCCTGGGTGCCGGCCCACGCGCGGAGCTCCTCGACCCGGGCGAGGAACGCCTCGGCGCTCGGGTCGCAGAAGCGCCGCTGGCGCGGCTCCGGCGGGCGGCCCGGCCCGGCCCGGGCGTAGGCCGCCGGCAGCAGCACGACCTTCAGGCCGGCGGCGCTCGCCGCCCGCACCATCGCCTTCGCCATCGCGTTCCGGTCCTCGTATGGCGAGCCGTCCGGGCGGTGGTGGACGTAGTGGAACTCGCCCACCGCCCCGTATCCGGCCGCGGTCATCTCCTGGTACGCCGCGCGGCTCACCCGTTCCATCGAGTCCGGCTCGAGCCCGTTCGCGAGCGCGTACATGGCCTCGCGCCAGCCCCAGAAGTCGTCGCCCTCCGCGTCCTCCCCTGACCGCTCCGCCCGCCCGCGCAGCCCGCGCTGGAACGCGTGGCTGTGGGCGTTCGGCATCGCCGCCACCCTCACGCCGGCGGCTCCTCCAGGAGGCGCAGGATCAGCTCGGCGGCGAAGGCCGCGTCGTCGAGCTCGACCCGCTCCTCGGGCGAGTGGCTCACACCCGTCTCGTTGCGCACCAGGACCAGGGCGGCCGGCCGCCGGGCGGCGATCAGGCCGGCGTCGTGGCCCGCGTAGCAGTCGAGCTCCGGGGCCGGCGCGCCCATCTCCTCGCTCAGCGCCACGAGCCGGGAGCGCAGCCAATGGTCGAACTCGCAGCCCGGGCTGCGCGACTCGATGGAGAGCGCGACGGGCAGGCCAACGTCGACCTCCGCCACCGCCGCGTGCCACGCCTCCACGAGCGTGGCGTCCGCGGCGCGGGCGTCCAGCCACACGGTCGCGTGTGCGGGCACCGTGGTGAGCGCGTTCGGCTCAACCTCGATCCGCGAGGCGGTGCTCACCAGCCCGTCACCGGAGCGGTCGAGCGCCGCGACGATCAGGCGTGCCGCCGCGCCGAGCGCGTCGCGGCGCTCGGCGGGCGGGGTCGTGCCCGCGTGGTCGGCCCGTCCCCGGATCTCGGCTCGCAGCCGAATCCGGGTGGCCAGGCCGCGCACCACGCCGGCGGGCGCGCCGGCTCTCTGGAGCTCCGTGGTCTGGTCGATGTGCAGCTCGACGAACCCGCGCAGCCGCGCGAGCCATTCCGGTGCCGCGCCGATCCCGGCCGGGACCACCCCGGCGGCGCTCATGGCGTCCCCCATGCGTACGCCGTCGGCGCCGACGCGGTCGAGCACGCTCAGGTCGAGCGCCCCGGTGAGCGCTCGGCTCCCGAAGGTGGGCGTGTTGAAGCGGGCCCCCTCCTCGTCGGCAAACGAGATCACCGCCACCGGAGCGGCCGCCCTCGCCGCCACCTCGAACCCCGCCGCCACCCCCAGCGCGCCGTCGAACGAACCGCCCTCGCGCACGCTGTCGAGGTGGGAGCCCACCGCCCACCAGGGCGGCGGCGAGTCGGGCACGGCCCAGAGATTTCCCGCCGGGTCGCGCTCCACGCGCAGGCCGGAGCCGGCGGCCTGCTCGCGGAACCACCTCCCGGTGGCCGCGTCCTCGTCGCTCCATGCGAGGCGCGTGGTGCCGCGCGACCCGCGCCCGATCGGCACTACCGGGTCGAGGCGCGCCGACAGGTCGGAGGCGGCGATCATCGCGAGCCGAGCCGCCATTCCTGGCCCGGGCGGACGTACACCACGCGTCCGCCCATGAGCACCAGCGCAACGGGGTTGCGGCCGAAGCGGTAGGGCACGTGCTCGGCCGGGCAGTCGAGCAGCACGAAGTCCGCCCGCTTGCCGGGCTCGATCGAGCCCAGGTCGCGGGAGCGGTCGAGCACCCAGGCGGGGTTGAGCGTCACGGCCAGCAGCGCCTCGCGCACGCTCCAGCCGTAGCGGCGCACCGCCATCCCCATCACAAGCGGCAGCGACAGCACCGGCGAGGTGCCCGGGTTGAGGTCGGTGGCGAGGGCGCAGATGGCGCCGGCGTCGGCCAGGGCCCGCGCCGGGGCCACGTGCTCGTCGCCGAGCAGCTCTGCGCCGGGCAGGAGCACCGCGGCGCACTCCGCGCGGGCGAGCGGGTTCAGATCGTCCGGGTGAAGGCAGGCCAGGTGGTCCACCGAGCGCGCGCCGTGCTCGAGCGCGACGGGGACCGAGCGGCTGGTCGAGAACTGCTCCACGTGAGCGCGCAGCGCCATCTCGTGACGCGCCGCCAGCTCGCCCATGCGGGCCAGGTGGTCGAGCGAGAAGGCCACCGTCTCCACGTAGATGTCGAGCGCCCCGGCGCTCACCTCGGGCACGAGCCGCTCGACCTCGTCCATCCACCCGTCTGCGGTGAAGCCCTCCGGCACGGCGTGGGCCAGCAGCGCCGTGGAAGCCGTCCGCTGCACCACGCGGCCGCCCAGCTCCTGGGCCAGCCTGAGGGCCCGCAGCTCCTCCTCGGGCGAGAGCCCGTAGCCCGACTTGCACTCGAACGCGGTCGTGCCGTGGGCGAGCATCTCGAGCGCCAGCGTGCCGGCCTGCTCGAGCACCTCGCTGTCGGTGGCCTCGGCGAACGCCCGCGCCGAGGAGGCGATCCCGCCGCCGCGCAGCGCGATCTCCTCGTACGGGACGCCGGTCACCTTCTGCTCGTACTCCTCCGCCCGCCAGCCCGCGAACGGCAGGTGGGTGTGGCAGTCCACGAGGCCCGGCAGCAGCGCGCCGCCGGACGCGTCGATCGCAAGCTCGGCGTCGTCGTCCTCGTCGAGCGCCGCGATCAGCCCCTCGCGCACGCAGACCGAGCCGGGTTCGAGCGACAGGTCGGCGGCCCGGTCGTGACGCATGTACGGCAGCCCGTCCTCGGGCAAGCGCAGCAGCTGGGCGGCGCCACGGAGGCAGACGCTCAAGCGTCCTCCAGCATCGGCACCCGGACGCCCCGTTCGCGCGCGACCGCGATCGCCTCCGGGTAGCCCGCGTCGGCGTGCCGAGCGACCCCGATGCCGGGGTCCGCGGTGAGGGTCCGCCGGAGCCGCTCGTCCGCCTGCTCGGAGCCGTCGGCCACACACACCTGGCCGGCGTGGATCGAGCGGCCCATCCCCACGCCGCCGCCGTGGTGCACCGAGACCCAGCTGGCCCCGCAGGCCGTGTTGAGCAGCGCGTTGAGGATCGGCCAGTCGGCAACCGCGTCGGAGCCGTCGCGCATCCCCTCGGTCTCGCGCTCCGGCGAGGCGACCGACCCCGTGTCCAGGTGATCGCGGCCGATCACGATCGGGGCGTGCAGCTCGCCCGAGCGCACCATGTCGTTGAACCGCAGGCCGGCGAGGTGCCGCTCGCCGTAGCCGAGCCAGCAGATCCGTGCCGGAAGGCCCTGGAACTGGACCCGCTCCCGGGCGAGGCGGATCCAGCGCGCGACCGGCTCCTGGTCGCCGAACAGGTCCAGGATCGCGTCGTCTGTCCGATGGATGTCCTCGGGCTCGCCGGACAGCGCCACCCAGCGGAAGGGCCCGCGTCCCTGGCAGAACTGGGGGCGGATGTAGGCGGGCACGAAGCCGGGGTAGTCGAAGGCGCCCTCGGCGCCGTGGTCGGCCGCAAGCCCTCGCAGCGCGTTGCCGTAGTCGAAGGCCTTCGCGCCGCCGCGGGCGAGCGCGCGAATCGCGTCCACGTGCGCCACGGCGCTCTCCCCCACCCGCTTCAGGTACTCGGCCGGCGCCGAGGCCCGCAGCGCCTCGGCCTGCTCGACGGTGAGACCCGCCGGGATGTAGCCGTTGAGCGGGTCGTGGGCGCTCGTCTGGTCGGTCACCACGTCGACCTCGACGCCGCGACGCTCGATCTCCGGCACGAGCTCGGCCGCGTTTCCGAGCAGGCCGATCGAGAGCGGCTTGCGCTCGGCGCGGGCGGCGTCGAGGCGTCGCAGCGCCTCGTCGAGGTCGGCGGCGCGCTCGTCGAGATAGCCGGTCTCGATGCGACGCTCGATGCGGCGCAGATCGACCTCCACGCAGAGGGCGCAGCCGCCGTTCATCGTCACGGCCAGCGGCTGCGCGCCGCCCATGCCGCCCAGTCCGGCGGTGAGCACGAGCCGGCCCTCGAGCGAGCCGCCGAAATGCGAGCTCGCGGCCGCCGCGAAGGTCTCGTAGGTGCCCTGCACGATGCCCTGGCTCCCGATGTAGATCCAGGAGCCGGCGGTCATCTGGCCGTACATCATGAGCCCGGCGCGGTCCAGCTCGTTGAAGTGCTCCCAGGTCGCCCAGCGCGGGACCAGATTGGAGTTGGCGATGAGCACGCGCGGCGCGAGCTCGTGCGTCTCGAACACGCCGACGGGCTTGCCCGACTGCACGAGCAGCGTCTCGTCGTCGCGCAGCGCCTGCAGCTCGCGCCGGAGCGCCTCGTAGCTCTCGCGGTTGCGAGCCGCCTTGCCGATCCCGCCGTAGACGATCAGCTCGGCCGGGTTCTCGGCCACGTCCGGATGCAGGTTGTTCTCGAGCATCCGCAGGGCAGCCTCCTGATGCCAGCCCCGGCAGCGCATCAGGCGGTCTCCCCCCGGGGGGATGTCCCCAGGTGCAGCTCGCCGGTGCGTATCGCGTCGGCCAGGCGGCCGATCTCGTTCGCAAGCGAGCGGTCCTCCTCCACGCGCGGCACGATCTCACGGACTCGGGCCACGGCGTGCTCGAGCGGCGGCGTGGTGCGCAGCGGCCGGTGGAACTCGAGCCCCTGGCAGGCGCAGACCAGCTCCGTGGCGACCACCCGGGCGGCGTGCTCGACAACGGTGCGCGCCTTCAGCGCGGCCCAGGCGCCCATCGAGTTGAAGTCCTCCTGCCCCGCCGACGTGGGGACCGAGCCGGCCCCGGCGGGATGAGCCAGCACCTGGCACTCGTTCACGAGCGCGGCCGCCGCGTACTGGGCGATCATCAGGCCCGTGCCGAGGCCGGGGGTCGGCGACAGGAACCGCGGCAGCTCGGCGTAGCTGGGCGAGAGCAGCGCGTAGGTGCGGCGCTCGCTGTAGGAGGCCAGCTCGGTGAGCGCGAGCGCGAGATGGTCGAGCGGCAGCGACAGCGGCTGGCCGTGGAAGTTGCCGCCCGCGATCACCTCGCCGCCGTCCGGGAAGACGAGCGGGTTGTCCGTCACGGCCGCGAGCTCGCGCTCGAGGGCACCGTGCACGTAGTCGAGCGCGTCCGCCACGGCGCCGATCACCTGCGGGGCGCACCTCAGCGTGTAGGGGTCCTGGACACGGCCGCAGTCGGCGTGGCTCGCCACGACCTCGCTGCCGCTCAGCAGCTCGCGCAGGCGAGCGGCCACGCGCGCCTGGCCCGGCTGCGGGCGGACCTCCTGCAGGCGGGCGTCGAAGGGGACCGTGGAGCCCTTGAAGGCCTCGAGCGAAAGCGCGCACGCCACGGTGGCGGCCTCGGTCACGCGGTAGGCGTCCCTCACCGCCAGCGTCCCCACCGCGGCCATGAGGTGGGTGCCGTTGATGAGGGCCAGACCCTCCTTGGCGGTCAGCCGCAGCGGCTCGAGGCCTGCCGCTCGCAGAGCGTCGGCGCCGCCGAGGCGGCGGCCGTCAAAGGTGGCCTCGCCCTCTCCCACCAGCACCAGCCCGAGGTGCGCCAGCGGCGCGAGGTCCCCCGACGAGCCGACCGAGCCGCGGCTCGGCACCACCGGCGACACGCCTCGCTCGACCAGAGCGAGCAGGAGCTCCACGAGCTCCGCGCGGACGCCGGAGTGGCCCCGGGCGAGGGAGGCAGCCAGGAGGAGCAGCATCGCCCGCACCACCTCGTTCGGGAGCGGCTCCCCGGACGCGACGGCGTGCGAGCGGAGGAGGTTCAGCTGGAGCCGCTCGGCGTCGGCGGGCTCGATGCGCACGCTGGCCAGCTCGCCGATTCCGGTGGTCACGCCGTAGACCACCTCTCCGCGCGCGACCTCCCCCTCGATCACGGCCCGTGCCGCGCGGATCCGCTCCCGCGCGACGCCGTCGAGCTTCGGCGGCGCCGCACCCCGCGCGACCGCCTCGAGGCGGGCGGGCGTGAGCGGTTCAGCGATATCCACGGCCGAGCACGATATCCCTAGCCACTGTCCGATCTAGGTGTTCGTATCGAACACCTAATTAGGACGGTGACCCTTCATTGCCCGTCGTTCGAACCGATGAGTCCGAGGCGCGCCTAGGGTCTTACCCATATGAGCCTTCCCAAGGTCGTCACCCGGGACGAATGGCTGCGCGAGCGCAAGGAGCTGCTCGCCGAGGAGAAGGAGCTCACGCGCCGCCGAGACAAACTCAGCGCCGCGCGACGCGAGCTCCCCATGGTCGAGATCGAGAAGGAGTACGTGTTCCAGGGCCCCGAGGGCCCGGCCACCCTGCTGGACCTGTTCGACGGACGACGCCAGCTGGTGATCGGACACTTCATGTTCAGGCCGGACTGGGAGGACGGCTGCCCCAGCTGCAGCGCCGGGGTGGACGAGCTCGCGCCGGGACTCATCGAGCACCTGAACGTGCGCGACACCTCGCTCGCGTACGTCTCCCGTGCGCCCCTCGAGAAGCTCGAGCGCTACCGGAAGAAGAAGGGCTGGCACCACATGCGCTGGTACTCCTCCTACGGCACCGACTTCAACTACGACTTCAAGGTCACGGTGGACGAGTCGGTGGCGCCGCCGGAGTACAACTACAAGAGCAAGGCCGAGCACGAGCGGGCTGGCACGGGCTATTACTTTGCCGGCGAGGAGCCCATCGAGCAGCCGGGCCTCAGCTGCTTCCTGCGCGTCGGTGACCGCGTCTTTCACACCTACTCCACCTTCGGCCGCGGCGCCGAGATGCTGGGTGGGTCGTACTACTGGCTCGACCTGACGGCGCTCGGCCGCCAGGAGGAGTGGGAGGAGCCCGAGGGCCGAACCGACTCGGCGCGCGCCGCCACGCCCGACTTCGCGAGCTGAGCCGCCCCATATCCTTGCCCCTATGGGCAAGCCGGGTCTCTACGGGGCCATGCCGGAACCGGCCGGGCCGCCGGGCATGGCGCCGCGGCTGCTCGAGTTCGCCGACGAGCTCAGGCGTGAGGGGGTCGCGGTCGGCACCTCGGAGCTGCTCGACGCCTTCGGTGCGCTCGACGCGGTGAGCTGGACCTCGCGGGAGGACTTCCGCGAGGCGCTGGCCGCCACGCTCGCGAAGTCGCAGGAGGACCGGCACGTGCTTGACGTGCTGTTCGACCGGTTCTTCTTCCGCGCAGTGGAGCGCGAGGCCGTTCAGCAGGAGCTTCAGGAGGAGCGCTTCCAGGGCGCCGAGGGGCTCGACCTCGACGCCCTTCGCGAGCGCATCCGGGACGCCATCCGGGCCGGGTCGGACGGCGAGATGCGCGACCTCGCCCGCCTCGCCATCGCCGCCTTCGGGCGCCAGGGCGAGGGTTCGGGGGTGATCGGCGTGGACGTGCAGCGCATCCGCCGAACGCTGGGCCTCAAGAGCGAGCGCCCAGCCGCCGAGCGCCCCGACCCGGAGGCGGTCCCGCGCGACCAGCTCCAGGAGTTCGAGAAGCACGTCCGGCGTGAGCTCGAACGCCAGATGATCGAGCGCACCCGGACGCTGCCGCCGGCGAAGCCGCTGCGCGAGCTCGACCGCTCGCTGCCCACGAACCCGACCCAGGACCTCTCCCAGGTGCACCGCGTGGTCGCCCAGATGAAGCGCCGGCTCGCCTCGCACGGGCGCGAGCACCGCGGCCGGCGGCGCTCCTGGCAGGTGGACGTGCGCCGCACCATGCGAGCGTCGCTCCAAACCGGCGGCGTGCCGCTCGAGCTGAAGTACCGTCCGCGGCGCCCGCGCCGGCCCGAGCTCTACGTGCTCTGCGACGTGTCGACCAGCGTCACCAGCGCGAGCGTCTTCTTCCTCTCGGTGCTGCACGCGCTGCACGACCAGTTCCGGAAGCTGCGCTCCTTCGTCTTCGTGGAGCGCATCTCCGAGGTCACCGACGTCTTCGAGCGAGAGCGCGCGTTCGACGTGGTCTCACGCCGGATCGCGACCGACGCGGGCGTGGCCGACGTGTCCGGCTACACGGACTACGGGCGCGTGTGGCTCGAGTTCCTCGACAACGTCATGGACGACCTCGACCCGCGCGCCACGGTGATCGTGCTGGGCGACGCCCGCACGAACGGCCGAGAGCCGCACGCCCAGGTGTTCGCGCAGGTGGCCGAGCGCGCCGGCCGCACCTTCTGGATCAACCCCGAGCCGCGCCTCTACTGGAACTACGGCGATTCGGTGATGTCGGCCTACGAGCCGCACTGCGACGGCGTCTTCGAGTGCTGGACGACGAAGCAGCTCGAGGTCTTCGTGAACGCGATCGCCGACCTGCACGCGCACGCGTAGGAGGCACGCGGCACACGCCTGCGCACGGTACAGGCGCATGCGACCCGGGCTACGAGCCCCGCGTCCGAAGCGCGCCCGCGCCCTCGGAGGAGCGCTCCCGGCGCAGCGTCGCCACGATCGTTGCGGCCGCCAGCAGGGCCAGCCCCGCGCAGGCGATCCACGCGACGGTGAACAGACCGTCCTCGGCGAGGACGCCGGTCAGGAGCGGGCCGACGATCGCGCCCACGAACAGGCCGGTCATCATCACCCCGACTGCCCAGGCCGGGGCGTCCCGGCTGCGCTGCACGACGGCCAGGTTGAGTCCCCCCGGCCAGGCCCAGCCGAGCCCCCCGGCAACGAGCGCCGCGGCCACGATCACGACCGGCTCTGCCGCGGTCAGCAGCAGGTACCCGGCCACGCTCGCGGCGAGCATCGTGGCCACCGGCCGCAGCGGCTCCTGTCCGGCGCGGTCCGCGAAGAGGCCCAGCACGATCCTGCTGATAGTGGCCACGAGGCTGACGCCTGCCAGCAGCAGGCCGGCCGCCCCCTCGCCCATCCCGCTGTCCACGGCGTAGGTCACGAGGAACGAGACGAATCCCACGCCGGCAGCGCTGGCCAGGACGGCGGCGATGGCGAGGGCGTGCACCGAGGTGAAGCCGCGCGGGCGGCGCCCCGGCCTCGCCCGGCCGACGGCGAGGCCCTCGGTGCGGGGAGCCGCCGCGACCGCGGCGAGCGCAAGTGCGGCCGCAACGACGAAGGCCCAGCGCCAGCCGAACGGGATCGCCACGACCGGCAGGGCGAGCCCGGCGAGCAGCGCGCCCATCGGAGCGCCGGCCTGCTGGGCCCCAAAAGCAAGCCCGTGTCGGTGGACGGCCACCTCGCGATTCAGCAGCGCGCTGACGCATGGTCCCCCGAGCGCGTTCGCCACACCCCCGATCAGCATCAGCGCCGTCAGACCGGCAGCCGACTGTGCCAGCGCGGCGATGCCGAGGCAAGAGCCGGCCGTGGACGCGGCGGCAAGCCACATTCCCCACGCCGCTCCCACCCGGTCCACGAGCCGCCCGGCTGGCACAGAGCCGGCTGCCGACACGACGTAGAAGAGCGCCACGGCGAGGCCAAGGGTCGAGTCGCCAAAGGCGAAGTCGGCGCGAATGCGCGGCGCGAGGCTCGCGGCCAGGAAGCCCGGCATGACCGTGGCGACGATCAGCCCGGTGCCGGCGAGAAGCGCACGCCGGCCGCGGCGGCCGAGCCGCCCGCGGGCCACGTCAGGAGGTTCGACCATTCCGGTATCGACGGCTAAGAACTACCCCGGGTGGGAAGGAAGTAAGGCGATTCGGGCGTGATGCGTCGCGAGACCTACATCGTCGATGCCGTGCGGACCCCGACCGGGCGTTACGGCGGCGCGCTGGCGAACGTACGCCCGGACGACCTCGCGGCGCGGGTGGTGGGGGCGCTCGTGGAGCGCAATCCCGGGCTCGACCCCGAGCGCATCGACGACGTGTTCTTCGGCAACGCCAACGGCGCCGGCGAGGAGAACCGGGACGTGGCGCGGATGGCGACGTTGCTCGCCGGGCTTCCCACCAGCGTGCCCGGCGCGACGGTGAACCGGCTCTGCGGGTCAGGCATGGAGGCGACGGTCGAGGCCAACCGGGCGATCGCGGTCGGGGACGCGTCGATCTGCATCTCCGGCGGGGTGGAGTCGATGAGCCGAGCGCCGTGGGTCGTGATGAAGCCCGAGTCGGGATACACGCGCTCGGACCAGACGCTCGTGTCGACCACGCTCGGCTGGCGCCTCGTGAACCCCCGGATGCCCGACGGATGGACGGTCTCCCTCGGCGAGGGGGCCGAGATCCTCGCGGACCGCTACGAGATCTCCCGCGAGGCGCAGGACGAGTACGCGCTACGCAGCCACCGGCGGGCAGCGGCGGCGTGGGAGAGCGGCGCCTACCGGGACGAGACGGTGGCCGTGCCGGACGTCGAACTCGAGCGCGACGAGCCGATCCGGCCCGACAGCTCCCTCGACAAGCTGGCGAAGCTGCGGCCGGCCTTCCGGCCCGACGGAACGGTCACGGCGGGCAACGCCTCGCCGCTGAACGACGGCGCGGCCGCGCTGCTGCTGGCCGACGAGGCCGGGGTAGAGGCCACCGGTCGCGAGCCGCTGGCTCGCATCGTCTCGCGGGGGCTGCACGCGGTGGACCCGCCGGTGTACGGGATCGCTCCCGTGGAGGCGGCGAGCCGCGCACTCGATCGGGCCGGAATCGGCTGGGGCGACCTCACCCTCGTCGAGCTCAACGAGGCCTTCGCGGCACAGGTGCTCGCCTGCCTGTCCCAGTGGCCGGAGCTCGACCCCGACATCGTGAACGTGAACGGCGGCGCCGTGGCACTGGGCCACCCGATCGGCTGCTCCGGCGCACGAATCCTGACCACGCTCGTCTCGGAGCTCGCGCGGCGCGGCGGCGGCTACGGGCTCGCCACGCTCTGCATCGGCGTCGGGCAGGGGATCGCGATGGTGGTCGAGGCGGACGGAGCGCGGTGACCGGCGGATCGCGCCGCTCAGTACACTGACAACACAAGCCAGGGGGGCTGGCGGGCGAGCCGGCTGAGATAGCACCTCTTGGGCACACCCCACCCGGTGCTGACCCTTCGAACCTGTCGGGTTAATCCCCGCGAAGGGAGCTACGTGAAGGCGCATGTAGAGGCTCCCGTGACGGAGCCTCTTTCGTTGGACAAGGTCACGCGGCGGTACCGCCGCAGCCCGAGCTTGGCTCGGGGAGCGGCGGAAGACCGCGACGTCACCGCGCTCGCGGGCGTCGATCTCGCGCTGCGATCGGGCGAGGTCCTCGCGGTCGTGGGCCCCTCGGGTTGCGGCAAGTCCACGCTGCTCGAGCTGGTGGCGGGGCTCCAGGAGCCCGACGAGGGCGTGGTGGCCGTGCTGGGCGCGACCGGCGCCGCGGAGCGGCGTGCGTCCTGCGCCTACATGCCCCAGCGCGATCTCCTCCTCCCCTGGCGCGACGCGCTCGGCAACGCGGCGCTGGCGCTCGAGTGCCAGGGCGTCCGCGGGGCCGAGGCGCGCCGGCGCGCCGCCCCGCTGTTCGAGCGCTTCGGCCTCGCGGAGTTCGAGCACGTGCGTCCGGCGGAGCTGTCCGGCGGCATGCGCCAGCGGGTGGCGTTCCTGCGCACGCTGCTGCCCGGGCGCCCCGTGCTCTTGCTCGACGAGCCCTTCGGCGCCCTCGACTCGATCACCCGCGCCGCCATGCAGGAGTGGCTGGCCGAGGCGCTCGCGCAGGAGCCGCGCACGGCGTTGCTGGTGACCCACGACGTGGAGGAGGCCATCTTCCTGGCGGACCGCGTGGCGGTCCTCTCGCCGCGGCCCGGCCGGGTGGTAGCGCAGCTCGACGTGGACCTCGCCCGCCCCCGCTCGACGACCGACCCGGAATTCGTGGAGCTGAAGCGCGAGACGCTGGAGGCGCTGCGCCGATGAGATGGCTGCTCGCGGCGCTGCTGGTCGGCCTCTTCGTGCTCGCGTGGCAGGGGGTCGCCTCGCTCGAGTCGGTCGACGACCTGCTGGTGGCCTCCCCCGTCGAGACCGCCGAGGCCCTGTACGACGAGTTCGGCCTGCTGTGGGACAACGCGCTCGTCACCCTGGTCGAGGTGCTCCTGGGGCTGGCGGTGGCCGTGCCGCTCGGCGTGCTGCTGGCGGTGGCGATGCACCTGGTGCGGCCGCTGCGAGACGCCGCCTACCCGCTGCTCGTCGCCTCCCAGGCGATCCCGATCGTGGTGCTCGCGCCGATCTTCGTGCTCGCCTTCGACTACGGGATCGGTCCCAAGGTCGCCATCGTCGCGCTCATCTGCTTCCTGCCCGTGACCGTGAACCTGCTGGACGGGCTGCGCTCCGTGCCGCCCGAGCTCCTCAAGCTGATGCGCAGCCTCGGCGCCTCCCGCCTGCGCAGCCTGCGCTCCGTCGAGCTGCCGGCGGCGCTGCCCTACCTGTTCAGCGGCCTCAAGATCGCCGCGACCGTGTCGGTGATCGGCGCGGTGTTCGGGGAGTGGGCCGGCGCCGACGAGGGCCTCGGCCGGCTGGTGCTGCTCGCCAACAATCAGCTCGAGACCCCGCGCGTCTACGCGGGAACCGTGCTGCTGACTCTGATGGCGGTGGGCCTGTTCCTCGCGGTGGTGGTCGCGGAGCGGCTCGTCTGCCCCTGGAACCGAAAGGAAAAGCTCGTATGAAGCCGTTCGTCGCCCTCCTATGCACCGCGCTCGCCGCCCTGGCGGCGGGCTGCGGCGAGAAGGAGGACGTGCTCGAGCCGTCCGGCTCGAAGCAGGTGGAGCTGATGCTCGACTACTTCCCGAACGCCGACCACGCCGGCATCTACGCGGCGCAGGCGGGCGGCCACTTCGAGCAGGCCGGGCTGGACGTGGAGATCCGCGAGCCGCCGGATCCGGCGGCGCCGATCAAGCAGGTCGCCGCCGGCCGTGTCGACCTCGCCATCTCGTACGAGCCCGAGGTGCTGCGGGCGCGCGACCAGGGCCTGAACGTCGTCAGCGTCGGGGCGGTCGTGCGCGAGCCGCTCACCTCGATCATCTCGCTGCCCGAGGCGAAGATCGACACCCCGCGCGACCTGAGGGGCAAGACCGTCGGAACGGCGGGGATCGACTACCAGTCCGCCTACCTCCAGACGATCCTGCGCGAGGCGGGTGTGCCGGCCGGCTCGGTCAGGGAGCGCAACGTCGGCTTCGCCCTCACGCCGGCCCTGCTCACCGGACGCGTCGACGCCGTGCTGGGCGCGTTCTGGAACTACGAGGGCACCGAGCTGCGGCTGCGCCGCCGGCGCCCGCAGATCATCCGCATGGACGAGGCCGGTGTGCCGGCCTACAACGAGCTGGTGCTGGTCGCGAACGAGGACGCGCTAGAGCGCGACGAAGACAAGCTCAGGGCCTTCATCGGTGCGCTCTCGCGCGGCACGCGTGACCTGAGGCGCGAGCCTGACAAGGCGATCCAGGGCCTGCTCGAGGCGAACCCGGACCTCGATCCCGAGCTGCAGCGCGCCGTCGTGGAGGTGACGCTGCCGCTGTTCCTGCCGCCGCGCGGCAAACCGTTCGCCTGGCAGGACCCCGCTCAGTGGGATGCCTTCGCCGCCTGGATGCAGGACAACGACCTGCTCGAGAACCCGCCCGACGCCCGCGGGGCGCACGACAACGAGCTCCTGCCGGGATCGGGCCTGTGAGACGCCGGACGCTTGCCCGGTCGCGGCGCTACCGCTCGTCCAGGTCGAGCGACAGCGAGTTGATGCAGTAGCGCTGGCCGTCCGGGCCCGGCCCGTCCGGGAAGACGTGGCCCAGGTGGCTCCCGCAGCGGGCGCACGTGACCTCGGTGCGGACCATCCCGAGGCTGTGGTCGGGATGCAGCTCCACGGCGTCCGCCACGGCGGGCTCGGTGAAGCTGGGCCAGCCGGTCCCCGAGTCGTACTTCGCGTCGGAGCTGAACAGCTCGTTGCCGCAGGCGCCGCAGCGATACATGCCGTCCGCCTTCGAGTATGTGTAGGCGCCGGTGAACGGCGGCTCGGTGCCCTGCTGGCGCAGCACGTGGTACTGCTCGGGCGACAGCTCCTCGCGCCACTCCTGCTCGGTCTTCTCGATGCGTTCGGCCATGCTTCAAATGTATCCACGTTGCAGCGCGTAGACGCCCGCCAGGCCGGCGTGCTCCTCGTACGGGGCGAAGAAGGCCCGCACCTCGTCCTCTGTGGCGCGCCGGCCGAGGCCGGTGAGCGCCCCGACGAGCCTCAGGTAGGCCACGTCCAGAGCCGGAAGCTTGTCGTCGCGGCCTTGACCCTCGAACGCCAGCATCTCGATCGTCCAGTTCCCGATGTTGGGTATCTCCAGCAGGCGCCGCCAGGCCGGCTCGTGCTCGGCCAGATCCGCACGCCCGGACGCGACCTCGCGTGCGACCCTGATCAGCGCGATCGAGCGCTTGTGCGCCAGGCCGCAGGCGTCCAGCTCGGCCGGCGCGCAGCCCGCCAGGCGCTCCGCCGACGGCGGCGCATGCAGATCTCCGCGGGCGCTTTGCCTGCCGAGCCGCCGCACGATGCGGCGCTCGATGGCGCCGGCACGCCGGCGCTCGACCAGCTGCTCGCAGACGGCCCAGGCGAGCGCCTCGAACGGCTCGGGACGCCGGCGCGGGCGCACCCACGGCCGGCGGTGGATCACGGGCCCCACGAGCGCGTCGAAGCGAAAGCGGCGGTGGAAGCCGGCCAGGTCGTGGTCCGTACCGAGTGCGAATCGCATCTTGTCGGTGGCCGCCAGCGCAGCGCCACGGGAGGGCGCCTCGGCCCTGAAGCGGATGCAGCCGGACGCGGCCCAGGCGCTCACGACGGCCGCCTCTCCCTCGGCGTGGACCACACGCACCAGCGCGCCGTCGCGGCTCACCAGCACCCCGTCCCGGCCCGGCGTCGGCAACCGGTAGGCGCCGGCCGGGACGACGTCGGTTTCGAGGACGACCTGGCTCAGCGGTCCTTGAGCACGTGCACGTCCACCAGGAACGAGCGGGAGGCCGCCACCTCCACGCGCTTCCCGCGCCTGCGGCCTCGGCCCAGACGCAGAGAGGCGGCCGCCTGCGGGCGCCGCAGCAGCCTCACCAGCACGAAGGTGACCACGCCGATCAAGAAGCCGCCGGTGGCGGCCACCGCGGCCGCCGGCAGCGAGGCCTCCCGGGCGCGCTCCACCGGGCGCGGCTCCGCGAGCACCGGGAGCGGGCGGACGTCGGCCTGCTGCTCCGGATCCGGGAGGGCGTTTGGATCGGGCGGCACCGGGCGAGTGTAGCCCCTCGATCAGAAGATGCGCTGGTACACCCGGTACTTCTTCACGATCTTCCCGCCCATCGCCTCCATGGCGCGGTTCATGGCCTTGTTGGTCTCGAGGATCCAGCCCATCTCGCCGCCCTTGACGGGCGTCTGCTCGGCCATGTCGAAGTGCTCCGCGTAGAGGCCTGCCGCCACCCCGGTGTGCTGGTAGGCGGGCCTCACGCCCAGGAATCCGACGCGACAGCGGTCGACGATCCCGCGCCGGCGCAAATAGTGCCACCAGCCCGTCGGGAACACGCGCCCGTTCATCAGCTTCAGCACCTGGTTCACGTCCGGCACGGTGATCGCCACGCCCACGGTCTTGCCCTCGGCCGTCTCGGCGACCATGAACCAGTTGCGGTCGAAAACGAGCTGGAGGTCCATCGCGTAGGCGTCCAGGTCGGCCTTGCCGTAGGGCACGAACCCCCAGTTCCTCGACCAGGCCTCGTTGTAGATCTCGGCGAACGCGTCGAGGTCCCGGCGCAGGCCCCGGCGGCTCATCTTTCGGATCGAGATCCCGTGCTTCGGCTCGAGCTGCTCGGCGAGCTCCCATACGATCGGCATCACCTGGTCGCGGCCCGAGATATGGAGCGACCACATGAGCGTGTCCACCGCCTTCTCGAGCCCGGCGTCCTCGCACAGCCGCCGGTAGTAGGGCGGCTGCCAGGCCTGGCGGATCATCGGCTCGCGCTCGAAGCCCTCGATCAGAACGCCGCACTCGTCGTTCATCGTGAAGTCCATCGGGCCGACCATCCGGTCGCGGCCGCGCTCGCGAAGCCAGGCGCCGGCGGCCTCGAGCAGGGAGGCGAGCGCCTCGGGGTCGTCCTCCACCTCGAGGAAGCCGAACATCCCCCAGGCGTTGTCGTGGAACTCGTTGAAGGCGGCGTCGATCTGGGCGCTCACGCGGCCGACGGGGCGTCCGTCCCGCCAGGCCAGGAACAGCTCACCCTCGCCGTGCTTGAAGAACGGGTTGAGGCGGCGGCTGAGGAAGAGGTGCCGCTCCAGCTTGAGCGGGGGGATCCAGGGCGTCCCGGTAGCATGCAGGCGGAACGGCAGGTCGACGAATCCGCGCCTATCCGCAAGCGACCGCACCGGTCGGATGTCGACTGACACGGCGCGGCACCCTATATGCCAACCGCAATCGATCTCTTCGAGAAGGCACGCACACACGAGCGCCTGGAGCAGCTGAAGGCGGCCCGCGAGCACAACCTGATGCCCTACTTCAGGGTCCTCGAGGGACCCACCGGGCCGGTGGTGGTGATGGAGGGTCGCGAGCGCATCATGCTCGGCTCCAACAACTACCTCGGCCTGACCGGCGACCCGCGCGTAAAGGAGGCCGCGCGGGCGGCGCTCGAGCGCTACGGCACCGGCCTCACCGGATCTCGCTTCCTGAACGGGACGCTCGACCTGCACCTCGAGCTGGAGCGCGAGCTGGCCGACTGGATGGGCACCGAGGACGCGCTCGTCTACACCACCGGGTACCTCGCCAACACCGGCGCGATCGGCACGCTGCTCGACCCCGGCGACACGGTCATCTGCGACACCGGCGACCACGCCTCGATCCTCGACGCCGTCTCGCTGTCGCGCGCCCGCGTGCGTCCCTTCCGGCACAACCGGCTCGACAAGCTCGAGACGATGCTCCGGCGGGCCGAGTCCGACGGGGGCGGCGTGCTCGTGGTGGTGGACGGGGTGTTCTCGATGGAGGGCGACCTCGCCCCGGTGCCCGAGGTGGCGGCCCTGTGCCGCCGCTACGGCGCCAGGCTCATGGTGGACGAGGCGCACGGCGTCGGCGTGCTCGGCGCGCGCGGCGCCGGGGCCTGCGAGCTGTACGGGTGCGAGGACGAGGTCGACCTGCGGATGGGGACCTTCTCCAAGTCGCTCGCCTCCTGCGGGGGCTTCATCGCCGGCCCGCACGAGGTGATCGACTTCCTGCGCGTCCAGTCGCGCTCGTTCATGTTCACCGCGGCGGCCGTGCCGGCTGCGGTGGGCGCCGCGCTGGGGGCGCTCCGCATCATCCGCTCCGACGAGGGGCCCGAGCTGATGGCCACGGTGCTGGAGCGGGCCCGCTACCTGCACGACGGCCTGGCCGCGCTCGGCTACGAGGTGATGGAGCCGAACCGGCTGCCCGACGGCTCCGAGGTGATCACCCAGATCGTGCCCGTGCTCGTTCGCGACGACTGGCGCGCCGTGCTGCTCTGGAAGGCCCTCTACGACGCCGGCGTCTACGTGAACGTCGCGATCTACCCCGCCGTCGCGCGTGGCGGCGCGTTGCTGCGCACCTCGGTGATGGCCAGCCACGAGCGCGAGCACCTCGATCGCGCCTTCTCCGCGTTCGAGCGCGTCAAGGACGAGGTCGACCGCATGGCGCCGCCCGATCTCGAGCCGCCCGCCGCGGCGCCCGAGGCGGGCGCGGACGAGCTGCCCGCGTCCTAGGAGCGGGCATTGGCGTGGCGCGCTTCATCCGCGCCGAGGGGTAGTTGGTCAGTTTGAAAGGATCTGTCCGATGGCTCGTCAGTATGTGCTCCCATGGGCGTGAGCGGCGACCCTCACGCGCCCCGAGGGTCAGTCAGGGGGCGTCAGATTCGGCTAAGCGGCTCGGGAGTCCTCGTTGGCTTCGTCCACTCGGTAGAACCAGAACGGCCCGAAGTCGGAGGCGACAATGAGGGACGGCAGTTCATCCCCCGCCTCGCACCGGATGGACACGTTCGTCTCCTCTCCATAGTGCCCGACGAGAGCGTATCTGCCAGCGATAGGGACGCGTTCCCCCGGGGCGAGCCGGTGGATCACCATTCGCCGTCTCCTTCGTAATCACAGGCCCCTGGGTCGGTCTTCGTTGGCGCGCTGACCGACTCAGGGGCTATTCCCCGCTGATTGCGGGCTGGGATTGGATCTTGCTCGTCGGATCGGACGACTTTGGGGACCATTGACGAGGCCGATGTTCTCTTTGGTATGCCTAAGCGGTCACGCAAGCCAGCGGACCTGAATCGCCTGGCCGCAAGCATCGGGCGTGAAGCTGCGGACGCCGGCCGAATAATCACCCACCTGGGCCGGTCGAAATCGCACCCACCTTGAGTGTGTAGGTGTCGTCCGGTGTGGTCTTGACCCTCGCTCGATCTGGTCGGATCGAGGCGAGGAGAGGGGAAGTGCTGGATGTGCTGAGGTGGGCTGAGATCAGGGCCATGCGGGAGGTCGAGGGGCTCTCGATCCGTGAGATCGCGAGGCGCACCGGGCACGATCGCAACACGGTGCGTCGGGCGCTGCGCTGCGCGGGGCCGCCGCGCTACGAGCGTCCATCTCGCCCCTCGAAGCTCGATTCCTTCGGCGCCGAGATCCATGGGCTGCTCGACGACGACGCCGCGATCCCGGGCAAGCGGGTTCTGGAGATCCTCGAGGGGCTCGGCTATGAGGGTTCGAAGACGATCCTCT